>Ga0172368_10001351_pt1 | contig 33899 bp, 35 predicted proteins | sample Lak11m_FD_114540 | JGI IMG/M metagenome (GOLD analysis project Ga0172368, IMG submission 114540) | Freshwater microbial communities from Kabuno Bay, South-Kivu, Congo - kab_022012_11m | ecosystem: Environmental > Aquatic > Freshwater > Lake | place: Democratic Republic of the Congo: South-Kivu... | reverse complement strand
TGTAACGTTCTGTTGCCAGCTTAAAAAGCTCTTTGTGAAGGCTTTTACCGATTATCTGGACTTGATAGATGGGGGATTTTCAAGTGGCCATGACTGGGGGATTTTGGGTGGCCATCCGGGGTTTACACCCAACCGCCTTTATTTGTTCAAAATATATCATAATTTCTATTGATCGGGTGCGTTAAAAGTGTTACACTTTATAAAAATGGGGGTGTATACAAATGCCCACAAAAAATCCAAGAATAAATGTCATATTAGAAGAGCCCTTATATGCGACTATTGAGCAGCTCGCTAAAAGAGATAACGTATCATTGTCCCTAAAAGTGCGCGACCTTGTAAAAGAGGCATTAGTTGTAGAGGAAGATACAGCATTATCTCTGTTTGCAGAAGAAAGAGAGAAAACATTTAGAAAAGCTACTGCATTAAAACATAACGAGGTTTGGTAATTGTGACATTTGAAGTTAGCTACCATCCCGATGTAAAGACAGTTGACCTGACACTCATTGATGCAAAGATGCAAAAGCGTATTAAAACTGCCATTGAGACACGCCTCATGACCGCTCCGCATCAATATGGAGCACCCCTCAGAAAAACCCTCAGGGGATATTGGAAATTGAGAGTTGGAGATTACAGAATTGTCTTCAAAATTATGGGCCGTGAAATTTATATACTCGGCATTATTCATAGAAAAAAGGCCTATGAAAAGATGGGGAAACGGACTTGATGAATACAACAAAAATATAACGCAAAATAAAGGGATTTTTTTTGTTACTCCTACTATGACTGTGTAAGCTCAGTCAAACATTCTAACAACCAGCGAATAAAAACACTCCACTTCAAGTAGCAGAGGGGGTCCAGGGGTCACATCTTCATATGTCATTATATTAAATGATATATGAAGATGTGACCCCATTTTTATTATTCAGGCGGCACAATCGGCCTATTACCACACACTCCGGACAGAATATCTGGTAATAGAATCATCAGGAGTGAGAATAGCCATGCCGTTGACGATGGCCTGACAGATGAGCATGCGGTCAAAAGGGTCCCGGTGAAGGTCCGGCAGACGGGTTAAGTAGAGCGTATCTTCTTCTTCAAGTGCAAGGCTTGCTATGCCGTGCCGGGTCCGCTGGGCAGGGATAAACTGCTCGGGTTTTTTGGGCAGGGGCAGGCGGCCGATAGCATTTTTAATGGCAATCTCCCATACCGAAACGGCGCTCAGGTAGATATCATGTGCCGGATCAGAAAAGAGCTCGCGTGCACGAGGTGAGAGGTTAGTGTCGTCTGTTATAATCCAGAGAAACGCACAGGTATCGAGGAGTATTTTCATGACCGGCCGTCATAGAAGGCATTAACTATCTCGTCCGGCAGGGGGTCATGGAACTTTTTAGGAACCTTGAATGTACCCTTAGCGAGCCCGATGGGGCGTCTTTCTTTTCTGTCCGGTGGAATCGGGCGGATTTCAGCAACCGGAACATTTCTTCTGCAGAGCGTTATGGTTTCCCCTTTAGCCAGGCGGCTCAAGTATCGAGAAAGATGGGTTTTTGCCTCATGTATATTCAGTTTAATCATAACGTTTTCCACACCTCACAAGCCCTTTCCTGCATCTGTCGGTATTTTACCGGCGGCAGGAATCTCAACCATCTTTTAGCCTAACAAGTAAACTAAGTCAAATGCTTTTTTCTATTCCCTGACCGCCAAGCAATGGATAATATCAAATAATGGGATATATACCCTTTGGAGGAATGCGGATTGCAGATTGTAAAATGAAATGCGGGTCACGAGAGACGGGCCACGGGTCACAGGTTGTCTGCGCGTAGAAAATTTAGCAGCACGTCATTCAGCTCAAACGGCTTTTCATCAAAAAATGCATGCCCGCCGCCGCTGATTATCGTGAACTGGGCACCGGTGATGGCGTCAGCCAGCTGTTTACAGAGCGCCGGCGGAACCACCAAATCAAGCTCTCCTGCCACCACCAGCACCGGCGCTTTTATCTTGTGAACTCGCTTGGACGTATCAGATTCAAATGCTGCCTGCGCCTTCCACTGAAACCCCTTGATGCTGTAGAAAGGCTCCTGCTCCCGTATCAGCTTTCGCGCCCAGTCGAGCGCCAGCTGATGGTCCTCAAAAAACTCCCTGGTATAAAGCCAGGGCAGAATCCCTTCACATAAGAGCACATGCCCGGTTTTTTCAACCGACTGCATCCAGAACTTTGCCAGCTGCCGGATAAACGCATCCGCTTTCATAAAGGTGCAGAGCAGTACCAGCCTGCCGGCCATCTCCGGATATGTGATGGCAAACTCCTGAACAACGGCCCCGCCCATGGAAGCACCGATTACATGCGCCTTTTCAATTCCCAGCGCCCGGAGCAGATATGCCAGGTCATCCGCCATCTGCAGGCAGGTGTACGGGCCTTCAGGCGTATCCGAGAGCCCCGTGCCCCGGGCATCGTAGCTGATGACCCGAAAATGCTTGGCCAGCTCCTTGCGCTGAAAGCGCATGCCGGTGTGGTCGCGGTCAAGCCCCTGCACCAGGACAACCGCCTCGCCGCATCCTTCCGCTTCATAATAAAGGCGTATCCCGTTCTCAAGCGTAACATTTCCCATTGCTTCACCCTTTTTCATCCGTGCCCTTTTATGTGCCAAGCAGCTGCCGGCAGCTTTCGCTGTCACACACCTGCAGCAGCGGGAAGAGCGGTGTTTTGCGGAACGCATTAAGCACCAGCTCGTGGTATTCCTTCCGGTGGGCCGCGCAGCAGTCCTCAAGAATGATGGCGGAAAAATCATTGCTCAGCGCGTCAAGCGCCGTGCCAAGCACGCAAACGTGCGTGGCTATGCCTGCTATGATGATCGTGTCCGCCCCGAGCGTGCGCAGGGTCTGGTCCAGATCGGTCTTAAAAAACGCGCTGAAGCGCCGCTTCTCAAGCACGATGTCGGATGCGCCGCGGTGCAGCTCATCAATCACCTCTGCGCCGCGGGTGCCGCGCAGGCTGTGGGGCGCCATCCTGCCCCGGAAAATAAAATCATCCCGATAAAAGCTGTCGCAGGCAAAGATAACCGGAAGCTTTTGTTCATGAAACCAGTCAAGCCACACGTTAAGCCGCGGCAGAAATAGCTGCGCCGCCTGGACCAGCGGCGTGTCCGCGCGCCCTTCAAAGGTGTCTTTCAGCATGTCAACAATCAGTAATGCCGGTTTCATGACCGTCTATTCTCCTGCCGCCGCAAGCCACGCCGGCAGCTGTGATACATCATCAATAATATGTCGCTCACTGAGCCCGTTTTCCATAAAAGCTTCCCGCGAAAAATATCCGGTCAGCACCGCGACGAACTTGAGCCCCGCGCCGTGGGCAGCCTGCATGTCCCCCAGGTGGTCGCCCACATATAATGCCTGCTCTCTGTTGAACTCGCCGAGATGCGGCTCCAGCACGTCAAACGCACGAGGGTCAGGCTTCTGGTGGGTCATCTCTTCGCTGGTGAATATTTTTCTGACAGCAGTGATATCAAGGCCTGATTGAGCCAGGCGCAGGTCGAGAAACGTGCGCGAGCGCTTGGTCAGAATATACAGGTCATACTGTTGTCTGAGGATGTTGAGGGTTGTATTCACGCCCTTGAACCGGTTATACACTATCTGCCGGGCAAGGTCAGTGTATACGCGGTCAAACGCTTCGGGGTCCGTATCCGGCCAGGTCGTCCGGATGAAATCATGCCAGCTGTCCCCGTACCAGATAAAATCCTCTTCCACCGGCGCCCTGATGCCCATAATTTCAGCTGCTTTTTTGCAGGTGGCGATATAATTTTTTCGCGACTCGATCAGCGTGTCATCAAAGTCAAAGATTATTATCTTAAACATTTTCTTAGTGCCTTCTGCCTTTGTGCCTTTTGCCCTGTCATTCCACATTCTGTAATCCCGAACCACGAGTCCCTATGCCCGAACCCCGAACCCCGAACCCCGAATTTCATTCCGCAATCAGCATTCCGCGTTCCGCATTCAATATATCTTCTCCCTGCACCCCGCGGCAATGGTCTGCCCCATTTCCCTGCACCGCGCAAGTAGCTCCGCTGTAATCTCCCCTCTGGCGATAATTGGCTCGAGCACTTTTTTAAACTGAAAGCCGCGGCAAATCCGCTCAATGCTTGTAAGGGCGCCGGTGCCGTCATTGCCGGCATTGATGAAAATAACAAAAGGCTTGCGAAAAATTCTCCGGTCTTCCCGCGCCTGCTCATAAGTCCGGTCAAAAAAATCCTTCACCGCGCCGGCCATATAGCCAAAGTATTCGGGGGACCCGATGGCAAGGCCGGCGCAGGAGGTAAGGTCCTCCAGCGTTGCTTCGAGGGCCGGCTTAAGAAGCGCTTCCACGCCTTCTATCGACCGCGCCCCGGCTGCTACCGCTTCCGCCATCTTCCGGTTAGCGCCGCCGAGGGAATGGTAGATGATGAGGATTCTCGTCATAAGAAAAAAAAACCCGACGCTAAAATAAAAATCCCCCTGAATCCCACGTTGCTGCAAGGGGACTGAGGAGGATTTTAAATGTCCATAGCCGGCATACCTTAATGAGCCGCACGGCGCACTGGCTCTCCCGGCTCTGTTCCGCTTACCCGCTCGCGCGCTGCGCGCACTATGTCCATGAATTCCGGATGGTCCAGCCCGAGCCGTCTCAGGGACTCGTCTGTCGGGATGCCGTTCTGATCATAGCCCTTTTCCCTGTAAACTACATCGGTCAGCTTTTCATACTGGGCCCGGCGATGCTCGTGAAGAAGCGCCAGCCGATGTTCATCCGATGAGCCGTCAAGACGGTAACCCGCAACATCCTGCAAATACGCGTCGTAGTAGTCTTTTCGCGAACGATATTCGTGCATGAATACCGGCGCCATGGCGCGAAGCGGAACGGCGTCAAACTCCCTGGTGCCGAAGCCCTGCCGCAGATTTATGAGCTTCTGCAGCATGTAGCAGCGCTCTGAATCAAGCAGCAGGTCATCAAGGGTCTTGTTCGTGCCGAAGGTGCCGTTTACCAGCTCCAGGTAATAGTCCACGGTGGGGAGATTTTTTGCCGGGAACGGGGTATCCTTTGCCTTCGGGTTGCGCACGTCAATCCAGGGAAGCTTGCACAGCCCGACAATATTGAACCAGGTGCGAAACAGCGGGAACCACAACAGCGCCTCCGCCTTATTCTCAAACGTGGGGAGCTCCTTTCGCAGCTGGTCAATGGCGATAAGCCACGACTCGTCATGCTGCGGCCCTTTCAGGGCAAACCCGTATCCGCCCTGCTGGGCAAGGGACTCCCTGGAGATATACATGGAAAATTCGAGCCCCTTGGTCTCCATGGCAAAAAGCGACAGCTCGCGCATGATATCCTCGCGGGAGCGCTCGAGGCGCGCTGCGGCCCGGTCCGCAATCCACCCCTTCATGTAGCGCACGCCGTGCCCGGCAGCTACAGGCAATCCGGGCCTCCCTGCTGCCATCGCGTGCAGGAATTCAAGTGCTGTGGCAGCATCGCCCCAGGCAAGCGTGAGGCCGCCGCTGTCTTCAACCGTGAGCAGGCCGCGCTCAAACGCTTCACAAATAAACGACATGACCACCCCGGCACTGATGGTATCTATGCTGTACTGGTCGCAGTACCATGAGTATTCAAGCATGTAGTCAATGTCAAAAATGCCCAGGTTGCTGGCAGTTGCCGCGGTCTCGTATTCAGGTCCATCAACCCCCACCCGGGTGCCGGCGAACGGCCCGGTCTTCAGCACATAACTCTCGCAGCCCTTGGTGCAGGCAAGATTGCATCCGGGATAGCAGCCGTCCGGCACATTCTGCTTGAACACTTCCCGTTCAAAAACCTTCCCCGAAATGTTCTGCGACAACTCGCTGCTGCCGAACTGATAATTTTTAACCGGCAGCAGCTCGTTGCTGTTCATCATGTCAATGAGCGATGTGGTGCCCTGGTTCACAAGGCGCATTGCCTGGGGATCGACTTCCCTGATAACCTCGCGCAGCTTGTGCCCTGCCGCAATGACCTTCTCGGGGTCTGCCGGATGGTTGGCATTGCCCCGGTGCACGTTGCATTTCACCAGGATGCCCCACAGCCCTTTCGCGCACATCACGGTGCCGGTGCCGCCGCGGCCAGCCTGTTTTGACCGGCAGCGCTGCCGCCGGCTGTCATAATAAACACTGTTCAGGCAGCCGAACCAGGTATGACGGGCGCCGATGCCCGCGGTGACAAAGGCGACATTTGCCTCTTTGCCGTCGCCCTTCCACTGCCCGATAAGTTCCTCCGCGCCGTGAATGGTGACCTCTCCCGCTGGGGCTTCAACAAAGCGTATCTCCTGCGCGTCCGCATCAATCACCACCATCACCCGCTCCGCTGATTTTCCGGTAACGGCAATGGCATCAAATCCCGCAAGCTTCACCAGGGGGAAGAAATGGCCGCCCACGTTGGAGTCGCAGAAGGTGTTGGTCAGCGGCGAGATAGTTCCGGCAATGAATTTGCCGGTGCCGACAAAGCTTGTTTCCCCGCAGAACGGGCCGCCGGCTAAAGCAAGAACATTGTCCGGGCTGTCATAGCGCGTTGCCGCGGTAGTCCCGTCATAGACAAGCTTAAGGCAATAGCCCCGGCCGCCGACATAGGCCTGCTTAACCTTCTGCGATACCGGTTCTAAGGTAATGCTCCGGCTGCTGAGGTCGATTTTCAATACACGGTCCGTGTAGCCCTGCGCAAGCGGAACCCTCTTGTAGCTTACTGATGCGTACTTCATTCTGCACATCTCCCGTTAATAAAAAAACTGACAGCTGTCAGCTAACAGCTTTCGGCCTTTCTATGCTTTGGCCGCAAAATCCGCCACCAGGTCTCCCACCTGGCTGGTGCTGTAGCCCATCTTCCCGGCCGCCATGCTCTTCATGTCCGTGCTCACTACTTTTACAATCGCCTTTTCCACGAGCGCTGCGGCATCATCTTCGCCGAGGAATGAGAGCATCATCTGCACTGCCGCTATGGCGGCAATGGGGTTGATCACGTTCTGGCCGGTGTATTTCGGCGCGGAACCGCCCATGGGCTCGAACATGGACACGCCCTGCGGATTGATGTTTCCTCCGGCTGCCACGCCGACACCGCCCTGAATCATGGCCGCGAGGTCGGTTATGATGTCGCCGAACATGTTGTCGGTGACGATGACATCAAACCACTCGGGGTTCTTCACCATCCACATGCAGATGGCGTCAACGTTTGAATAGCTGGTGGCGATGTCGGAGTACTCTTTCGCCACGCTGTTAAAGGTGCGCTGCCACAGGTCATGCGCATAGGTTAGGACATTGGTCTTGCCGCAGAAGGTGAGTTTCTTTTCTTTCGCGCGCTTGCGGCAGAAGTCAAAAGCAAAGCGCACGCAGCGCTCAACGCCTTTGCGGGTGTTGATTGACTCCTGGATGGCGATCTCATCCGCGGTGCCCTTCTTTAAAAAACCGCCGGAGCCGGTATAAAGTCCCTCGGTGTTCTCCCGCACCACCACAAAATCTATGTCAGCAGGGCCCTTGTCCTTCAGCGGCGTCTCCACGCCCGGCAGGAGCTTCACGGGTCGCAGGTTTATATACTGGTCGAGCTCAAAGCGCATGGCAAGCAGAATCCCTTTTTCCAGTATGCCCGGCTTAACATCAGGGTGCCCGATGGCGCCAAGGTATATGGCGCTGCACTGCCGCAGTTCTTCGATCACGCTTTCCGGGAGCAGCTCCCCGGTCTTCATGTAGCGCGCGCCCCCCAGGTCGTAGTTGACCAGCTCATATTGTATATTTTTTTTCTGTGCAACCGCCTGCAGTACCTTTAATCCCTCGCGAATAACTTCGGGCCCGGTTCCGTCTCCTGGTATTAATGCAATCCTGTACATGATATATTCATCCTTTCTTCGATTAGATTATAAGCGATGAGCTCTCAGCAATCAGCTGTCAGCTATTATTAAAATTAAATTATATTACCGGTTGGTCAAAAACGCCCGGATGCAAGGCTCCCGAAAGCCTGAAGAGTGCGGTGTAATTCAGGGTCGCCGCAACGCTCCCGATCTATCGAGAAAGAGGGTAATCCCGGCGCATGTCGGGACAGAGTGGCGTTTTTCAGAAGCATGACAGAGTATATGAAAAAGATATTGCTCTGTCAAGGGACGGTCGGGGAATTAGCCGGTTACGGCTTGACAGCTTCATCTAATAATAATAAGTTACCTGCATGAAGCGCAATAGAAATTATCTTCTAATACTCATTATAGTTTCTCTTTTTGTGCCGGGCTGCGCGACCTTCTTTGACCGGGGCCCGCGCGAGCCGGTTGCGCGCATCGAGGACAAAACCATTCCGTCTGTTCAGGGCAGCTTTAAGGTCCGCATTTACACCCCTGACGGCATGGGCCCATTCCCGGTCCTTGTGTACAGCCACGGCGGCGGGTGGGCAACAGGCAGCGTTTCCCAGTATGACCGGCTATGCCGCTACCTGGCGCATACCGTACCCTGTATCGTCGTGGGTGTGGATTACCGTCTGGCTCCCCGCTATAAATTTCCCATGCAGCCGGAAGATGTGTACACTGCCCTGCGATGGGCTTATGCCGGCGCAGAGGATTTAAACGCTGAGCCGCAGCGCATTGCCATCGGCGGAGACAGCGCCGGCGGCAACCTCTCGGCAGCCGTCAGCATGATGGCGCGCGACCGGGGCGGCCCGCCCGTGGTTTTTCAGCTGCTGGTGATACCGGCTACCAATCTTTCATCGCTTGACACGGGCTCATACCGGGAAAATGCTTCGCGCTCGGAGCTGAAAAAAACCGCCGTGGAGATGGCCCGGGGGCTTTATCTGCGAACCACTGAAGACCGTTACAACCCCTATGCCTCGCCGCTTCTTGCAAGGGATCTGAGCAGGCTGCCGCCGGCACTGGTGATAACGGGTGAATATGATGTGGTGCGGGATGAGGGGGAAGCTTACGCAGAGCGCCTGAAGCAGGCAGGTGTCCCCGCCCGCATTGTGCGCTGCAAAGGCCTTGGGCACATGGGCAAAATCTGGGCCGCTGCATCAGAGAAAGCACGAGAGCCGCTGGATGCGGCGGTACAGGCGCTGCGCGTTGCATTTGCAAAATAATCGCAGATATTCGTGAAGGTTAGGCTTAATAATTGCTCTTGAATGGATTATTGTTATGTTTCTATTTTTGGCGAGGGCGGGATTGTCAAAGGCTGAAGTTTTGTAATCAGTTCCGGAATATTCTGGTTGACAAGCAACCATATTTTTTCCTGCTGTATGTCCCCATAATCGTGCGCAAGCACATGCCGCTGGGCTACTATTTTCTGCCACAGTATATCCGGGTGCAAATTCCTGAAGGTTTTGGAAACATTGCGGGCTGCTTCGCCAATAATCTCAATCAAACGTTCGAGTGCTAATTGCAATTTGCGATCCGCAAGATACTGTTGCAATCCAACTCCCTCTGTTAACTGGATAGCGGTCTTTGCAGCATCCATCATATCCCAGATATAGGCAGGGTCACGCTGTTCAGTTTCCATAGATAATTTGCCGGGTAGTCAGAATTTCATGACGGCGGAACGGATTTCGCAAGCCGTCTTTTTCGATTAAGTCAACTTCCCTGCCAAAAATCTTTTTCAACTCTTCCCTCATTTCAACTAAATCAAACAGGCTCCAGTGTGCTGAAGGATCAAAGCTCACCAGCACATCTATATCACTGTCTGGCGTAAAATCATCCCGCAGCACTGACCCGAAGAGCGAACATTCAGTTATCTTCCATTTTTTACAGAAATCAGCGATTGCCTGTCTATCGATATTTATTTTTGACTTCATATTATAAGCTTCAACCATCAATGCTACCGCGGTGCGGCCAGACTATTAAGGAAATGTTACTTCTTCGGTATTACATTTTAGATAAAATATCAAGCATGTTTATTCATGAAAAATCCGCAAACATTCCGCCCGTCCTTCATTTCAATTATTCCCCTGCACTGTGCACCCCAGCTCAAAATCAAGTTCCACGTCACCCTGGCAGTTTATAAACGTGTAGCGAAAAGTGCCGGTGCGTTTGTCAAGACTTCCATAGATCCGGTATTTTTTGAATTGCAGCACGCCGCAGCTGGCTGCTTCCCTGAACCATATGCCCGAGCCAATCTCCCATATATGCGACCGCGAAAATGGATAGAAAATATCCGCCCAGTTCCGCCAGAACTGACCGAAATTTTCGACAAAGACCAGCTGCTCCGTTGCCGCGTCCGTATAACCGATGCGGCCGCCGATGTAGTAGGTATCATGCCGGTCACGCGCACAGTCTCCGCTTGGGGCCTGATCACTGCCGCGCACCACGCAGATGTCAGCCGCTTCAACTGATATCATAGCATTGCCCGAGACATTGGGATTGGTCACTGTGTCGCAGCGCGCTATCTCCTGATGATGTACCGGAAACAGACCGGGGTCATCGCACGGGGATGCCCCCGCGAATGAAATCCTGACAGTACAGAGCAGTACCGCCGTGCAGCAGAAAATTTTCAATAATTGATACTTCTTCATGATACACACCCGCAGGAATTTTCGTGAAAAGTAGAATTGATGGAGCGCTCCGCCTCGCCCTCTTTAAGCAAGACGGAGAGGCAGCCGGTCAAAGCCTACACGGTAACTACCTTGCGCAGCTGGGCAATGTCGGACTGGCCGCGCAGCACCTTCCATATGCCGTCCTGCATCAGGGTTGTCATTCCCTCTTTGATGGCAAGCTCCCGGAGATCACTGACAGAGGCTGTCTTGACAATCAATTTTTTCACCTCGGGTGTCGCCACCAAAAGTTCATGAATGCCGGTCCTGCCGCGGTATCCGGTCCTGCCGCAATTTTCACATCCGGCCGGCCGGGCAAGCTGGATGTCGTCCATCGCTTTCAGCATCTCATCAAACCGCTCCTGCGGCTCCCCGTACATATGCCGCAGTTGCGCTATATCTTCTTCAGTCGGCTTGTACTTCTGCTTGCAGCCGCACAGGGTGCGCAAAAGCCGCTGCGCAAGAATCCCCAGCAGCGCGTCCGCAAAATCCATGGGGTCAAGCTCAAGACCCAGCAGGCGGGTGATGGTTTCAGGGGCCGAGTTTGTGTGCAGCGTTGAAAACACCAAATGCCCGGTCAGAGAAGCCTCCACACCGATATGTGATGTCTCCCGGTCGCGCATCTCCCCGATGAGGATTATATCCGGGTCAGCGCGCAGAAATGCGCGCATTGCCGCAGCAAAGTCAAAGCCGATTGCCGGCTGCACCTGCACCTGCTGCAGCCCGGGCTGCGTGATTTCCACGGGGTCTTCCGCGGTCCAGATTTTAAGGTCCGGCGTATTTATATGGCCAAGAATCGCGTGCAGGGTTGTTGTTTTACCGGAGCCGGTAGGGCCCACCACAAGAAAAATGCCGTGGGGATGCTCGATGATCTTCTTTACTTCGCGCTCGTTGCGATCGGAAAAATTGAGCTTGTCAAACGGCACTGCCGCCGCGCCTGATGCGAGCAGGCGCAGCACCGCGCTCTCGCCGTCCACCGTCGGAATGACGGCAACGCGCAGATCAACGGTCTGGTTCTGAATTTTTACGCTGATTTTGCCGTCCTGGGGCTTGCGGCGCTCCGCGATATCAAGACGCGACATGATTTTAATGCGGGAGATCACCGCGCGGATATGTGTTGCCGGAATCTTCAACAGCTCGCGGCATTCGCCGTCAATGCGCATCCGCACGACGGCGGACTCTTTGCCCTTGCGCGGCTCAACATGTATGTCAGAGGCATTGAACCGTGCTGCATCGACGATCAGGCGGTTAACCAGCCGCACGATGGTCGCTTCATTTTCACCAATGTCCCCGGAAACACTGATAGCGGTATGGTCTTCCTCCAGGCCCACTTCACCCTCAAGCTTGCCGAGCAGCTCCTTGAGATTTTCTTCCATGCCGGATTCCGGGATTGCAGTCACAGCTTCACCCAGGTAGCGCAGAATATCCTCGGGGATACCCACCCGAAAATCGAACTTGACCGCGTGCTGCTCGAGGGCCTGATTGATTTCCATGATGCGCTTGAAATCATTCGGGTCGTCAATGAGAATGGTCACCTGTTTGGCCGCGAACGCCAGAGGCACCCAGAGATGGCTGACAAGATAGGATTTTTTCAGGTATTGCATAATTTCGGCGGGCGGCTGGAGTGACGAGTCATACTTTAAAAACGGGACCTGATAGTAGCGCTCAAGTGACTCGCCGATTTCTTCAGGGCTTAACTTCATTTCAGTAATGAGGAGCCGCGGCAGTGAAATTTTTTCTTTTACCGAGCGGTTCTTCAGCTCCGCAAGCCGGTCCGCCGTTATCAGCCTGCGGTGCAGCAGGTAGTCAAACGGGCTTTGAGTTGCCTGGAAATCATACTGGAACTTCTGGCCGATGACCTGCGCAAGCTCTGCGGCAACGCGCATCTCGTAGTCAGTGAACGGGCCGTTGATATGGTTAATGATCTGCATGACCCCCAGCGGCGTTTCCCTGAACTTAATGGGGGTCACCATCATCGAGCGGGTTTTATAGTGCGTCTTCTCATCAAAGCTTGCGTCATAATGCAGCTGCGGATGGATTCTTGCAAGCTCCTGCCGGTCATAAACATTGCTGATCATCACCGGGCGCTGGCTCAATGCCACAAAGCCGGCTATTGACGTGAGGCTCAGGGGCAGCCTGATCTCTTTTATTTCATTGCCGGTTTTGTAGGTTGAGACGATTTCAGTGTCGCGCCGGGTGCGCCGGTAAACGGTCAGGCGCTCTGCCCTGAGCAGTGCGAGCATCTCCTTTTCCACATAGGGCAGCACCTTGAGAAAGCTTTCGGCTTCATGGATGGTCTTGGTAATCTCGTAGAGCCTGGCCTGATACTCGGGAGAAAGCTGTGCTCCGCCGGGTGTACTGACTGCTTCCATATGTTCCCCTCATAATATTTTACATGATTATTCCCAAACTATTCACTCCCGCACCCATTTTCATGGGTGTGAACTGCAGCGGGAATCCAGTTGTTTCAGCTGGTTATAGATTTACGCAATAGAAAACGCCGCCGTATTTCCTCAGTACCGGCACTCCTCATACGGCGCGCCGGTGTAGCCGAAGATGCGCTTGAAGCGCTCGATGTCCTGCGGCTCGCCGATCGCTTTCGCCAGATTATCGCTCAGCTTCACGGTGGCGTGGCCGCATGCTTCCACCACCTTTACCACCAGCGACAGCGGCCCGAACCCTAAATCATTGGTGAGGTTGGTGCCCCAGCCGAAGGCGCATTTGATGCGTCCCGCGAAATGCCCGGCGAGCCGCAGGATGGTATCAATATCAAGCCCGTCGCTGAAAACAATCACTTTCTCCCGCGGGTCGATGCCCCGGCTTGCATAAAACCTGATGGCCTGCTCGCCGAAGGCAATCGTGTCACCCGAGTCCTGGCGCAGGCCATGGTAGTTGCGCGCCTGCTCATGCGTCATATCGCGGAAAAAGAAATCAGTGCAGTAGGTGTCGGTGAGCGCAATGGCAAGGTCAGCGCCGTAATAATCCCACCAGTCCTGCAGCACCCGGTTGTTGGATTTATATATCATGGCTTCATCGCCGCTCATGATGCCGGACATGACCATGAACAGTTCATGGGCCATGGTGCCGACCGGGGGAATGCCGTACTTGCAGGCAAGCAGGACGTTTGAGGTTCCGATAAACAGCGAGCGCGGCAGCTCTGCGCAGAGCCTGCAGATAACCAGATCATGCCACTCGCGGGAGAACCGCCGCCGCGTGCCGAAATCAGAAAAGTTCACCTGCGGGTTTGCCTTCACCAGGGAAATCTTCCGGTCCAGCCGCTGCAGCCCTTCGGCAAACACCTCTTTTATTTCATGGCAAAGACTCTTGCGCAGCGAGCGGAAATAGAGCTCATTCAGGGTGGATAAGATAAATATCTCCCAGTAGATGGCCTCGCCCCAGTTGCCGGCTACGCTGACATCAAAGTTGTTTTCGCTGACGGTGACGGTATAGTCGGGAAGGCGCAGGCCCCGGAGGAACTCGATATAGCGCTCGCTGAAAAGCGGGCGGCCTGAAAACTTCAGGCCGCGCAGGTATGTGGCCTCATTGTCAGTGAGGCGCAAGTCACGGACATGGTCAAGTTCCCGGCGAAAATCCTCTTCCCGTATATGATGGGCGAGGAATACCTTGGCGGTGCGGTTCTTGAAGGAATATTTCACCGGCACGTCGGGGTACTTGTCAAAAATAAGCTGCCCCATGGTGAACTTGTAGAAATCAGTGTCAAGCACCGAGGTAATGATATAGTCCGAATGCCCCGATTGTTCCCGGCAGGTTGGCTGCCGGCAAGCATCTGGTTTAGCCGTCATGGCAATATCACTGCTGTGCGTTGTTAATTTTACCAATATCCTCTTAGCATGTCTTTTTGGAGTTGTAAAATCAATTACAGATTACACGCGAAAAGACAAGAAGGGGATTGCAAAGATTTGCAAGGTAAGGTATGTATATTCATCCGAGTTTAGGAGTGAGCAGTTAAGGACTCTGGGAGTTGAAGTTTTCGAAATTAAAAAACTCTGCGTGCTCTGCGATCTCCGCGGTAATTTTTTTTAATTCAAACTTTACAGGAGGTTTTATTGTATGGCAATCATTGATTTTGGCGGGGTAAAGGAAAATATCGTGACGCGCAAGGAATTCTCCATGGCAAAAGCGCGCAGCGTGTTGAAAAACGAAACCATGGCGGTGATCGGGTACGGCGTGCAGGGGCCCGCGCAGTCGCTGAACATGCGGGACAACGGGTTCAACGTGATCGTCGGCCAGTCGAAGGCCTTCAAGAAGGACTGGGACCGCGCAATTGCCGACGGCTGGAAGCCCGGCAAGACGCTGTTTGATATTGAAGAGGCGGCAAAGCGCGGCACCATTATCGAGATGCTGGTATCTGACGCTGCCCAGCGGACAATCTGGCCGGTTATCAAAAAACAGCTCACCCCGGGCAAGGCGATCTTCTTCTCCCACGGCTTCTCCATTGTCTACAAGGGTCAGACGAAAGTCATCCCGCCGAAAAACGTGGATGTGATCATGGTAGCGCCCAAGGGTTCCGGCACGTCGCTGCGCCGCAATTTCCTCTCCGGCGCCGGCATAAACGCAAGCTTTGCCGTTGAGCAAAACGCCACCGGCAGGGCACGCGAGCGCTGCATCGCCCTCGGCATTGCCATCGGCGCGGGATACCTCTTCCCCACCACCTTCAGAAATGAGGTGTACAGCGATCTGACCGGCGAGCGCGGTGTGCTGATGGGCGCCCTGGCAGGCATCATGGAAGCCCAGTATGACACCTTCCGCAAACACGGCCACTCCCCGAGCGAGGCGTTCAACGAGACGGTTGAAGAGCTGACCGAGAGCCTGATAAAGCTGGTCGCCGAAAACGGCATGGACTGGATGTATCTCAACTGCTCAGCCACTGCCCAGCGCGGCGCGCTTGACTGGAAACCGAAATTTAAAAAAGCGGTCATGCCGGTGTTCCAGCAGCTGTACAAGCGGGTGGTGTCGGGAGACGAGACCCGGCGCGTGCTCACTTCCTGCAGCAAAGCCAACTACCAGGACCAGCTGAAAAAGGAGCTTGGGACTATGGCCAGCTCTGAAATGTGGCGCGCGGGGAAAGCAACCCGCGATCTTCGGCCCAAGGAGCCGGCAAAGAAAATCTCCAAGGCCACCAAGGGTCTGGGGGGAAGAAAAACCTATTAACAGCCTGACTAATAAAAACAATGGGCGCGGCTCCGAAGGCATCGGGACCGCGCCTTTTTATTAATACTCTCAGACCTCACCCTCCCCTCTGTGTTTGAGGGAGCCAGAAGTGCAGCGATTATGTCGGGACGGACGGGCGTTGTTCATCCGCCTGCTATAGCCCGGCTTTCTTCTTCACATAATTCATCAGCCCGCCTTCATTTAAAAGCGCCTGCATGAACTCCGGCACCGGCTGGGCAGTAAGCTTTCTGCCGTCCTTGAGAATACGGATTTCCCCGCTGTCAAGCGACACCGCGACTTCATCTCCCTCGCTCATGCTGTCAAAGGCTTCCGGACATTCCAGTATGGGAAGACCGGTGTTGAACGAGTTGCGGTAAAAAATGCGGGCAAAGCTTTTTGCGATAACGCAGGAAACACCGGCAGCTTTTATGGCAATGGGCGCGTGCTCCCGCGAGGACCCGCAGCCGAAGTTTGCGCCGGCAACAATGATATCACCCGCTTTCACCTTAGCCGGGAATGACGGGTCAGCATCCTCCATGCAGTGTTTTGCCAGCTCCGCCGGGTCTGATGTGTTCAGGTACCGCGCGGGAATAATCGCGTCGGTATCCACATTATCGCCGAACTTCCATATTTTCCCTTTGAGTTCCATGAGCTTAACCATCTGTTTATTCCAAATCCCTGATTATAATTTCCCTCCCCTGGCGGGAGGGATTAAGGGAGGGGGTTAATACTTTGTTTCTAATTACTTCTAATACTCCATTAAGATTTTCAAATATCTCATTGTTCCAGAATCTTAATACATCAAATCCGTTTGATTTCAGATATTCATCTCGTGCGCTATCACTATCTTTATTAACAGAATGCTGCCCGCCATCTACTTCTATAATTATTCTTTTATCGAAGCAGACGAAGTCTACAATATAATTTTCAATTGGCTGCTGCCTTCTGAATTTGCATCCTTCTATTTGCTTAAGGCGCAAATGTGTCCATAAGATTTTTTCTGCTTCTGTGGATTTTTTCTCAACTGCTGCGCAAATGGAGTAAGGCGGTTTTTCACTATATCACCCCCACCTGACCTCCCCCGTCCCAGGGGGAGGAAATGGCGGGCACATCACGAATCTTTACAGCTCCTCCGGCGAGCCAATGCGCCCAAGCACTGCTGATGCCGCGGCAATGGCGGGGTTTGCCAGATACACGTTACTTTCCGGGTGGCCCATCCTGCCGACAAAATTTCTATTGGTGGTGGCGATGGCTGTTTCACCCTTTGCCAGGATGCCCATGTGTCCGCCCAGGCAGGGCCCGCAGGTGGGCGTGCTGACAGCAGCGTGCGCCTCAATAAAAATTTCCAGCAGCCCTTCCTTCAGCGCCTGCTTATAAATTTCCTGGGTTGCCGGGATGATGATGAGGCGGACATTCGGCGCGGCCTTTTTACCCTGCAGCACCCGGGCAGCAACCCGCAGATCTTCAATGCGGCCGTTGGTGCAGGAACCGATGATTGACTGGTTGATCGCGACTGTTCCGACCCTGCTTATGGGACGCGTGTTTGCCGGCGAGTGGGGGAATGATACCTGGGGCTCAATCGCTGCCGCATCATATTTCCGCACCCCTGCATAATGAGCTTCAGGGTCGCTCTCATACACGGTGAACTTCCTGCTTGAGCGCTGCCGCACATAGTCAAGCGTTTTTGCATCAGGATGAAAGATACCGCATTTGCCGCCCGCCTCGATTGCCATGTTGGCCATGGTCAGGCGTCCCTCAAGGGAGAGGTTATCAATGGCTGCGCCGCTGAATTCCATTGCCATATAGCGCGCGCCTTCAACGCCGATGTCGCCGATAGTGTAGAGAATCAGATCTTTTCCGCTCACCCATGGCTGCAGTTTGCCCGTGAAGACAAACTGTATGGTTTCGGGAATTTTAAACCAGACCGTGCCGGTGATCATGGCGGCGGCCGCATCCGTGCTTCCCACGCCTGTTGCGAAAGCGCCCAGGGCGCCGTAGGTGCAGGTGTGGCTGTCTGCTCCGATAACCACGTCGCCCGGTACTACCAGCCCCCTTTCCGGGAGCAGCGCGTGCTCGATGCCCATCTCGCCGATTTCAAAATAGTACTTCAGCTTCTGCTCGGCCGCAAATTCCCGAAGTATCCGGCACTGCTCGGCTGAAGCGATGTCCTTATTGGGAGTGAAGTGGTCGGGGACAAGAACAATCTTCTCCCGGTTAAAAACTTTTTTTGCCCCTGTCCGCCGGAACTCACGTATTGCAATGGGCGCGGTGATATCGTTTGCCAGCACCAGGTCAACGCGCACCTCAATGAGCTGTCCCGGTGTTACCGTGTCAAGGCCGGCATGCTGCGCCAGAATCTTTTCAACAATGGTCATTCCCATGATCTAATCTTTCTAACCGGTTATTGAAAAAGCAGTCTTTTTCAGGCTGGTCAAAAACATCCAGATGCAAGGCCCGCGAAATCCTGAGGAATGAGTCGTACTTTCCAGTACGTCGCAAAGACGAAGGATGAGCGTAACGCAGCAGATGGATGTTTTTCAACAGCCTGCTAAATTAATAGCCCCGCTTATGAAGCGGGGCGCCAGTGAGTAATATCAAAGGTCAAAATCCAAATGCCAAATAAATGTCTTACTATCAAATATAAAAACTGTTTATACTCTGGTCAATTCGACCTTTGAACTTTTATCGATACATTCCCTTAACCGAGTGGCACTTGATGTGCTCCAGCCGGTTCAGGGCGTTTACATAGGCCAGAACGCTGGCCATGATGATATCCGTGTGTGAGCCCTGCCCCACCACGATGCAGCCGTCCTCCTCGAGCCGCACCGATACCTCACCCTGGGCATCGGTGCCGCCGGTAATGGAGTTCACCGCGTATTTGAGCAGCCTGCTTTTGGTCCGGGTGATCTTCGCAATGGTTTTAAACGCCGCATCCACCGGCCCGTCTCCGAAGCCCACATCCTTTATGACTTTCCCGTCAACGTCCATTTCGACCGTTGCCGCCGGTATGGCGCCGGTACCGCTCATCACGTTCATGTTGAGCAGCTTGTAATTGTCCGGCGCCCGGAAGGCCACTTCGGTGATGATCGCCTCGATGTCCTCGTCGTAGACCTCCTTTTTCTTGTCCGTAAGATCTTTGAAACGCTCAAACGCAACTTTCAGTTCATCCCTGTTGAGATTGTAGCCGAGCTCTGCGGCCCGCGCCGTAAACGCGTGGCTGCCGGAGTGTTTGCCGATAACGAGCGCGCTTTTCGCCAGACCGATAGAGGCTGGGGTCATAATCTCATAGGTTATCTTTTCCTTGAGCAGTCCGTCCTGATGTATACCTGATTCATGGGCAAAGGCATTGGCGCCGACAATTGCCTTGTTGGGCTGCACGGTAACACCGGTAATGGAGGTAATGAGCCTGCTTGTGCCGGAAATCTTTTCCGTTACGATCCGGGTGTCCACCGGGAAAAGGTCCCGCCGCGTCCGGAGTATCATCACGATCTCTTCCATGGCGGCGTTTCCCGCGCGCTCGCCGATGCCGTTGATGGTGCACTCTACCTGCCGCGCGCCATTGGCCACCGCGGCGAGCGAATTCGCCACTGCCAGGCCCAGGTCATTGTGACAGTGCACGCTGATAACCGCCTGCGCGATGTTGGGCACATGCTCCCGCACATAACGGATGAGGGCGCCGAATTCTTCCGGCACCGCATAGCCCACGGTGTCCGGAATATTGACCGTTATCGCGCCGGCGTTGATTGCCGCCGCCAGGACTTTGCACAGGTACTCGCGGTCGGTGCGCGTCGCATCCATGGCGGAAAACTCGACGTTGCGCGTATATTTTTTTGCGCGCTTGACCGATTTGATTGCCAGCGCCAGCACCTCATCACGGTTCTTCCTGAGCTGATACTTGAGGTGGATGTCCGAGGTTGAGATAAAGGTGTGGATACGGGGGTGTTTGGCGCTCCTGATCGCGTCCCAGGCCACATCGATATCGCGGTCATTGGCGCGCGCCAGTCCCGCCACTTCGCATTTTTTAATAGTTCGGGCAATTTCCCGCACCGCGGCAAAATCACCCGGCGAGGCGACCGGAAAACCGGCCTCGATGATATCAACGCCCAGGGTTTCAAGCTGCCGCGCCACCCGCAGCTTCTCCTGGATGTTCATGGTGTTGCCCGGGGACTGCTCGCCGTCCCGAAGGGTGGTATCAAATATTTTTATATGCTCAATGCTTGATTTTTTGCCAGCCATGTTTATTCTCTACCCGCGTTTGGGCGCTTTCACCCGGCGCCGCTTCTACGGTCCGTCTCTTTTTAAGCATATGCACCACCTGCGTGGTCGGCCCTGACAGCACATAGGCGAAACACAGGGAAAAGAGCATTATCTGCGGCGCTGAAACGATAAGAAAGATCAGCAGCAGCACCACGATCACCGCGTTAAACGGCTTTCTGCGCGCCAGCTGCAGATCCTTGAAGCTGTTGAATTTAACCGTGCTCACCATGAGGAAGGCAAGCAGGTAAGCGATTAAAAGAAGCGGTATCTGCACCGTTTGCGGCTCAATGCCGACGTGGGTAAGGAAAATGATAACCGTGGCTACCAGGCCGGCGGCGGCAGGAATCGGCAGCCCCTGGAAATATTTGCTCTCCACGGTATTTATCTGCACGTTGAAGCGCGCCAGCCTGATGGCGCCGCACGCGACAAAAAGAAACCCGGCAAGCTCTCCCCATCTGCCCAGGGGACGCAATGCCCACCAGTACACAAGCATGCCCGGCGCCATGCCGAAGGCCAGCAGATCGGACAGCGAGTCATACTCGACGCCGAACTTGGTGGTGGAATGGGTGAGGCGCGCAACCCGGCCGTCAAGGCCGTCAAATATGCCGGACACAAGAATTAACCAGGCAGCCCAGGTGAAATCCCCCCTGAGTGTTGAGATAATGGAATAGAATCCTGCCAGCAGGCTCAGGGACGTCAGCAGGCTCGGCAGCACGTAAATGCCCTTTTTTATGTTCGTCATGCGGGGCTGGTCCCCGCCCTCGCCTCTTCGTGCAAATCGCGGCTTCATATTTATATAAGTGATTCCTGTTTATGCTTTTCGTTCTTTGCTTTCGCGCTGCAGTGCGGCTTTCCCGGTGCGCGCGATCTCTTTTATGCCCAGGGGCTTGAACAGCTCGATGATGGCCCTGATTTTATCCTCGTCGCCGGTTACTTCAATAGTATAATAATGCGGACTGATGTCAACCACCTTGCCGCGGAAAATATCGGCAATGGAGAGCACCTCGGAGCGCCGCGCTTCATCGACGTTCACCTTGATGAGCGCCATCTCCCGGCCCACATAGTCGCTCGTTTCAAGATCAATCACCTTGACGATATCAATCAGCTTGTTGAGCTGCTTCATGATCTGCTCGATCAGCTGCTCATCGCCGCGCGTCACCAGGGTCATCTGCGACATGGTGGGGTCAAGCGTTTCATTTACCGAGAGGCATTCGATATTGAACCCCCTGCCGCTGAACAGGCCGGCAACGCGGGCCAGCACTCCCGGCTTATTATCGACTAACACTGAAATGGTATGGCGCATAGGTATTCTTCCCGGTCAGGCTTCTGCCGCACGCGGCAGAACGTTACACAAGGATCATTTCATTGATCGGCGCCCCGGCGGGCACGATGGGGTAGACGCCCTCTTCGCTTTCCACGACAAATTCCATGATAACGGTCCGGGGCGTGGCAAGCGCATTTTTGATGACCGCTACCACCTCATCGGGTTTTGTTGCCCGCAGACCCACTGCCCCGTAAGCCTCCGCGAGCTTCACAAAGTCCGGATGTGCGGCAAAGGTTGAGTGCGAGTAGCGCTTCTGATAGAACAGCTCCTGCCACTGCCTGACCATGCCCAGACTGTGGTTATTGAGTATGGCGATCTTCACCGGCAGCTGGTACTGCACCGCGGTGGCCAGCTCCTGAATGTTCATCTGAATGCTGCCGTCGCCGGCGATATCAATGACGGTTTTATCCGGGAAAGCCACCTGCGCGCCGATTGCCGCGGGAAAGCCGTAGCCCATGGTGCCGAGGCCGCCCGAGGTGAGCAGCGTGCGCGGCTTGTCAAAGGCAAAGAATTGCGCGGTCCACATCTGGTTCTGGCCCACCTCGGTGGCAATAATGCAGTCGCCTTTGGTGAGCTCATGGAGTTTCTCTATGACGTACTGCGGCTTGATGGTTTCCGTCTGCTTATAGTTCAGGGTATGGATCTTCTTCCAGCCCTCTATTTCTTTCAGCCATTCCGCATGCAGCCCCTTGCTCACTTTCTGCTCGCTGGCGATTGCCAGGCTGTCTTTTAAAATTTCTTTCACATCGCCCACGATGGGAATATCAACCTTTATGTTCTTACTGATCGAGGTCGGGTCAATGTCCAGGTGAATGATTTTTGCCGACGGCGCGAACCTGTTCACATCCCCGGTCGCCCTGTCATCAAAGCGGCTGCCGATGGCAATCAAAAGATCACAGTTGGTCACCGCCATATTGGCGCAGTACGTGCCGTGCATGCCGAGCATCCCCAGAGACAGGGGATCGGTCGCGGGAAACCCGCCGAGCCCCATGAGCGTCGCGGTGACGGGAATGCTGAACTTGCGGGCAAAGGTTGCAAGCTCTTTTGCGGCATTGGATAAAATCACGCCGCCGCCGGCAATGATTACCGGCTTTTTCGCTTCGGCAATCTCCTCCATGGCGCGCCCGATCTGGCGCTTGTTGCCCTTGTAGGTGGGGCGGTAGCTGCGCATGTTGAGCTGCTCCGGGTAGTGGAAGACGGCGCTTTCCCTGAGCACGTCCTTGGGCAAATCGACCAGCACCGGACCCGGACGTCCCGATCGGGCGATATAAAACGCTTCCTTGACCGTGGCGGCAATTTCTTTCACATCGCGCACCAGGTAGTTATGCTTGGTGCAGGGCCGGGTAATGCCGACGATGTCCGCCTCCTGGAACGCGTCATTGCCGATGAGCATGGTGGGCACCTGCCCGGAAAAGATAACAATCGGAATGGAGTCCATGTAGGCGGTGGCGATACCGGTGACGGTATTGGTTGCGCCGGGGCCGGAGGTCACCAGGCACACGCCCACATCTCCGGTGGCCCGGGCATAGCCGTCCGCGGCATGCACCGCGGCCTGCTCATGGCGCACCAGAATATGCTGCAGCTTGGCGTCATAGAGAGAATTATAGACGTCAAGCACTGACCCGCCGGGATAGCCGAAGATCACCTTGACCTGCTCCCGGATCAGGGACTCTAAAAATATTTGTGCTCCCTTCATCTTCACGCCTGTCACCTGCCTGTGCACCTTGTATCCAGCCTGTTCCGGCACCGGAGAGATGAACCGCCGTTCATCGTGTTTTTTAAAAAAACAGTGAACCTCCCCGCCTATCCCGCCTTAGCGGGACGGGGCTTCCCGGAGTTTAATTATTCTTTTCCCATACATGTTTCTTGACCCCGCTTATCCCGAGGTCCCGAAAACATTCGGGATTCGGGACGGGGGTTGCGAGGCATGAAACCGGTCACCGCAGCTTAAAGTAAGTATACTATTGAGTATACTATATTTTCTTTCGCTAATGAAGAGGGATTCCTGTCAATGCGTCTGAATATTGCGGTACTTGGCGAGAATTTCCTCAATTTTATCCCGGCCCCGGAGTTTTAATTTTTTGATCCGCTTCTTTTCCACTTCTTCTTCCGGAGTCAAATACGCTCTTTTATTAAAATCATTCAGCATCTCTTCAAACTTGCGGTGATCTTCAACCTCTTTTTTCAGCTCTTCATCAACAATACTATATTTTTCAATCAATTCAATATCACGTTTCTCCATGAACTATAGGCCTCCTTGTTAAGATGGTACTATATCGAAACACCTATTTCCCGTCAATCCCTGTTTCAGCTTTTCGCGCCGGGCGCGCCGCCTGCCCGCTCAGGCGTTCCGCGTCCGGCAGCTTGATGTAGCGAGGCGCTATGGCTTCCGGTGCGTGGGCTTGCGGGCCCTGGTACCTGCTCAGCGCAAGGGCCGCGACTGCGGAAGCGCGCGGAAGGCCGGCGAGTGACGGCAGCACCCGCGCCCGCGCGCCGCAAAGCGACTCGATGAGGTTCCGGTGCAGGACCGCGCCGCTGCCGAGAAACACCGTTTCCCCGCTGATACCTGAAAGCCACGCCGCAGTCCCGGTCACGGTTTCCGCCCACAGCGGCTGCAGTTCGCCACGGTCAGAAAAGCGGTAGAGTCCGGTAAAAACCTCCTGCCCGCGCGCGATTATCATCGGGCAGATCTGCCGCCCGCACCCGCGTGCCTGAAACGCGATGACTTCAAGGGTAGGCACGCCAATCACCGCTTTTCCCGCTGCCAGGGCCATACCCTGAGCAGTGCTGATACCCACCCGCAGCCCGGTAAATGATCCGGGACCCAGTGAAACAGCTATGAGATCGATAGCTGCCATCGAACAGCCGCTGTCAGCCAGCAGCCGATCAATCATGATCAGCAGCCGCTCGGAGTGCGCCCGGGCCCCCGAAAAAAGGTACTCTCCCATGAGGCGGTCATGATCAAGCAGCGCCACGCTGCCGCTGTCAGTAGTGGTATCAAAAGCAAGTACCCTGATGATGCCCTCCACGTGCCCCTACCCGTTAATGAGCCGGGCAATGTCATTGTAAAAGACAAACACCATGAGCAGGATGATCAAAGCAAGCCCTATCTGCTGGGCGATTTCCATCTTTTTCATGCTTAAGGGACGCCCCTTCACTGCTTCCACCAGGATGAAGAAAATGTGCCCGCCGTCCAGAATGGGGATGGGCAGCAGGTTGAGCACGCCCAGGTTGACGCTGATGATGGCCATGAGCGAGAAAAAGCTGACAATGCCTGCCTCGGCAAACTCCCCGGCAATTTCAGCGATGCGGATCGGTCCGCCCAAAGAATCCGCGGGAAGGGTGCGGCCGATAATTTTCACGATGCTGAGCAGCGTAAGCTTCGATATGTTCCAGGTCTGATAAAGGCCTTTAAAAAAGGCGTCTCCGGGGCTGTAGTGTTTAATCAGAATGGCATCTTTTGCCGTCGCGGCGACAATGCCGATCCGGTAGCCCTTTCTGGCCTGACCAAAAACATCCTTGGCATCGCTTATCTGCGGCGCGATCGTCACCGGCAGTATCTGGCCGTCGCGCCTGATGCTCAGGTTCATGGCGCTGCCGCCGCTTTCCTCAATGGCCTGCGAAAGCTCATCCCACAATTCAATCTGTTTGCCGTTCACCGAAAGCACCATATCCCCGCCCCTTATGCCGGCGCGCTGGGCAGGGGAACTCTCTACCACTTTACCCACCTTCGGCAGCAGTGTCGGCGTTCCGATCATAAAAATGATCGTAAACAAAAACCAGGCGAACATGATGTTAAACACCGACCCTGCGGCAATGATTGCCAGGCGCTTGCCGATGCTCTGATGAGACAGGGAAAACTGCCGGTCCTCTTCCGCCACCGGCTCATCAGGGCTCTCTCCCAGGGGTTTTACATAGCCGCCCAGGGGCAGCGCCGAGATGACATACTCGGTATCTCCCAGCTTCTTGCCAATGATTTTGGGCCCGAAGCCCAGGGAGAATTTCAGCACCCTGACCCCGGAAAGCTTGGCGATAATAAAATGGCCGAACTCATGCACAAAAATAAGAACGCCAAGAAGAAATGCCGTTGGCACCAGATAATACCGGGCAAACTCGATCATCGCTATCACTCTATCCATAATACCCCTTCTGCAGTTACTGCATCTTAGCTATAATTTTTTCCGACTCGGTGCGCGCCCACCGGTCAGCCCAAAGTATTGCTTCAAGATTCACACTCCCCTGGTAACGGAATGCATCCATAACCCGTTTTACCAGCAGGGCAATAAAAGAAAAGCTTATTTTCTTTTCCAGAAACGTGTGTACGGCTATTTCATTTGCCGCGTTCATCACCGCCGGCATCACTCCCCCGGCGGCAAGGGCGCGGTAGGCAAGCCTGAGCGCCGGGAATTTTTTATCGTCAGGCTGCAGAAAGGTTAAGCGCCCGATCCGGGCCATGTCCAGCGGCTTGACCACATCCGGGAGCCGCTCCGGACAGGACAGGGCATAGGCAATCGGCCCTTTCATGTCAGGATGAGACAGGTGGGCAAGCACGCTGCCATCGACAAACTCAACCATTGAGTGAATAATGCTCTCCGGATGAATGACCACCTGAATCTGCTCCGGCAGCATGCCAAACAGCCACCGCGCCTCAATGACCTCAAGCCCCTTGTTCATCAGCGTCGCTGAATCAATGGTCACCTTGCTGCCCATTTTCCAGCGCGGGTGTTTGAGCGCCTGCCGCGGGGTTACCCGGCCAAGCTGCTCCCGGGAGCAGTGCAGAAACGGACCGCCGGATGCGGTCAGCAGTATCCTGCGCACATGCTCCAGGCCCCGGCCGTTAAGGAGCTGGGCAATCGCGCTGTGCTCGCTGTCAACCGGGATTATCCGCACGTTCCGGCGGGCGGCTTCGGCTATCAGCAGTTCTCCGGCCATCACCAGCGCCTCTTTATTGGCCAGCGCGACATTTTTGCCGGCCCGGACCGCGGCAAGCGTCGGCAGAAGCCCGGCGGAGCCGGATATTGCGGACACGACCGTATCGGTCCCCGACAGCGCTGCCACCTGCTCCAGCCCCTGGCTGCCCCATACAATCCCGGGTTTTTTCCCGGCAAGCGCGGCTTTCAGCGCTGCAGCCGCAGCCTCGCTGGACAGGCATACCAGCCGCGGCTTAAAAATGCGCACCTGGTCGGCAATAAGCCGTACATTCTTTCCCGCCGCGAGCCCCAGCACCCGGAACTTTTCCGGGTGTGCTGCGCAGACTTTCAGCGTGGCAGTTCCTATGGAACCTGTTGAGCCAAGTATGGCCAGCTTTTTCATGACGGAAACGCAACCTGTACCCAGTAATAAAAAAATGGCGCCGCAAACAGAATGCTGTCAATCCGGTCCAGTACCCCGCCATGGCCCGGAAAAAGAGAGCCTGAATCCTTGATGCCGAAAGCCCGCTTGAGAAGCGATTCGCTGATATCTCCCAGCTGGTTCATGATATTAATGCCGGCGCCCGCAACCACAATAACGAGCACTCCGGGCCCCTTCAAAAACAGTGCCTGGCAGATCAGCGCCGTTGCCATGCTGCCCAGCAGTCCGCCGGCAGCGCCCTCAATGGTCTTCTTCGGACTGATGCGCGGGCAGAGCAAATGCCTGCCTTTCAAGGTCCCGACAAAATAGGCCGCAGCGTCCCCCCCCCAGGTAACGCAGAGCAGAAACATGACCAGCATTGGCCCGCTGTTTTCGGCGTACAGCAGCAGCAGGTAAGAAAAAAACAGGCTCACGTAGAAAATGCCGAACAGGGTGACAGCCATCCGGCTCACCGTGTCGGTCACTTCCCGTGCGCTCAAAACACTATAAACAAAGAGCGCCACAAAACTTATGATACACCCGGCAAGTATAAGATATGAGCCGCTCCCGGTGTGTGCCGGCTGCGGGCGTGATTCCGCAAAAACGCAGCAGAGGATGAAAAGGCCCAGCACAATGCCGAGCGCCCGCTGCGCGCCCCGGTCCGCAGGCAGCGCCGCGCGCATGAATTCATAGAGCCCTGCTCCCCCGAACCCGAGAACCAGCAGCAGAAAAACCGCGTCCCCTCCCCAAACAATAGCGGCAGTAAGAAGCGGAATCGCAACAATAGCAGTAATCGCCCGGTACAGCAGCATTCCCTGTCCCCGCAATGAAATATAGCCAAAGATATTTGAAATTTTATTGTTAGGCTTCTGGTTCATTTGTTCGGGCTAAATGCTCGCAACAAATGCTGCTTGTTTTTGCCAGAACCTTTGCTCGCACCGCCCGTAACTGCTTTCACCAGAAGCCTAACGATACACGATGTGAGAGCAAAATTCTCAGATTTGAATAGGTAAGAATCTAACGACCGCTTACCTGTTCTCCGGTAAGCCCGAACCGCCGCTGCCGCTTCTGATAGTCAAGGAGCGCCTTGTACAGCTCCTGTTTCCCGAAATCAGGCCACAGCACGTCAGTCACGTATATTTCCGTGTATGCCAGCTGCCAGAGTAGAAAATTACTGATGCGCATCTCACCGCTGGTTCTGATAAGAAGATCAGGGTCGGGCAGCCCCGCAGTGTAGAGTTCCCGAGAAAACATCTCCTCCGTCAGCTCGGAGACAGAAATAGTGCCTGCTGCCGCCCTGGCAGCAATCCGGGCCACGGCCCGCAGAATTTCATCGCGTCCGCCATAGCTGAGCGCAACATTGAGAATCATGCCGCTGTTATTCCGCGTCTTTTCTATTGCTTCCCTGACCACATCCTGCACGTCGGGCGGAAGGCTCTCCAAGTGGCCGATACTTTTGATCTGGATATTGTTTTTATTGAGCTCTTTCAGTTCAGAGCGGAGATACTGCTTCAGCAGTTTAAACAGGCCTTTTATTTCTGTTGTTGGCCGGTGCCAGTTTTCCAGGGAAAAGGCATACAGGGTAAGCGCCCGGATCTCGAGTTCCCGGCAGGCTTTCACGATCTCCTTGACCGATTCCATACCCCGGGCATGCCCCATAATTCTCTGGAGTGAGCGTCGGTTGGCCCACCTGCCGTTTCCATCCATAATAATCGCTATATGCTGCGGCAGTTTTTCTTGTATGAGCTGCTCTTTAGTTTTCATGGGCAAGCTGGTTCGTCTTCAAGGTATCTCTGCAGAACCGGCGCAGTTGATCGTAATAAAAGTAAATAAATTTTAGAAATATCACAAAAAATTGATTACCTCAAGTTAATATACCCGGCGCGACGGCAAACCGTATCGTGGCCGGTTATACACTGAACAAAGAGGCTGGCATACAGAGTATTGCGTAGCGCGGAGCAGAAAAGATCGAGAAGGCAGCGCTGCGATGAAACGGGGAAAAGGGCAAAAATCCGGTCATAAAAAAAGTGCGGGGCAACAGCTCAACGGTTGCCCCGCACCCTGTTATTTTTCTTCCACTATAGCTTCGGTAGGACAGACGTCCTTACAGGTACCGCATTCCGTACATTTTTCCTGATTGATAACGTATTTATCAGTTCCCTCTTCAATAGCATCAGACGGACATTCTTCTGCACAGGTTCCACAGGAAACACATTCGTCAGTTATCTTGAAAGCCATGCACCTATCACCTCCTTACTGTTTATAATATAATGATACCATAAAAACAGACAGATCAGAACTCCAGGATTTCTTTTTCTTTTACCTGCGTCAGCTCGTCGCATTTTTTTATATAGTCATCAGTTAAATCCTGAACCTCTTTCTGGCCCTTGAAAAAATCGTCCTCGGAAATTGCTTTGTCCTTTTTAAGCTGTTTCAGCTCTTCGTTGATATCCCGGCGGTGGTTGCGAATCGAGACCTTGCTGCTCTCGGCCATTTTCTTCACCACTTTTGCCAGCTCCATTCTGCGCTGTTCGGTGAGCGGCGGAATCGAGACCCTGATAATTTTCGCATCAATAACCGGGGTAAGACCGAGATCAGATTTTTGAATCGCCTTTTCAATCTCCTTGAGTGCGGCTGCGTCCCAGGGCTGGATCGTTATCATGCGCGGCTCGGGGACTGAGAGCGTCGCCAGCTGGTTCAGCGCGGTCAGGGTCCCGTAATAGTCCACCCTGATACCGTCAAGCAGAGAGATTGATGCCCGGCCGGTCCGTACCCTGCTCAGTTCGCGCTTAAAAGAATCAATGCTCTTTTCCAGGTCTGCCTTTAGTTTATCCAGGTATGCAGGTGCCATGGTTCAGCCTTGTATGTGGGTTCCTATCTTTTTGCCGGTAACCGCTTTGCCGATATTGCCCGGGATGGTAAGATTGAAAACAATGATCGGCAGCTTGTTGTCCATGCACAGGGTGATGGCGGTAAGGTCCATGACCTTCAGGTTCTTGGCCAGAACATCCCGGTAGGAGATGGTGTCGAATTTTTTTGCCCGCGGGTTGCGCATGGGGTCCTGGTCATAGACGCCGTCAACTTTGGTTGCCTTTAATATCACCTCGGCATTTATCTCAAACGCCCTGAGCGCCGCGGCAGTGTCAGAGGAGAAAAACGGGTTGCCGGTGCCGGCGGCAAAAATAACCACCCGGCCTTTTTCCAGGTGGCGGGTTGCCCGTCTGCGGATAAACGGCTCGGCAACCTGGCGCATCTCAATGGCAGACAGCACTCTGGTAGGAACACCCTGTCGCTCCAGATAATCCTGCAGCGCCAGGCTGTTTATGACGGTTGCCAGCATCCCCATGTAATCTGCCGAGACCCGGTCCATTCCCTGCGCATTGTCGGAAACTCCCCGGAAAATATTCCCGCCGCCGATCACGATGCCTATCTCACAGCCGAGCTTGTATATGCTTCTAATATCCTGCGCCATCGTTTTCAGGACATCATAGCTGATACCATACTCCCTGCTGCCGCTTAAGACTTCGCCGCTCAGCTTTAACAGAATCCGCTTATAGGTGAGGCCGCGGGCGGCGGCGGCGTCTTTTTTAACCATGATCAAATCCCGGAATTATATTTTTTCGCCGAGCTGAAAGCGGCAGAAACGACTGACGCTTACATTTTCCCCGAATTTTGCGATAGCGCTCTTGATATAGTCCTTTATGCTCAGCTTGTCGTCTTTGACGAACGGCTGCTCGAGGAAGCATGCTTCTGAATAAAATTTTTCCAGCCTGCCCTCGATAATCTTCTCCATCACTTTTTCCGGCTTGTTCAGGTTCTGCGCCTGGGTTTTCAGTATCTGCCGCTCCTGGTCAAGCAGCTCCGGCGGAACATCTTCCCGCTGCAGGAAGCGCGGGCTTGCCGCTGCAACGTGCATGGCAAGGTCCCTGGTGAAGGCCGCAAAATCCGGGCTTTTGGCGACAAAATCGGTCTCGCAGTTCACCTCAACCATCACGCCGATTTTATCCCCCGGATGGATATAGGACACAATTTTTCCCTCCCTGGTTTCGCGGCTCATTTTTTTCTGGGCGGACGCAATGCCTTTTTCCCGGAGGTTTATGATAGCCTTTTCAATATCGTTAGAGCTTGACCTGAGCGCCTCACGGCAATCAAGCATGGGCGCACCGGTCAGGTTTCTCAGTTCTTTAACGCGTGCAGCATCTATTTCCATGTAAATCTCCTTTTCCGACACTCATTCATCATCCGCAACCATTGGATGACTAATCTTCAAATTCAGCATCACCCTCGTCTGTTGCCCCGGCCTTTTCCGACAGCTCTGCCTGCGGTTCCTCATACACGGCGGTCTGAATCCGGTCTTCGCGTCTGCGGGCGCCTTCAATGCAGGCATCGGCGATCTTTGCGGTAAACAGCCGGATGGCGCGAATCGCATCGTCATTTCCCGGGATCAGGTAATCAACATCATCGGGGTCACAGTTGGTATCAACAAGCCCGATCACCGGGATTTTCAATTTCCGCGCCTCAGCCACTGCGATCTTTTCTTTTTTAGGATCTACCACAAACAGCGCGCCGGGAACGCGGTTCATATCCCGTATGCCTTCCAGCAGAAAATTCAGCTTTATCAGCTCCCGTTCCAGCCCGAGCGCTTCCTTTTTCTTGAAGTTGGCAAAACTGCCGTCCGCTTTCATGGCTTCAAGTTTTTTAAGCCGGTCAATGCTCTTTTTGATGGTCTGGAAATTCGTCATGGTACCGCCAAGCCACCGGTTGGTTACATAATACATATTGCAGCGCTTTGCTTCTTCCTGGATAGCATCCTGGGCCTGCCTCTTGGTTCCCGCAAAGAGCACATACTGCCCCTGGGCAACGGTTTCAACAATAAAGTCATAGGCTTCCCTGAAAAGGACGACGGTTTTCTGCAGATCAATGATGTAGATGCCATTGCGCGCGCCATAGATATATGGCTTCATCTTGGGATTCCAGCGCCGGGTCTGATGGCCGAAGTGTACCCCTGCCTCTAAAAGCTGCTTCATGCTAACGAGTGTTGCCAATCATACCTCCTTTAATTTATCTCTGGTTATGTGGTTAAAAATTATTTCTGTTAACATAGTCTATATGTATCGGTGTGCGGGTGTTCGAGTACCCGCTTACACGAATGGAGCAGGTATCAGTATATTTATATACACCGGGGAATCCCGCTTTGAATGCACCGGAGTAAGTATCTATCTAAAATTTGTTGTTATTACCATATATATATTTTATTAGCAAGCATAATTATGTTTTATAAGAAGCATTAATTTTTACATAATCATAGCTCAAATCACAGGTAAAAACCTCATAGTTTTTTTTGCCGTTATGTAAATCAATGGCAATGTCTATCTGCTTTTTTTTAAAGGCATTTTCAAGCCTGCGGCTTTTCCCCGAAGCTGCCTGGCCATTTTTCACCGCAAGCATATTATTTATATATATATCAGTTCTGTCCGGATTGAATGCCGCTCCTGACATGCCCAGTGCCGCCATGATCCTTCCCCAGTTATAGTCGCCGCCGAAGCACGCCGTCTTCACCAGGGGAGAATTGGCCACGCGGAATGCTGCCCTGCGGGCATCTTCAACCGTCGCGGCATTTTTCACCGCAACGGCTACAAGCTTGGTAGCCCCCTCTCCGTCCCGCGCCACCATAAGCGCCAGTTCCCGCATCACCGCGCGCAGCATGAGGCAAAACTGTTTACCGGCAGGGGAGTTTTCGCCGCGGATCATTTTTTTTGTCCTCCCGCTTGCAAGCGCAAGGATCATATCATTGGTGCTCGTCTCGCCGTCAACGCTGATCCGGTTAAAGGTCTCTGCGCTCGTTTTTTTCAGCAGCGCGGAAAGCACGCTGCTCTCAATCGCGGCATCAGTAATAATAAAGGCAAGCATGGTCGCCATCTGCGGCATGATCATGCCCGAGCCTTTTGCAATGCCACAGATTTTAATTTTTTCACCGCTGATCACGGCACAGCGCGCCACTATCTTCTGCCGCGTGTCAGTGGTGAGAATTGAATCGGCAAAATCTGAAATACCCTTTGGGGAAGCGCTTTTTATCAGCCGGGGAAGTGCGCTTGTTATCGTTTTCGCGGGGAGTGGCACCCCGATAACCCCGGTGGAACCGGGCAGCACCAGGTTTTCAGGTACACCGAGCAGCGCTGCCGTCTCCTTGCAGGTAGCGGCCGCAGCCCGCAAGCCCCGCTCCCCGGTGCAGGCATTGGCGTTGCCGCTGTTGACCAGCACCGCCCGTGCAGAGCCGCTGCGCAGTCTTTTCTGACAGAGCAGCACCGGGGCAGCCTTTACCCGGTTTCTGGTGAACACACCGGCAGCCGTGCAGGGCTGTTCGCTCAACAGCAAACCCAGGTCTTTTGCCCCGTTCTTTTTAATGCCGCTGGCAATGCCTGCAGCCGTGAATCCGGGAACACCCTCCCGGGGATTAAAAGATTTCATAGGAGCGTCCTTTTCGGTCAACCATAGAGCCAAAGAGAAAAAACCAATCAGGCAAAACGATGCGGCAATCACATGAGATTGCTTCTCCCGATAAATCGGAATCGCAATGATGCATTCACTTCCGTCGTTTACTACATTTTATTCTCTCTGAGATCCCTGCGTTCTGCGGTTATATTCCTTAGATTCTTACATATATTAGTCTGAGAACTTTGCTCTCACATTTTGTATCGTTAGGCTTCTGGTGAAAGCAGTTGCGGGCGGTGCGAGCAAAGGATATGGCAAAAACAAGAGCATCATTTATTGCGAGCATTTAGCCCGAACAAATGAACCAGAAGCCTAACAACAAATTTCAAATATCTTTGGATAGAACTTAGGCTGAATATCATAAATAGAAATAATTTCCAAGCGGTAATAAAAAATACCAATGTTTAAAGTAATAATTATGGTATACTATAATAAAATTAACCTTTCTCATTAACCGCATTTGAAAGGGGGCGAAAAGGGTTCGACGGGAGTAGTTGATGTTTTGGCTGCATGCCGAGGTTCCTATCGGCTCGTAAAACAGGTAGGGCTAAACATAATCGCAGACGATTATAGCTACGCACTGGCTGCATAGCCAGCGTCCCTGATTCTTTCTCCTGCCGGGTATTAAGGGGCGTCGATTAGACGGGATAGTTCTTTTCTGTTTCTCAGGGGGAAAAGAGCGAAACTTACTTGAGATAGCGTTTCACAGAATCCTGCTCCCGGGAGTCTGGAAAAGCGAAATTTAAAACAGGAGACATGCATGTAGATGTCAAGGCAGAATGCTTTCGGACG
>Ga0172368_10001349_pt1 | contig 33932 bp, 20 predicted proteins | sample Lak11m_FD_114540 | JGI IMG/M metagenome (GOLD analysis project Ga0172368, IMG submission 114540) | Freshwater microbial communities from Kabuno Bay, South-Kivu, Congo - kab_022012_11m | ecosystem: Environmental > Aquatic > Freshwater > Lake | place: Democratic Republic of the Congo: South-Kivu... | reverse complement strand
GTTATTTGTCCTATCTGGCTCATCGTATTCATCCTGCCTTCGCTCTTTTTTGATTGACAGGTAATACGACTTTTCGAGACTTTTTTTAAGGTTCACGTATACGACTTTATGAGATTTGACAGAGTAAAGACTAATAATGAACAACAACTTGACCGCCCTGTACCTTCTTCTGAAAAACGACTCTTTTCGATTTGACCCAAGGTCATGTCGAAGCGCGAACGTAAGCCTCATGGATGCAAGATTCCTGCGCTGGCTTTTCATTGCAGAACGCAGCAATGTGGATATCATCCAAAACTTTGGCTTGGGACTCGCATTCAAACTGCTCAAACAAGGTTTTGTGGAAAACCCACTGGGTGTATCAGGAGATTCACATACAAATATTTGGAAGCTAAGCAAGGATGGGTTGGAAGTATTGAAAACAATCACAGGAGTGAAATCATGAGCATAAACATCGTAATCGCCAATCAAAAAGGGGGTGTTGGAAAAACCACAAGCGCCTCATCTCTCGCGCACGGACTGGCGCTGCGCAGCCGCCGCGTCCTGCTGGTGGACTTTGATCCACAGGGACAATGTGCGACTGCCCTTGGGATCAACCAGGAACCTGGAGTATTCAACGCGCTGGTCAATCCCCGCTCCGACATTCACCAGTGGATCCGTGATACGGGCCGCGCCGGCTTGGACCTGTTACCGGGCGACCGCTCGACGGCCACCGCGCAGATCGTTATCAATGCTGAGAACCACCCGATCAACTCGATCCGCATGTTGTTCAAGCCACTGGGGAAAGAATATGACTACATCATCTTTGATACAGCCCCCTCCCTTGGCGGCATCCAGGAGCGTGCCATCTACGCCGCAGATCTGGCTCTGATCCCAACCGCCACCGAGTTCCTGTCAATGAACGGTCTGGCACAGATGATACAACTGCTCAACAGTCTGCGCGACCCGCATAACTGGATTGGCAAGCTGGCAGGCATTTTGCCCACTTTTTATGATGAGCAAACCAGCGAAAGTAACAAGTCCCTGGCTGAACTAAAAGCCAACTTCGATGGGAGTGTTTTGTCCCCCATCCATCGCGCGACCATCTTGCGCGAGTGCGCCGCCGAAGGGAAAACCATCTTCGAGATGGATCCCGCCAGCCGCGCTTCGCGTGAATACGAAGAACTGACCCGCGTAGTTGTGAAGCTTTCGTAATCATAGGAAGAGGAGAAACGATGCCCCGCCAGGACGCATTTGCTCATCTAAAAAAAGACGCGCAGGAACCTGTCAAAATCATCCCGCTTGCCCGGCAGCAAAAGCGGGACAACCGCGCCTGGGATCGAGCGCACCGTGGGATGTCATATCGCATTCCTTCTCTACTGCACGAACAGGCAAAAGATGTACGCGCTTCCATCCTCGGCCTGGCGCATCAGCACATGACGAGCACTTCCAGCGTTGCTGCTGCCTTGATGAGTTTTTCGTTGGCGCACGTGCGTCAGGGCAAGTTAGTAATTGATGCCCACCCAAATGCAAATCGCAGAAAAATGATTCTGACGTGGGCAGAAGCAGACGAATGGCCGCAGGAAATTCAACCCGCAAGACGCGCCATAAAAACGGCAGACGCAGATGTAGTGCTAACGTATCGCTGGGGCAAGGATGTGGGTACGCAGATCAAGGCGCTCGCGGGCGCGGAGATCTCCGTTGGGGAGGTGGTGGTATTCCTCCTGCACTACGCCCTTGAAGCCCACAAGCAGGGACACTTAAGGCTAAAGGAAGAGGCCTTTGTTGTGTCTCAAAAGGTTAGTGCAACATGGTAGCCCAAAATTCACCTCATCAATTCCTCGCGAAAATACGCAAGTTTTTTGATGACGACAATGTGTGTAAGCGACATCGCTTACAGGCCGCTTACACCATGCTTACGTGCGCTTGCAAAGTCGCTTACGTCACCGCTTACACAGGTTCAACACAAATCAAAACAAGCCGCCTGAATTTGGTCACAGGTCACTTAGGATGTCTTGAAAAAGTCGCCCGTCCTGAGCCTTCCTGTGAGTTTTTGCCAAACCCGCTATGAAGATATTTTAAGTTCAAAAAGAGGACATTATGAATTACGAAAATGCGTGGCAGGCCGTGCTTGGACAACTCCAAATGGAAATGCCGCGTGCGTCCTTTGACACATGGGTGCGAGACACAAAAGCGATGTCCTACGCAGACGGTGTGCCAACCGTCGCCACGCGCAATGCGTACGCACGCGACTGGCTTGAAAGCCGCCTCGTCAGCACGGTCAACCGCACGCTGATTGGTATTCTTAACACGAGCGCGCGCGTGAATTTTGTGGTCGCGCAGGATGATGTTGACGATCCTGAGTGTGTTGAGGTTGAGACAGATGCCAGTTCAAGCTCGCGGGATGAAGAGCGACTCCATGATGACGCAGTAGACATTTCTCCTGAGGCTTACGACTCGGCTTACGAGCAGATCGTGCGTCCAGATCGAGCGGTGCATCTGCCAGGCTATTTCCGCCGCTGGCCGAGAAGCATCGGACCTGATCTGGGATGGATGTACGTCAGTTTTCGTCAGGCGGCACACCTCGCGGGCGCGCGTGCAGGGAGCAAGTCCAGCCGCTTTTCCGGGAAGCAACTTGCATCCATGAGCGGCATCTCGGAGCGCACGCACTGGAACCGTATGAATAATCCTGCCACACGGCAGAAACTCTCCGGGCTGGTCAAGAGCATCGAGGGCGATGCTGAGTGGGCAGACGGGCCAACGCCTCGACGCCTGCCTCGCCGCTACACCATTGCAATGACCCTGCCGTTGACGCCGGCGGATACAAGTTCCCTGCGCCACTGGATCACAGCCCACATCGAGGCGCATGGTGGGGCGAAGGGCGTTTTGCGTGCGGCGGCTGAAGCGCCCCTTGACGAATTGATTCCACCAAACGCACAACAGAAAGATGACGATCAAGCCCTGACCGTACGCGGGCTGATGCACGATCCGCCCAAAGACGAGCCGGCAGACGGGCTGCTGGACAGCCTTGCCTCTGCGCTCCAATCCCACATCATGGCGCAGAACGACCTGATTGTTATATCGCTATTTTTCATCGAGCATATCCTGCCGTATCTGGATGCCGGCCCGGGTTGGATGTTGATCCTCTTGCGTGATATGTGCTATGTGAATCCCGAAAATGGCGAAGTGCGTAACCGGGTGACAGTCAGGGGCGGTTACGCGGAAATTGCCGGCTGGCTGGGAATGTCGCGCCCAAGAACTGTGTGGGATTGGTTCAACGAGAAAAATAGCCAACAACATAACGAACCTGGAATGTTCAAGAATCCAGTCGTGCGTGTCTACATGCGTGAAGTGGCCGGGCCAAAGAGCGAGGACTTTGGCTCGTCGCCGCGTACGTTTGAGGCGCTGCTTGAGGACATACCTCACGAAATCATTGAAGCGGTATTGACGGATAACATCGCGGCGTTGACAGGCAGCTTTGACAGTCGTGACGCGACCTTCACAATCGGCATGACGCGACTTGCAGACCATCTTGACGCGACTTTCACAATCGTTGTGACGCGGCTTGCACACTATCTTGACGCGACTTTCACAATCGTCGTGACGCGACTTGCAGACCATCGTGACGCGAGTTGCACAGTTAAAAGCTCTTTAACTCTTAAACCCAACTCCTTAACTCTTAAACCCCAACCGTCACAAGAAATTAAATTCCCATCCGCACAAAACCAGCCAACGGCAGGCAAGAGCGGGGGGATGGGGAATATGGCCTTTTGGGATTTTGATTTTTTGATGGGTAACAATTCAGTCAATCCCGGAAGCAAAGTAAATCTTCTGAAAACCAACAAGAAATTCGGACGAAGCATTTCAGACCTGTCCACAGGCTTTGTATCCTGGCTGCTGTACGCGTATTCACCTGCCGGATCCAAAATTTCCGACCCGGTGGGGTTGGCGGTCAAACGCCTGTGCGAAAATGTGAGCGCGGGCGCAGGCGGCGATTTTAATCGCCTCGCAAGATTGAATCCGTTTGCATTGAAATCACTATTTGACGCAGATATGGCATGTGTGGATCCCGGTAATAGCCTGGAGGCTGGAATCTACACGCTGAATTTTCACGATTTGCAAGCCATTCACAAAGGTGAACTATATCGCCGTTTATTCGGCGATCTTGAGGATTCTTAACCCATGAAAACAAATATCAACAGCATTCTGTCAAAGGTGCGCGCAAATACAGACAGCGTTCCGGGTTTGTCAACCGGGTTGAAAACGCTGGGCGACCCGAATTGCCCGCATTGCGCAGGCGCGGGCTACGTGCGTTTTGATGTGCCGTTCGGACATGAAAAATTTGGCAAATTGGAATCATGTGTCTGCCGCGCAAAAGATGTGGCGGCGAGCGCGCGCAATCGCTTGTTTGCTTTGAGCAATCTGGAACGTCTGGGCAATTTGAGTTTTGAAAACTTCAACGCTTCGGGCAACGAAAAAGCAAAGTTTATGACGTCGCAGGAAAGAGAAAACCTGGGCCAGGCCTTTGAAGCCTGCCAGGAGTTTGCGCGCTTGCAGGACGGCTGGTTGTTGCTCGAAGGTGGATATGGCTGCGGGAAGACTCATTTGGCGGCGGCGATCGCAAACGATGCAGTCAGCAAAGGCTTACCCACTTTGTTTATTACTGTGCCTGATCTTTTGGATTCTTTGCGCTTTGCTTATAACGATCCTGAGACGACATTCGAACAACGCTTTGATGAAATCCGTACTGCTGACCTATTAATTCTCGACGACTTCGGCACGCAGAATGCCACTGCCTGGGCGCAGGAAAAAATATATCAAGTTATGAATTATCGCTACATCAATAAACTGCCAACTGTGATCACGACAAATTTGATGTTGGATGCCTTCGAAGGCCGCGTACGCTCGCGTTTGCAGGATGATGAGTTGGTGAAACATGTGAAGATCAGCGCGCCTGATTATCGCCACCCTGAGCAGACCAGTAACCCTGGCATTTCCATGCTGCCTCTGCCTGAGATGAAGATGATGACTTTTAAGAATTTCCAGACGCGCGGAGATGAGGCGGGCAGGGAAGTACTGACAACAACGATTACCGAGAAACAGGATAAGTTTGGCGGCAAACATAAAGATAAATCGATCATGCGTGTCAAAGTAACCCCGGATGACATTAGGACCTTGCGCGCAGCCTTCGGCGCGGCAGTTCGTTTTTCAGAAGAGCCAAATGGTTGGCTGGTGTTTTTAGGTCAATCGTTTTGCGGAAAGACTCATCTCGCGGCAGCGATTGGCAACCATCACAGCGCGCTGGGCGGGCAGGCGATGCTTGTCGAAGTTTCTACCCTGCTCGATTATCTGCGCCAAACCTTTCGCCCCAGTTCGGATGTTCCTTTTGACCGACGCTTCCAGGAAATCTGCGCAACGCCGCTATTGATCCTGGATAATTTGAAGGAAAGCGGCGCAAGTTCTGCATGGGCGGAGGATAAGTTATATAGCTTGTTGAATAATCGCTATAACGCGCACCTGCCCACCGTGATGACATCCGCTTTGAACCCCGATGCTTTCGCGCTCAGTTATCCCAATTTATGGAACAAATTGCTGGATTCTTCCAGGTGTCAGATACTTTCGATCAACATGCCGCCGTATCGCCGAGTGCTAAAGGATAGTAAGGCAGCTTGAAACGTAGAAAATGGAAACCGCCGAAGAATGGCCTTTTACCCGCCACCCCTGACGAGCCTTGTGATCGCCCTGGCGACCTGCGTACGAAACGACATTGGCTGTCATCATCCGAAGCCGATCTATTTCAACGCCCTGCTGAACGCTATGCGCGCGTCCCGCCTGCTCGTGTATGAACATCCATTAGTGATCCGGTGTATCAACGACAAACCGAATTCGGAACATACCCCCGACTTCATCGTGCAGGGTCAGGAAACACTGATCGTCAACCTGCTTGTCGCACCTGCGATCATACAGGCGGACTTCAATCGCGTTCAGGCCTGTCTCGACGCGCACCGCCGCGCGGCAGGCGGTGTGCTAATCAATTTTGGTGATTTGCATTTGACCTGGATGGATATCGCCCAGAGCAAGCGCAAATATTATCCACACAATAGGAGTACCGTATGACCGATTTGAAAAAATACAGCCTGGGAACATCCCCATGCCAATAACATATGCAACAGCACACATTGATGGCGGGCTGGATTGCTCCAGCCTATCCATCGGCATTTTGAAATCCATGCCCGACTCGCCGATTGTCAAAGTGATGGTGATTGCCGGGCGGCAGGCGCATCCCATTTGGGCGCTGGATCGTCTGGCTTTAGTGATCTATAGCTATGTGCAGTCCGCGAAGTATCACTATCCCCACGGACCTCAACCAATTCAAGTGAACATTAGGAGTTCTTTGATCAGCAGTGAAAGCACATCCTGTATCGTGGCGGATTCCATCATGTGGCACACGTCTGAAGCGATTCGCGCAGACGCGGAACACTTGATCGCCAAACTGACTTCCGATGCACGCCTGACAACTCACTGGCCCACAAAAGACGAAATGACCCTGCCGGTCAAGAACACAGGTTTTCAATAAACTCTGCTTGAAAGACATGCGAATATCTACAGAGAAGTCGCGCGATATAATCTCTTCATGCAAATGTTGGTGATTGGTGATATCCATGGTTGTTATTATGAGCTTCAGGCTCTCTTGGATAAAGCTGGCCTAGATGATACAGATACCATCATTTCCATCGGGGATTGCGTGGATCGCGGCCCAGAGACTCCCGAGGTATTAAGGTTTTTCGAGGAGCGCCCCGACACCCAGCTTATTATGGGCAATCACGAACGCAAGCATGTTCGCGGCGACAGACATGAAGTCAAATTAGCGCGCTCACAGCAGATCAGCAAAATCCAGTTTGGGGATGCGTATCCAGATGCGCTTGTGTTTATGAACGGACTGCCGCTTTATCTCGACCTGCCGGAAGCCCTTCTTGTACATGGATATTTTGAAGCGGGGATTCCCTACGAACAGCAAAATCCCTCCGTGTTGTGTGGCACAATGGGCGGAGAAAAATATCTGCTAAAGCATTATGACCGGCCCTGGTATGAGATGTACGCTGGGGATAAGCCAATTTTAGTTGGACATAAAACCTACACCGGGACTGACCAGCCCTTCGTATATCAGGAGCGTGTGTTTGGTCTGGATACCAGTTGCGTACTTGGAAAAGCTCTAACGGGAATACTTCTGCCTGCTTTTCGATTCGTGTCTATTCCCAGCCGCGGCAACCATTGGATGCAAGTCCGGCGGATGTATCCCAAGCCAGTGAAACATTTCCAACCCAGACCAGTACCAGTTGCGTGGGCTGAGGTTGAGGAAAGAGCATTGATTAATTTGATCGAGAAGATTTATCGGGAAAGTGAAGCCATAATGCGTGACCTGCAATCCAAGCCGGGCTATGCAGACTTGCGTCCGCGCGAGCAGGCGCGGTTATTCGGCGATACGGTGGGAAATGACACACTCGCGACTCTCTTGCAACTCGCACGCTTGGGTAAATTGAATGTTGAGTTGGCGCACAAAATCTTGAAGACGCCAAATGAGTTACTCGAAGCGATCGAAAAATACAGTAAATGGTCATCTATTTTTGCTTATTATTGATCGAGTCGCCGTTTTAGACGATACCAGCCGCGCCTGTCCCATTCCAATTGTTGTGTGGTGACCTACCCCAATAAAGGAGGCAAAAAGAAAAAAAGAAAAGGTAACTAATGGACTGATCCTCCCACAGTGATTAAGGGCTAAATCCACTTGGGGGCTTTCTTTTTTATGTCTCTTCTATTGGGTGCATCCTAGCGGCTACCGCGATTTTCAACTCGCGACTAGTATAAAATTGTATATGTGTGTACAAACATGTATTAAACGAGATTGACACATATAGAATAATGTAATAACATATCAACGCCTACGCAGAGAGAGCATTTGTGTACCACATTGGTGTTTTTGAAAGACAACTGGGTTTTGCGTAAGCTCTTTATATTACAAGTTGTAAACAGTGAATAATCTCCAACCAAAATTTAAATACACCTAAAATCCTTATGAACCTTACAAAATTGTAACGAAAACATTGACAAGCACGCATAAATCTGTATAATGGAATTACAAATCTGCAAAGGATTGCATTTGGAAGTGTGACGCTAAATAGGTTTCGAATTACAACAGACATAGGTTGAAAATCTTTATTGTAATTGCGAATTTATTGGGTGGTTGGCTTTAGGAGTATGGTGGCTAATTGGTTTCGTATAATCAAGTGTGCTTTTAGCGAACAAATGTGTTGATCCTGAGATTACTTGTCAACCAATACCATGTCCTTTAGTGATGGAAAATATTTGCTTTGTGTACACGATAACAACAATTTCAATCAGTTCCGGAAATAAAATGCTAGTGAGTATTTGTAAAATGTGATTTGATCAAATCATAGATCGGACAAAAATGTCTTTTACTAAGAAAGCGGGCAAATTCGATGAATGAAAAAACGAGCGCAACGCCAACCAGCGTTACGCTCGTTTTTTCATAAGTGAAATGTTTTTGTAGCGCTTTCATACCATATCCGACCGGAAGGCTTGGAAGAACAGCGTATGAAATTGAAGAATACTTATTCTAACGATAATCAAAACTTGTTAAAGACCACACCCACAGAGCCACTTTGGACGGTGGAAGATGTAGCAAATTACCTGCGTTTAAAGCAAGAAACGGTACGAATGATGGCGCGAGAAAATAAAATACCTGCATTAAAAGTTGGTAAAGTTTGGAGATTTAGAGTAAGCGATATCAAAGATATGCTAATTACTAGATGTCGACCCTCAGAACATCGTAGAATCACTAGAAGGGCAAACATCAAGACATCGTAGACACTTTTTCGAAATTACGCTTGGATTCTACGATGTGTTGATGGCTAGGGGTAGCACTAGAGGTGTAATCCTTTCTACGATGTGTTGATGGACGACAACTAGATGATGGGCATCCCAAATTGACTTCAGAAGGATCTGAAAATAACCTATGAAAAATCTAATCAAAAAATTCATTCTTGCATTTGTTCTTTTCGTTCTATTTATCTCGAGTAGCCTTCTGTCCCCGTCTACTATCTACGCCTTTCCATCCAACCAATCAAGCTCATTTGATAGCGACGATATTAATTGCTACTCACTTGATGTAGTCTTCTTGATTGACCAATCTGGAAGTATGAGGACAAATGATCCCGACGAAGATAAAAAGAACTATGGTTTGAGGAAGAGTTCTGTGGATTGGGTCATTGACTGGTTGGGTGACAATGTTAGATCCTATTGCCCAGATGCCATTCATCGATTAGCCATTATTTCTTGGGGGGATAGAACGAGTGTTGGCTTGAACGAAATTATTCGTCCAAGAAACATTGAGGAATGGAGAATTTCGCGGAATGATTTGAAGGAAAAAGTCAAAATAAATAATGAAACAGATACCTACAACAACACATTGCCCGATGTCGCTTTTAGGAAAGCGAAGGAGATTCTTGACGAATTTGCTAAGGTTCCACTTGGAGGTTTGCCTCGTAAGCGTGTAGTTATTTTCATTACAGATGGATTACCAGCAGATAGAAGCATTGATGATATTGGAGCTTATTCAAGGAGTTTGGTGGATAATGTCAATCAATGGTTTCTATTTGATTCTTTGCTCCAACAGCGTGAGTCATGCCTAGTAAAAGCACTTGAGAAGGCAAAAAGTATTGGGCGGAGTGACATTAGCCCCGGGGACAAAAATGACTGCCTAGCAAATTTCAAGGTGGAAGATGGTGCTTATAAAAACAGTACTTATATTTGGTCAATATTGCTTAACGCCTACAGCGGCGTTTCACCTGTTCATTATAGTTCTTTTTATAATGCAATGGATCAAATTGGCAGGAACCATGCAGGAAAAGTGGTGCCTATTGATCAGAATACCGAGATACCCGGCGCTTTCTTGGATATCCTGACTACCATGGCGGGTGTCAGGGCTGAAAGGATAGGTTGTACACCTTTTGCTGTGGAACCTTATTTGCAGCAGGCAACATTAAGTTTCTTTAAAATTGATGAGGATATAGCTGTTGAAATATCATATGAAAACGGTGGACGAACTTATACCATCACACAAGACGATATTAAAAATAAGCCAATGCCTTTAGAAATTGAAGGGTTTACAGTAAAAGACTACACCAGCGAAAACACAATCGAACGATATGTTTTCCTAAGGCCCTATGCAGGATTTTGGAATATTAGGATTCCGAGCACATCGAATTGTGAGGGAATTCAGGCTTTCTTTGAACCTCTTGAGTTTGATGTGTATCAGAAATCCCCGCCTGCTACAGTGCCGCAATATGATCTTCCTCCTTTCTATGATACGAGTTCACCAGTCTATATTGAATATCAGTTGGTAAATCGTGAAGTGCCCGCGGAGATGATTGGGCCTGATCCACAATATCCGCTAACCATGACTGCCAAATTAAAGAAGATTTCAGGTGGTGAGGAACTTTCTCCCATAGAATTGCAATATGATCCTGTTCGCGGGACTTACAGGAGCAAAGATCCGTTACTCGTCGGTGTTGTGGAAAAGTATGAACTAACGGTTCGCGCAGAAACCTCATATGTGGATACGGAAATCCAAGGAAAGCGAGTCTTGTTTGAGGAGACACATTTCTTTGAAATTATTCCTGTTACGCCATTTCGAATAGTGATAACAGAACCCCAAGCCCCAAAAACACAAGACAAACCTCTTGCTGTTTATCCACTCCATGGGGGAGTAATTACGGGATTAAAGATCGTTCCTGTTGAGTTTCGCGTTATTTTGACCGACCGGACCGGTAATAAAATTGATCCATCACTTGTATTCTCAAATCCCAATGTTTCTCTTCAAGGCACCGTTGCGCCTACTGATGAAAAGGTAACTTTCACTTTAGATCCCAATCAACCCGATGAATTTCTCGGTTATATTACATCACTCAGGGATGAAGGTACTTACCATCTTTCTGTGTTTGTAGAAGATGAGGTCGCTTATATTGATCTGTATCGCCCGGATAACAAGATTGTTGGAACTGATTTTATTCTGCGCGATACTTTGTTTACGCGCCCTCTCACTTATAAGGTTCTCGGGATTGCAGCTTTATTGGCAGTCATAATTGCCATAGTGTTGGTTGCATTGAACCGGAATAATCCTATAACAGGAACTCTAGTGTTTGAAATTGGCACAACCCACATCGCAGATATCCCGATAGGAACAGGATGGAATGTTTCCAAAATATCGCGCCGAACCTTGCAGGCTTATTCATCTCTGGGATTAAAGTCACTTAAAGCCAAAAAATCCAAGGAGCAGTTGGGATGTATTGACTATTCCGCAACTGATATGAATGGAAATCCATACAGCGGGACGCTTATGCCAGAATCCACCACCCCGTTTGCCGGTGGAATGACGGTTCGATATGAACCATTGGAATCTCAATAAAATCAAAATATATAGACACGGAGGCTAAAATGACTCGACCAGCAATCATCATCGGACTTGGCGGTACAGGTCAGTGGATATTGACTTACCTCAAAAAGGAGTTGCTTGAAATTGGAAACGGGAAAATTCCCGATGGAGTTAAGCTCCTTTGCTTTGATACAACATCTAAACCAATGGCAATGGTCGGAAAGACTGGAGAAGATGGAAAGCTTTCCGAGACCGAAGTGAAACTTGGATCAGTTCGCTTGGATGCTGGGACTGAATTCATACCCATTGGGGATAATGTTTACAATTTAGCCCGCACCATTCGTGACGGCCAGGAAGACCCCTCAAAGCAGAAGCACCCGCATATTGCATCATGGTTCGATGCGGATGATTTGCTCCGTCGTCACGCATCGATGACGTTCAACTTGGCAGAAGGTTCTGGGCAAATTCGTTCCTTTGGTCGCATTGCAATTTTCAATGACTTGCTCAATGGCCCCAAAAGCAAAATCCGATCCCATCTTCAACAGGCTGTCAGGAAACTGCAAAAAGAAGTAAGTGGAAACCGTCAGTTGGAGATTATCATCATATCTTCTTTCGCAGGTGGCACGGGTGCTGGTATGTTCATTGATATGGGCATTCTGGCACGCCAAGAGGCCTCAAAACTAGTAGAAAAGAATCTATGCGTGCGAGGATTTTATATTCTTCCGCGTGTCTTTACCGCCCAGAATACAGAGATGCAGGCGCGCTCTTTTGCGGCGTGGCGGGAATTAGATCGTTTTTTGATGATTGGGCAGAAATTCGGTCAGAGGAAAATGATCTATAACCCGACGGATCCTGACTTGCAAATCAAGATTAATGAGCGCATTTTTGACGTATCCTATCTGGTGGATGCGGTAGGGGAGGGGAAAAACTCATTTGATAATTTACCTCCTGAACAGGGCCTCTTTCCAATGGTATCAGACGTAATCAGCACCATTTTGGATACACAAGCTGGACAAAAATATACTGAATATATTACATCGAACCTTGCTGGGAAATTAGATCGTCTTCCTCGAGCGCCTTATCACAGTGCGATTGGCGCCTATACGATTAAAGTACCAGTCTACTTTGACCTCCAAGTGTATTCGCACCGATTCGCGCTTGATGTCCTTGATAAGCTTTTGCGCCCTATCAAAGATGTAGAAAGGAGACAGATTACTGGTATTGCAAACGATGCCAATGAGGAAAGACCGAACTATTCGGGTAGGCGCGCCGCTCTGGATTTTCTACGCTCACGTAGTAGCGCCGATTTTGGGGTTTTAGGTGATGAGAGATTTAATACATCTTTTACCCATGTAGTTGCTGATCTTTGGGAAAAGGAAAGGGTTAATGATAGTGCTTTGATTCAGCGAGTCGCTTTGATGAATTTGGCAGCCAGTCAGCGTATTGGAGAAGCGAACATTTATTTTGGCGCTTTGGTAAACCTCGGCGAAGATGAAACTGGCAGGAAATTAAAAAGTGAAGTAGAGAATGAGTTGTACTTACCTTTAACCAAAGAGGTTCCACCTAGCCGGATTGCCAAAGATTTACCCGATGTTGCCTTCTCCAGAATTGAGAAGAAGACGCCTATTTTCATCAATGAGCATTACGGCATAAAATTAAGCGACGGAACGGAAAAGCGCGGAAAATACGGCGAGGCGCTCCAAAAATGCGAGAGTTACCAGGTTCAGAGGTTTAGGGACCTGCTTTATCTCTGGTTGACCGCCACGCTTAATGGAACGGTTGATGATGCAGAGCGCGCAAAGGGCGGTAAGTTAGGGTATGTCCGCGACGCTCTCAATGAAATTCGTACATCGTTAGGCGATTTCATTGAATTTTTCAACAAGGTACGCGCCGGACGCACCGAGAGACTGGCGAAGTTGAACCTCGATGCAGCGGCCAATAATGCCCTAGCTTATCATAAGCGGCATAAGAACGATAAATGTTGGTTATGCGCGTGGGATTCGTTTGTTCATCCACGTGCCCATATGTCCCAGATTGCATATTTGCAAGCGGAGCAGGTAAAAATTGACCACCGTAAATACGATATTTTACTAAATTCACTAGTCGAGACGGCGGATGCCATGCGTACCATTGCAGAAAATGCGATGGCAGAGGCGGACAACTGGGTTGATTATCTAGCCACGGGGAACCCGGAACGACAAATTGACAGTCTGTATCGCAATGTACAACGTTCTCTGGATTTGGCGGAAGCCAATCATTCATTGGATAAGAGGCTGGATAAGGTTCAACGAATCATTGGGGAACGGCCTTATCAAGCCAGCCCGGATAAAGTCAACGCGGTCCTTAATAAATTGCGCTGGGATGTATCTCTTAACAATAGTCTGCCAAAGATTGAGCTAAAGGTAGCTATTGCTCAAAATGATGGGAAGCCCACCTATGGTGAATTCCATTCAAGTGGTGAGACCGCCACAAACGAAAACTTGCGACTTATTCTGTCATTAGGTGAAGCGCAATTTTCCGATTTGCCAGAACAAACGCCTGTGGCAAAGTTACTAATGGATGCTTATCCCAACGCGGATGTGCTGGCAGATTCTGTGGATGGATGGGCAGAACCTTTATACGAAGCAGGGGCTGAGGGAAAAAGCGCGCCTCAAATGGTCTCGTGCTATGTGCGAGTGAATACCACAAGTTTTAATCAGGAACAAGCGCGTGCAGACACGTATTTTCAAAACGTGGTTAATAAGTTAAACGCCCTGCATCCCATGGCTGTCGAATCGAAATATGAACTCCTACCTTCTGATAACAATTATCGCTTGACGATTATGAGGACGGATGACTTGCTTCTCAGCGAAGCATTCAACATGAGAAGAATCTGTTTGGATGCCTACAAACAGTTGGCTGTGCAGCAAGGCGTACCCGTCTCTCGTTTTCAGACTTATCCTGCCGAAAGAAACGCGGCGCTTTATGAACAGGAAATTTATAAGGTGCTTAAACCAGGAGGCGGGTACAGAATCTTGCACCCATCGGTAGTCGCATTACTAGAGGACCACTCTTCAATAGAATATTTCTTCTGGTGTTTAGCATATGGATTCGTTCGTAAAGACCGGAATGGAACTCAAGATGTGTATGTTTTTGAACTTCCAGGTATGCGCCGCCCCATTCATTTATCCATGATTTTCGATGATCCCATGCAATATAAGTCGCCGGATTTTCTGGATGTGATTGATGTCTTTGTGAACAAAGGTTCGGCAATTGATAATGACCAACTGTATATAGATATGGTGGATGTTAGAAAGGCAGTCCAAGCCCGCATGAACGAGATTGGCGTTGACGGAGCAATTGAGCGTCTGCAATTCCAATTAGACAATCCAACCGGAATTGTGAATACACTATTGCAGAAGGTTGAAAAAGATCGTGAAGGGAAATCCCCGGCTGAGAAACCCAGTATTTCGGTCGAATATGAAGATTTGGCTGATCTGGCGACTGTAATCTATAAACGCCAAATCGAAACATTACGTGGTTCTTAGGAGCATGTAGGGTTTGAAATGCCCGCGCCTGCAAGATGCAGGCGCGGGTCGTCCTCATAAGTTACTAGTTCTTCACTAAAAACTGAATTTGTTACTCTGCACTGAGCGAAAGCCGCTTCAAACAGACATAAGCAATATAAAACCAACAAGTTAGTGGAGTACTAGTCGTAAATTGGGGACCAAACGCTATTAAAAGATATGTCTAACTTTACCACTAATCGGTTAAGGAATACTCCATCTGGTGATAGGATGGAGCCAAAGCAGGGTGTTGTTTGGGATTCTAGCGCGCCTGCAGATCGTTTTATATTAGAGTGGCTGTCGAAATTACCGCGTCTTGAGCCTCTTCGACATGATGAAATTCCGGTTTATCCGCCCACTCTTGTGATTGGATTGGGTAAGACTGGAGAAAGTGTATTAAGTCAGGTAAAGGAAAATCTGTTGGAACGCCATCTTGGACAGTTCCCTGAAGATTTGCGTTTATTGTTGATCGAATCTTCGAGCATATCCAAGTCCGGCATCCTTGAAGCGCATGAAAAAATCAGTTATCAAACTGATGGCGAGTATTTAGATTATCCCAGTTTGTCAAAGCGGCCTTATTTTGAATGGCTTCGTGAATCGGGTAACCAGCCTTCTCTGCGTGCAATTGACCGCGCCAAGTTTTTTATGTCTCTTCAATCACGGGAGCAGTCAGACGTATATCGAACTTTGCAGAAATCAATTACTTCTTTTCAAAGCGCCCCACAGGTATTTTTAATAGCAAACCTGGATGAGCCTGAGAGTTCACCATTATGGGATATTGCATTTCTACTTCGCCACAAAGTGGTGGAAGGATACGGTTTACAGAGAAATTTGTCTCGATTGACAGCCATGCTGGCGTTCGATACGGGAAACGCGTTTTCTTTTGACAAAAGCAGAGAAGACACATTGGCGTCTATCAGGGAATTTAATCGTTTTCTTTACAACGGATTTGCCCGTTTTGTTTACCCGGCTCCTGAGTTAACTGGCGTTGCTGATACTGCCTTGTTTGACTTGTGTTTTTTGGTTGACAGAAAATCATCTCAAGATAAGTCTGGCGATTTATACCAAATTACCGAAGCAGGTGAGTCGGTTCGTGCAATAAGCGAATCGCTAACTGTTCTAGTCAGCCCAGATAATGTTATTCATCAGGCTTTGCAAAATTCAAGTGAAAAATCAAGCAACGCACGCGATAAATATCAAAAAGCATTTGTAAGCGGCATCGGTATTGCAACCATCAGACTCCCTGTTGAAGATCTAAGGCACGCAATTGAATTGCGCCTGTTGCGGACATTATTTTTTGGCGGCGATTCAGACCAGCCAGGGGAAGGTATCATTCCTATTCATTGGGATTCATCAAAAAATCCAGTTCCTGATGATGAAATAGCACAGAAAAAAGCTTCAAATTTTCTGCGTCTTGAATTAGCTCAGATACACTCGGTTTTTGCGCCAATCGCGGATATTTTGTTGCTTGGCAAATCCAGCGAGTTGGGAAATTTACCGGCAAATCTTGATGATTTGTTTTTATCAAAAATGGCAGAATGGATTACTCGCGAATTGAATGGGGCTGAAGCATTTGCCAGCCATTCAAATCGTTATCCTTTAGTAATGGGCTATATCTCTGCTCTCCAACAGCTATTAGAACAGGCGCAATTTACCTTAAGGCATATGGAAAAAGCCAGGATTTCGTTTGAGCAGAGCCTGAATTTTCATTTGGATAATTGGTTGACAATTACAAAGCAGGTTGATGCTGAGTTGAAAGACTGGTACCAATCTCTTGCGGGAAAATCCAACTTGTGGGAAGGGAATCGGCGTCGTTTTTCAGCCAGATCGCAAACTGATCATAGTTTATCTCTGTTGCAACTCATTGAACGTGATTGGTTTAAGGCCCGCGAGACTCTTTCTTCGTGGGTAGGATCATCAATTCGGAAAGCACCCATTGAAGATGGCGATAACAAACCTCCTTTTGACGGGCTTGAAAAAACATTTTTTATTCGGCATATTCGCCCGGAGTTAAGCGATAACTCAGGCGTTAAAGGAAATACCTTAGATAAATTAAGCGCGCGTGTAGGCTGGTATTGTAAAAATGAGGGTGGTTTGAAACTCTACCTTTTGATTGCGCCTGTAATGAACAACTCGCAGGATGGCTTATTGAAGACGACAGCCATGCTGTTCACACGAAATCAATTAGAGCAAGCATACAGCCAACTTGTCTCCTTAGCCTGCTATTATTCACGCGGACTATTGGATGAAAGGTTGAGTTCTCATTTACAGCCAAAGGCGCTGCCAAAGGTTGCTGAATTTTTACAAGAAGCGCGAAATTCAATGCTTCCATACAATGCAATGGATGCGCCTGTGGATCAAGTAGGTCAACATTTCCTTCTGACCTCTGATCCTCGGTTAGCACAAAAAATTGAAAACGAATTCTCGCACTATACTCCTCAATTTGTTCAACAGGATTCTACTGTTGATTTTCCTCAATCCATTACGTTAATAAGCTTTCATCATGTTATAGCGCTCGAAACTACGGATATTTATTCAAGCGCCCAGAATGGCTACGCCTTTCAGCCACGTGCGCACATCTTTGTTGCTGAGCAGCATGCCGCCCAGGTTGAAAATGAACTGCGTAACCTTCTTGAAAATCCGTTTTTGCTTCACCCGCAATTCATCCGTATTTTTGAAGTTGGTATGCCGGCGGATAATGGATCTACATCCAGGTATCTTCCGCTGGCAAACCTATTTTTAAAAGGGTGGCTATTTGATCTGGTGCGCTACGATTCGGCTTTAAAAGTTTGGCGTGTGCCAGCGCTCGGCGATTTTCAAGAGGTGACTGTAAAGGCTGGAGGAAAGGATTTGTTTGGCGCGGTTCAGGAGTTTTCATTGAATATGCCTTGTTCTTCTTCATTGCACATTTCTCATCCTTTGTCGCCCAATAATATTTCATCTTATTTTCAGGCTTTTCATCGTTTGCTGAAAAAAACTTCCGCATCTGACCACAATCAACTCATGAAACAGTTGCATGTGATTGATCAAAATCAAATCCAGGAATTGTTGGAAGATGCTGACCCAATAAAGCGTAGCTTGGGCGCTTATCTCAGATACATAGTGGAAGAGGAACGCTTTGGTGGATTCTAGGCAAACGTCAGGAATCGATTCGTCACCGGAATTGTTTGTCGGTCGATTTGAGATTCTTGCTCACCTCGGGACGGGTTTGGTGGGTGAAGTTTACCGCGCTCGTGATACGCAGAACCCTAACGATAAGGATGGCGGCGTCGCGCTTAAGATTCTTCGCCCTGGCCAGGATCCGAGTTTGATAAAAAGTGAAGCGCTTACTCTTCAAACATTATGGCAGGAAGAGGAGAAGTTGAAAGATGGCCTTCATGCCGCTCCTCATTTGTTTTTGGCTGATCCTGGCGCAGAACGGCCATTTCTTGCCATGGAATTCATTCGCGGAAAGCAAATCCCCGATCTTCTGCGCGAGAGTGACGCGAGGCATTTTGATGAACCAACTGCGCTAATTGTTGCCGTGCAATTGTTCAGAATTCTTTCGGTACTCCATGAAGGATTGAATAAAACATTTATTGATTTGAAAATGGAAAATTTGTGGTGGCAGGAAGAAAACGGCGTTCGCTTAAGAGTAACTGACTGGAATGTGTTGGAAGAACGACACCCAATTGCCGCCGGAAAGGCCGATCCTGTTTTAATTGATATCTTTCGCGCCTCTGTCTCTTTATATTGGATGCTGACAGGCGAACTGCCCGACTTGCAAAGTAATCTGAAAGTAAGAAAACTACAGCGCGCTTCGAATTGGGATGAACTATCTGATGGCGCAAAAAATTTATTATCCGGGTTATTCTTGCATAAATTTGCAACAGCTATGCAAGCCCGTAGAGAGTTGGAGAGACTGCTTCAATACTGGAAAACGGATGTGGCCTCTCTGGTATCAAAGGCAAAAGAATTCGTTTTGAATGATGTGGAAAAAGCCAGTGAGATTGTCAACATATTACGAAAGCGGAATACGCAACCAGATAAGGATTTTGGCGCGCTAGAAAATATGTTGAAAGAGACTTGGTCGCAAAGGGACGATCCGACTAAGAGCATTTCACTGTTCAGCGCGGGTAGTTACTCAGCGGCGTTGGCGTTGATTGAAAACGCCTATCCTCACACTTCGCAGCCGCATGTTTTTCATTGGTGGCGGCAGGCCGTGGAATTAACTTCAAAGTTGGAATCTTCGATAAAAAAATCAATGCCAGATTCGAATCCAGATGAAAAAGTGGAGCGTATCAGGGACATTGTGGTCAACTCTGTTAATGCTTATTTTGGTCAAAAGTATGCGGATGCAGAGCAGTATTTTAGCAAATTGACTCATGACCTTTCAGACGAACAGGAGATAAAGAGAATTTATGAAGAATTGTTAGATGTCTTGATGGGTTTACAGTTTTACGAGAAAGCTGAAAACCAACGTGAGCAGGCAAGTGATGAAGAAGCGAAAATTCAACGTGACCTGTACAAGGCTGCGATGGAAAATTACGAACAAGCAAGGCGTAAGGCGCTAACGGTTTCTCGCGACCTTTTGCCCGAAGCGATTTCCCCTGCCTCTCTTGAAGACTCAATAAATGAGTTGCTTAATGAGATAAAGGTTTTGAGTAAGGTGGCCAAGGGCAAACAGTATTTCAAGAACGGGCAGGTCGAATTGGCTTTGGATACCTGGCGTGAAGGGTTTCGCTTGGACCCGGATCATCCTGGATTAATGGATTTTGTATTGTCTGTCGCAAATAAAGGAGTGGGCAAGGGAGCGCTTGATGAATCTTCGAGATTATTGGATATTATTCCCATGTCTGGCTATTCGTTTGCCTGCACTACCCTAAGGAAAAAAATAAATGATGCCAGACAAAAAAGAGTGGAACATAGCAAATTGTCAAGCAATTCAGAAGCAAGTTCAGAAGTACAGAGGCCTTTAGATATTCCAAAATATAAAAAGGCCAATGGTGACACAACTCTCGCCTGGAGTGCAAAATCTCCTGATCTTATTCGAAGTCAGGATATGACGAATTCTGCCAAAACGAAAGTCTTGAACAATAAGGCGGCAATAAAAAGAATAAAATCGCAAGCCAGCGACCGCGAGACGATTAGTTCAAAAATGGTCTTGACTAAGGTCGGCGAAGAGAAATCACTTGCGAAGGAAATCAGACAGCCACAAAAATCTCAAATTCCTGCTCGGAAGCAGGGAGTCAGATCGGGAAATGAGGCGCGCAGTGCAGAATTGGAAAGCCTTAGAAAAGCAAAGCGTAACGAATTGATAGATCTTGAGCGTAAAGTTTCCATCAACAAGAATAAAACTTTAACTCTTGATGATCTTCACAGGCACGTTAATACAGCTTTGAAAATATTACACAAAATCGATCCCAAGAAATTAGATCAGTACTGCGTTGCCTCTTGGAAACATTGGGAGAATTATTCTTTGCGACTAAGCAGGGGACAGGAGTTGTGGGAGAACGCCCAAAAAGTCTCTCTGTTGGAAAGAGTAGAAATTGTAAAAGAGTTGGAGCAAATAGGCTTTGTAGGGAAAAAGGATAGGTTTGAAAAAGAGTTGGGCTTGGATGTGTTGAATAACGTAAAAAAGAATTGGGGCCTAAACACAATTTTTTTGCAATCGCTGCAAAAATTACAAAAACAGTATCAGAATAATCCTGTTTTGGCGAGTTATATTGATTCGGAAACGGAGAATTTCAAGAAGCAGGTTGTAGAAAGAATTTTAACGGACTCAACATTTTTATCTTCGTTGGATTCAAAATTCCTTAGAGAGTTGAAAACGCAATGGCCTAAAGACGAATCAGTTTCTCTGGCCTTTGACAAGTTGAAGCAAGTGTTTCCAAAGAAACCGAAGGATTGGAATATCGAACATCTTCGAAAATTAGCCCGCCTTCATCCGGCAGAATGCAAGGAAGAATTGGACAAATATCGCAATGAGACTTTTGCGATTTTAGAATACGATGACGAAATCAAAGAAATTGATCAACTAATAGAGAAATTACCTACAGCATCCTTTTATGCACTTAATTCAGCATATACCACATATACCATTAGAACGGTAAATGATTATAAAGAAAAAATGCAGAGAATTATCGATCTTTATAAATTAGACGGGTCTTCGGACGAATATGCTGAAATATTTCAAGAACTTAAAGGCAGCAAAGGATAACCTATGGCAAAACCATCAAACAACAACCCGTTCACAGTTGGTGAGATGTTCAAAACCGTCGCGGGAGAATTCAAGATCATATGCAGGCTCGGCCAGGGTGCAACGGGTGAAGTGTACCAGGCGCAATCACTTGATGGCAAGCGCACAGTTGCTATCAAAATGATGCGCCCAACAGACATGCAGTTGGCGCGAAAATTATTCATTGGCGAGGGGCTTTTTCTGGCTCAAATGCGATTGGCGGAGAAGAAGGCTGGCGACGGCTTGTTTGTAACGCCTGAATTTTTCGGGGCAGATGATAAGACAGATACTCCCTATATCGTGGAGGAGTTCATGACGGGCAAGCCGTTCCCAGACCTGGTGAGCGGCCGTCACTTATCCGAAGAAGATGTGGTTTCCATTGGCGTTCAACTTTTCCGAACCCTGCATTTATTATCGAAGGAATTGAAGAAAAATTACATTGACTTGAAGTTTGAAAACTTGTGGTGGGATCAGGAAAAGAAGATACTCAAAATAACCGATTGGGGCACTCTGGAAGATACGAATCCCTCTGGGCAGGCACGTGATATTTTGCGGGCAAGCCTTTATATTTATCGCCTGGCCACTGGCCGCCCAATTACGGAAAGCAGGGATATTCTTAATCAGGCTGTGGATGCTTATCCCGAATGGGAACAACTCAGTTGGGGCCTGCAGGAAATCCTGCGCCGCTTGTTGCACCCCAACCCATCCGCGCGTGTAGGAGACGATTTGCTTTCGCTTGACTCCGCGGAAAGAATTGCGCAGGAGTTCAGAAATCTGGATGAATATTGGAAAGCGCCTGCTGACGAACTGCTTGTTGACATCCGACGGGAGGTGAACGCGGCTCAAAAAGCAAATTCCGAAAAAGAAATCGAGGATCAAACGCGTCACTATCGGTTGGCGCGAACGGCGCTGGATATCGCCTCGAAGCGCCGAGACCAAAATAAGGAAGATGCTGACCGATTGAGTTCTATTAAGGAATTTGATGACCGATTGCGAAAGACCGTTGTGGACCAGTCGGATTATTACACTCGCGCTCATAATCTTTACGAAGGAACATCTTATTCGCCCGCTCGAAAGTTATTCCAAATTGGCGCCAGGTTACTTTCTTCATCGAAGCTTCGCCGCTGGGCCTGGTTGGCATATGCAGGAGAGTTGGCGGGCGAAAAGAATTACAGCGGGGTAAAGGCAATGGCCGAACAGTCAGTAGAGTTGATGGAACAGGAGCAGTTTCCCGATGCGAGTCTCAGCCTTGATACTGCGTTGAAAACTATACAGTCCGAAGCGTTGCAAACCCTGCGTCAGGAATGCGAAGTGCTGAAGCTCGTCCAGGAGGCAATTTCTGCGCAGAGAAATGGAGAATATAAATCAGCGGAAGGCGCTTATCGCTCTGCCCACGCAATCTGGATTAAAACGGATGACCACGATGAGTGGAAGGATAAGGTTGGAGACTTGTTAGGCCAGGCGAAGATTGTTCATAGGCGAGGTGAGAGCCAGGAAAAGGTAGACCAAGCGCTAAGAATGGTGGAAACGGCTACCGGGCCTGCCATCATCCTGGATGAACTCCAAAAAGCGCTTGGGCTGGACCCCGGCAACCAGGCAGCCTATGCCCTCGCGGACAAACTGGCGGGTGAACGCTTCAATTCTGGACTTTTAGAGGATGCCGCTCAAATTCTTTGGGTATGTGGGATTGCCCCTGCCGCTCCGCCCGATGCAATGGATTGGCGTTATCCCAACGAAATTCGTTTGGCTCTTTCTAAGCTTCGACAGTTGGACAGCGAATTGCCTTATGTGCCATTGATCAGGCACGATAAAAACACGCTGCCTTATAAACTAGCGGTTGAATTATTCAAGAAAAATTTTATTCGTCCTGCCGATATTATCGGTTGGTATCGTGTGGATAGGATTGCCGACCTGATGATGGCGCTTAATGCTGAAATTGGCGGAGAAATGAAGAACCAAGCCCGAGTCTGGCGGGAGGAAATTGATAAGGCAAATAAAGAGAAAGTTAACCGCTTGATTGCAAAAGCCTCTGGCCTGATGTTCACAGACGCGCCCGGCGCTTTGCAAGATTTGCCGATGTCGCAGGTTTTTGCTCGTTTGCAGAATCGGCTTGGGGATATTGAAGACGCCCTCGAATTTCTGGAGCAGGCTTCCCGCCTGGCAAAAAACGAGAACAATGCGCTGAAATCAGAGATACAAGAGATAGAAAGATTGATGCAAAGAGGTGCTGCCATGAAAGACGAACTTAGCCAGTCGTTGTCTGAAAACAAAAAACAAAAGGAGGAAACCATCTCCGCTTTAAAGGGAAAAGCGGAAGAGATTCTGGCGCAATTGGAACAACTTGAGAGCGCCTCCCCCTTGTTGTCGAAGGCGGGATTGTCTTCCCAGATCAGCGACAGCATGAGCGGATTCCAGGCTGAACGTCTCGGCGATGTTTATAAGTTATGTGAGCGAGTGTTGGACCTGGATCCCGAAAATCAATGGGCTCTTCAAATGCAACAAAATACCAAGGGGAAGATTCAAGGATTGGGAGATCATGGGACGTTTGCGATTGTCTCCCAGAAGAATGTTCTTGATGCGGCGGTGGATGCGCTTCTGCGCGAGGCGCAGGGGTACTATATGGATGCGAAAGTTTTGGATGCGGCCAGGAGCCTGAGGAAGATTGAAGCCGTGGATTCGCAGGCGAGTTCGCGGGAATCCTTCAGGGAACTCAAGGCAAAGGTGGCCGCCCTGCTGGGGTTGAAGTATTGGGAGCAGGAAAATAAAGCCAAACTGGAAGAGGGAGAATTTGCCCCGCAATTGCTGGAAAGAATAGCGGCTCATTTTTCTCCCGAAATACCGCTGCAATTCCGCAGGGATTCGATTTCGCTTAAATATTTATTTGCGGTAAGACAAAAACTGTTTACTCAACTGCTGAAAATCAATCCTGTGAATAACTCCCCTGAATTTGCTGAGACCCTGCGAAACCTGGTATGGACAGATAACCTTTATCGCGGCGGCCAGGCCTGGCAAAACGATCGGAAGATAAACCGGAAAGATGAAAAATGGAACAGCAAGAAGTTTGTGCGAAATGTACTTCACGCCAATAAAAAAGGAAACTTGGGTAAGAAGATGGAAAAACTCCTGGGTGGATTGCCCATTTTCTTGGATCCTGAAACTCGTTTGGCAGATTTAACTTTTGATTTGGTCAACCAAACGGTATCAGATGTTTTCAAATCTCAAAAGCAAAAAAATGTACTGATGCCCGAAGTCTCTGGATCACCGGCTGTCAAAATAAACAAACCAAAGGGTTGGCAGAAATGGATATTGGTGGGTGTTAGTCTTCTAGCATTGATCGCGGTACTAATTCTGGTAGCTTGGAATTGGGGATACATTAGTGGGGTGATTACATCCTTAATACCAACGCCAGTGGAAATTGTTGCAACTGCGATACCAACTGCGACACCAACTGCGACACCAACTGCGACACCAACTGCGACACCAACTGCGACACCAACTGCGACGCCAACCGTAACGCTAACGCCATCTTTTACAATACCGCTTTGCACAAAAGTAGGAGATGTGGGAGTGTTTAAAATAGCAAAAGATTTTAAATCCCAAATAGCGACGTTGGATAATGGGGCTTGTTTGAATTTTGATGCATGGATGGAAGATGCTGACTATAAAGGCTGGTTCCGCATTGCACCTGGACAGCGCGAAAGTCCTACTGGCGGGTGGGTCATGGGAAACAGGCTTAATCTTCCATCGGACGATTTATGGAAAAATTCTTTAGAGAAGATTCCATAATATAAACATGTCTACATGGCGATATGCTCTTTCTGTATGCTTTTCGCGGAAATTCCAGTGTTTGATTAGGATAAAGCTATGACACTTGAACAAGTCGAATACCTGATCGCGCAATTGCAAAAAATGGCTGATGCCGCCCAGAAGAAGGGGGAGAATAGAAAGTGGAGCAAGTTGAGCACCCACGTCACCGAATTGAAGCGTTGGCGGGATGGCGGCATGAAAGGCACGTGCCCTGCGGATTACAAAAGCCTGGGAATCAAACTTCCCAAGGCTGGGTTGACGCGCAAGCCAGATGCTTCAAAGACTCCGAAAGAGAAAGCGAAGAGCATGGAGCAAAAAAAGTCAAAGGCCAGCGAAGCCAGGCGGATGGTCGAATCTTCGAAGGCACTAGATACGCCATCGGATTCCAAGCTAACCAGCGCTTTGCCTGATAGCAGTTCACTAGTGACATCGGGAGAAACGTCTGCCGCGGCAGAGAAGGTCATGGCAGAAAATGAAATGCAGGATTTAACTCTCAAGGAGAATCTGTCGCGCGTAGAAGAATTGCTTGGTAAAGATGAGTTCGCTTTGGCGATTTCCAAGGCTGAAACCATTCTAAAAAATCAAAAAACTTCCGAGGATATCCGTCAACGCGCCCAACAATTCGCAAACGAAGCCAAAATCAAGCGCGAAGCGCAGATCAAGGCCCTGCTGGATCTGGCGAAGAAAGCATTCGATGATAGAGTCTGGGACGCCGCGGAGAAGAATTACCGTCAGGCGCTGGAACTTGATGAAGAAGATCAGCGCGTATTGGAAGGTCTGAATGCCCTGTTGAGCTCGAAATCGGAGATTGAACAGAAGGCGCGCCTGGAAGAGATTAAGAATTATCTGCGGGAGTTTAATAAGATTGACCTTCTCGAAAACGGGGTTCGCGAGGCAGAGCAGTTGATCGCCCGTAAAAAAGCCGACGACGAACTCATTAAGTTGTATAAGGCAGGAAAAGATCGATTCGATGAGTTACGTCAAAAAATGGGGGCGACAACAACAAAGTCGCGCTTAGATAATCTTGATGAGAGAGCAGATGCCGCACAAGAAATTGAAGGATATATTATCCAGGGTCAAACTAAGATATGGGATCCAGATCTTTCAGCAGTTGTTGATATTCACACGGCGTTGCAGAAGGCAAATCAGAATTGGAAGACTCTTTCCCATCAGGATACACAACAAGAACTAAATTTGGTGGCGAGAAATCTGCCGTACAATTTAGATTGGGCTAAAGAGCGCTTGAATAACGCTATTAGTCGAGAATATTTCGATGAAAAGAAAAAGCCAAAAGGTCCGTTTCATGAGGATGATTTTGCCGTACTTCAAGCACGGCTTTCAGAAATTGAAAGATTTATCAAGAATAGAGATCAGGCTGATGTACTCCGCGAACGCGCCCGTACTGCCTCCCCGGAAGAGGGCCTGAACCTGCTTATGGAAGCCCGCAATCTCTGGGAGCACCTGGAAGGTATTGGCAAGCGTATTGATGAACAACGCGAATTGGTGGCAGGGTTGTTGGCGGACCGCATGGAAGCCAAAATGCGGGAGGCGCAGGCTTTATTGGAAGAGGAAAACTATAAAGCCGCCAGCAAGGCTATTTCTGATGCGTTAAGTTTCCCCGCCAAACTTTCTGGTACGCCGTTACCCGTCATTAAAAAGGCTGTTGAAAAGGTCAATAAACTACAACAGGAACTCGAACATCTCCAGAAGATTAGTGTTGAGTTCGCCGAGACGGAAAGGGAAATCCGTCGTTTGATGAAGGATGCCGATACGCGCAAGGCGGCCTTTGACTTGTTTGACAAGATCAGTAAACGGGGACAGTTCAAAGGTCCGCGCCTGGAAGCGCTCAAGTTCGAGATCGCGACCAACCGCGGTGCGGGAGAGGCATGGGAAGTCCTAAAGTCGCTTCAGGATTCCGAATCCCCCAATTGGGCGGATATCATTGTCAAATGCAAGGAGTTTAAGGAAAAATTCAAGGGCGGGTCGTATTACGATAAAGCAGATGAATTGCAAAAACAGGCGGGCATTGAGGTAAAGATTATCGAGGCGCGCCAGTACCTGCAAGACGCGGACATTCGCAAAGCGAAAGAGTCCCTTGATTTTATTGTTAAGGCTGACCCAAACCGAAAAAGTGAGATGGAGTCGTTTTTCGATGAATTGAAAGAGTACGGAAAGAATGAAAAGAAAGTAATCGGTCGGATGACCACTGCCCTTTCCCTGAAAAAGTCTGAGGATATGAATCAGAGATTGAAAGCGCTCCAAGCGTTCCGTGAAATCGCTGACGCCTCGGAGCGGTCCATTTATACGATTGACGCCCGACGGGAAGCGGACGAATTGGGCAGTTCCTTGCGCGAGATTTTGCTGACAAAACTTGAGGATGTGCGCTCTCGAAAAGATGGTTTATTGGATGAAGACCTGGAAGAGGCGGCTGAATGGGCAGGCATTATGCGAACGGCAAACTTGGCCTTTGGGGGGGAGAAGCGCCTTGTTCGAGAGACCGAAATGGCTTATGCCCGATCTGTAGCAGACAAACAGGCGAAGGCTGGGCAATGGGGTGATGTTGTCCGAACTTGGGAAGCGCTGAGGGAATTCTATCCCGATTCCCCGGAAATAAATTTAGATGTCAAAAGGGCCCGCAAGCAAAGGGCCATTCTCGCGGCGCAGGTTGCCCTGACGCAGGAAAATGCTCAAAAGGCATTAGATGTTTTGCGCGAAGAACAAACCAGGGACGATTGGGGCGGCGATGTGGATTTGAATTTTCAACTGGCGGAGGCCTATCGCCGTCTTGGTAAATTTGAAGATGCAGAGCGGTGCGCACTGACCGTTAGGAGCGATAAAGAAACTGATAATGCTAAACGCGGTGAAGCGCTCCTGGCTTTGATTCGCGAGGATCGGATTGTCTCAAAGGCATATAATGAGATTTCGGAACTTAAAGCGAAAGGGGATTACGAGTCGGCATTGGAGGTCATAAAGCGGCTTCCCCAGGATTTGCGTGACCGAACCGATGTGGCGCGGATTCGGGATGAGATCATTGTTCATGCACAGGGTGAATTGCTTAAAGCAGTTAAAAAAGAGCAGGCAAAAGGCACAATTCCAAGCATGGTGGATGCGGTGGAAATGCTTGTTCGATTAAGAGGGATAGAAAAACTTTCTCCTAACATTGAGGAAAAGGCAGAAGCGGAATTGAAGCAACTTCGAGACCAATTGCCGCTTAGCGCCAATCAAGTCATCAGATCCGCCGGGGCGTTCAATCCCTCCAAAATGGACCTGGAGGATGCGCTTCGTGAAGCGCGGCGGCTTTCGAATCAACTTCAGGCATTTCTTGGGATTGCCGAGGATTTCCCGCCAGAGAGTTGGTTGGAGATGAAAGAAAAGATACAAACCCGCTTGATCAGCGTCAGCGACCGCATTGAGAGGCTCGAAAAGATACAGGCCCTGCTGGACAAAGTGAAAATGGATGGCGAAGCCTGGAAGCAGGCAGTTAAGACAAATAATTTTACGACTTTACAGGAAATTTCAGGGTCGCTCCAAGATGCTGCCGGCCCGGACTTGCAGGTGGCGGATGTGAGGAATTTTTCATTGAATTGGATTGAGACCATGGAGATTCGCTGTTATATAGCGGAGCAGTTCCGACTTATCAAAGAAGGCGAAAGCCTCTTCCTGGCGAAAGAGGATTTTGGTGAAGTCGTCAATATTTGTAAAGGTCTCCGCAATTTGCCCGCCCGTGCTGTTATTCGTGAAGCGCGTGGAAACAGTTGGCAGGTAGCCAATCAAAATAATTATCAAACCATCCTCACATTGGCAGATTCTGAATTGGATTTCTACGATACGATCACGGAAAAACATCTGAGCGAATTGGCGACTGAAAGCAAAAAAAGCCTGTTGGATATGTTGAGTTCGCTTGCCGCAGAACGCAAGCTGGATATTCAAAAGTGGGAAGATTGGTTTGATGCCTGCCAGAGATTGCATGAAGCCGCTCGGACTTCGTATGAGCCAGCAAGAAGAATGATCGGGGGAGCCGCCGAGGTGGTTAAAGAATGGAAAAAGGTGTTAAACCACACAAAAAAGGCCGAAACGCATTTTATAGTTGACCCAGCCCCTCTTTCAAGCCATTTTGCTTATGATACAAAAGATGAAGCTATGCGGTTATGGGATGATATCCGGGCTTGGATGGATACTACCAACACAGAGATCGAGAAGTACAGCGAGTGTGCATCCCAAAACCCGCCAACGACGGACGATTTGAAACGTCTCTCAGAAAGCCGAAACTACGTCTTGCTGGCTGAGAATCTGATCCGCGCAAAATTTAATAATGCCGATGAAAATTACTATAAATTTGCCATGTATCTGGAAGATACTGTTTTACGAAATATCAGAGACCTGCCACCTCTTGAAAAGTTGCATGAATTGCAGGAAACGGCAGAGAGATGTTTAGGTATAAACGATACCCTGACGCGTCAGATTGCAGAAAAGATTGCCGAAAAAAGTAGGCAAAAAAGAAAGTCATGGAATCCATTTCAATGATAATTTATTAAATCGATAAGGAAAATTTAATGCGGATTGCCGTTCTTTCTGACATCCATTCAAACTATTACGCCCTGGAGCGGGTTCTTGATCACGCGCGGCAAAGCAGCGTTGATCGTTATTGGTTGTTGGGCGACCTTGTTGGGTACGGTCCCCATCCGGTGGAGTGCATGCGATGGTTCAAAGACAACTATGATCGCATTGATTGGGTGATGGGAAATCATGACGCCATGTTATTGGCTTGGACTCTTCGTGAGCAGAATAAACATAAGACAGGAAACAATAGCCACATAAAACACGTAAATACGCTTGCCCTCAAAGAGCTTACGGAAGTTGAAGGAACAAGTGAACGAAAAGAGCGAACCGCCCGAATCAACGATGCAATTCCTGCTTTACTTCTTAACAAAAAAAAACTTGAAACTGATCTTGAGATGGATCGGTTTTGGCAAAGTACTTTTAGCCGCGGACATTATGGTCCTAAAAAGCTCTTAGCAGATAATGTTGAATATTGGATCGTTCATGCATCGCGCCGGGAAGGTCTTCAGATCGGAGAATATATTTATCCATGGTCTTCCCATATCCTTAAACTCGAACTCCAAGCTTTGTTGTTTGAATATCAAAAGGAACTTGGAAACGCGAATAAGTTTGCTGCAAACATCCGGCGTTTGTTTCGTGCCATTTTGCCTGTTTCTCAAAAGAAATCAATCTGTCAGTGGCATGGTCATAGTCATATCCCTTACGTTCTCACTCTTGATGAGCCAGTGGTAAATGGAAATTGGCGGCCGATTTGCGCTGAACCGGAACACCCTTATCAGTTGGGAAAAGTGATTACGTTAGCTTGCTCCGGCTCAGTTGGTCAGCCACGTAACGGAGACCTTCGGGCTTGTTATGCGTTGTTGGATACGAATGAGAAAGTATTGACTTTTTTTCGAATCCCATATAACCATAAAAGAACCATAATGGATATGAAAAAGTTGGGATATTCCGACAGGTTGTTTAAGAGACTGGATACAGCAGAATATCCAGCCGACCTTCCTCCAACACTTGAGTGGGCAAAGTGTATGAAATCTCTTGCCGATCCGGGAGACAAACCATGAGTGAGTACGACGAAAGAAAACCATCTGTACTAAGCCCTGCCATCCGTGCTGCATTTATTGGTTTGTTGATCATGCTGGTGGCGATTGCTCTTGTATTGTTCCTGTTTCAGGCGCCCTTGTTGATTATCTATCCATTACAGGCATTTCTGTATTTCCTCGTTGGGCGGATCGCTGGCAATATTGCCCGGGATGAAGATCCCAATGCTGGTTTGCAATTGGGCATGGATGATGTCAATTTCGCGGCAGTCGGGGGTACGGGAGGCCTTTCGCTTTGCATTGGAATCTGGCTGATTTACGGTGTTGTCTCAGTGGGCCTGGAATTGGCCCAATTAAGTAGTTTCATAGGCAGTGTCTTTGGCATGGCATTGTGTTTCGTTCTTGATCTTCCGCTGGCAATTGGGCTGGGTGCCCTGGGCGGCAAAACTGCCGAACCACATAATTCTTGATAAAAGGAGACGCAAAATGAAAATTTCAACCTTCGACCGTTTTATGAGCTGGTTTTGTGATATTGGCTGGTGGGTGAGTTTAATTATTTTGGTATTGATAATAGTTGCTTACGTTACCTACCCGTATTGGTCATTGCTTTTGATATAGTCCGTTTGGGCATGTCAGATTAAACGAAACATGCCAGAATAAATCTTGTGGGAGTTGTAAATGTACAAGAGATGGTGGGATACGCCCATGTGTTGGGTGTGTGACTACTGGTGGACGTTGCTTGCGGCATTGGCGCTCATTGCCGTAGCACTGTTGACCCGTAATATTTGGTTGCCATTGTTGGGTGTACCTCAAAGTACGCCTGAAGGTGTTTATGCCACAGATACTCCATCAACATCGTTTACTCCAACTGTGGAACCTAATTCTTATATCGCCACGCCCTCATTGATTACTCAAACTGTTCCTTCCACCTCGTCAGTAACTGAAAACATACAACAATCCGGTTATATCAATACGCAAGGCGGATACGCATTAAATTACCCTGTTCAGTGGCAGGGAACAGAGATAGGGGCTGATATCCAATTCTCTACACAACAAGGGGCAATGGCTTATGTCCATGCCAAGTCTTCCGTCCAGGATATAAATACACTGATTGAAACAACGCAGGTTTTTTCTTATGATGTCCTTCAAACAATAAAAACAAGTATTGCAGGTCAGCCTGCTCGCTGTATTGAAGCGGCTCTCCCAGGAAGCTCGACCCCTACAGCTATTTCCTGCTTTGTTTTAGATGGGCCAAAGGGATTTGTGATCAGCCTCACTGAACTGGATGCTCTTAATCAGGATCAACTGCAAATTGTTCGTGCCCAGTTTATGGACTTGTTATCTTCGTTCCGTTTCACGACAAGGTGAGCCTCATGTTGCGTAGAATTTTACTTCTTATAACCTTAATTAGCCTTAGTGGTGGAGCGGCCCACGCGCAGCCTTTTTTGAGCGAGCCTCCCTCATGGAAATCTCCTTTGGCAAGTAGCGCGAAAATTTCGCAAGGTCCCAAAGACACTTTGGATTGTTCCATTCCTGCTAATTGGAGTCATTGCTCTGGTTCCTGGAATATGTGCGCTGTAGACTTGAAGGCCGGAACAGGAACTGCCATCCTTGCCCCCGCTGATGGGAAAGTAGTTCGGACGGGTTTTGACTCTTCAGGAGGCGGGAATTTTATGGTTGTAGAACAAGATGGCCGGGCGAGCCTGTACCTCCACCTCAATAAGTTTGTAGTTAGTAGCGGGACCGTAACCCAAGGACAGGTAATCGCTTGTTCAGGCACAGGCGGCACTGGCCCCCATTTGCACTTTTCTGCAATGGCAGATACTGGTCTCCGCTCTTGCGTTTCCATGTCTGGAATTGATGGAAACACCAGTCTTTCCCTTGGGCAGACATTTTCCTCCAGCAACCAGATTGTTGGAACAAATCCTTGTTCGCCTTCTGTGACGATTACACCTCAACCCACACTGCCTCCCTCAGGGAATCCCCCGAATGCTCCATCATTGAATTCTCCGTCAAAAGACCAGGCTGTTTCGCAAGAAACGCCCATAACTTTTGAGTGGGGCACATCATCCAATGCAACCCAATACCTGCTTGAATATTCTGGCGGACCTTATGGGACGCTCAACTCAGGCTGGCAACTTGCTACAAACTATCGTGTAGGCACAATGTGGCCGGGCACCTATAATTGGCGTAGCAAAGCGCGTAATTCAGCCGGAGAAAGCGCTTGGAGTGATACCTGGACGTTTACGATTCAGGGACCGACGCAAACGCCGCCCCCCTCACCAACTAAGACAACAACTCCTTTGCCTCAGTCCGCGTCTGCTCCTTCCCTTCGTGATCCATCTAACGATGCCAGCTATCCTCAATCTCAGGATATTTGGTTTGCATGGAATTACGTTTCAAACGCAGATCAATATTATTTGGAATATTGGGGCGGACCTTATGGAACGCTAAATTCGGGATGGATCAACGATGTGGCTTATCACATTGGCACGATGTGGCCGGGCAAATATAAATGGCACGTGAAAGCGCGCGGACAAAACGGTGTAGAAAGCAACTGGAGCAATACGTGGACGTTTACGATCACCGAACCGCCAGTTGCGGCGCCCACAGATACCAATCGACCGCCTACTGCAATTCCACAACCACCTACAGATACCCCGCGCCCATCCTTTACCGGCAACATTGCTCCACGGGCCAACCGTTCGCCTGATGGCATCGGTTCTGGCAATGCTTTTGATGGCGACCTGTCCACTTTCTGGACTGATGGGTTGGGCCACGCTTTTTCGCTTGAATTACGCCTACCCGATCCTTTACAAGTCAATCGTATTTTGGTCTGGGATCGCCCTCAGAATTCACCGGATAACAACCAGATCAACGCTCTGATTATCCGCCTGAGCAATGGTATGGAAGGCAGGTTTGGGATGGATAGTCAGGGCGCGCGCTGCATTGATGTGACCCTCTCCTCACCACAGACGATCTCCTCCGTCACATTGAAGGCAGACGATGCCTCGGGCAATAATGGCTTGAGCGAAGTGGAAATCTGGGTTGGATCGAAGACCGGCGGCCCCGCCTGCTCCAATAGTGGAGTGATGCCATAACACGGAGATTGACAATGAAATCAACTTCACAGTTCCTTAGCGTATTCATCCTACTGGTAATACCCCTTCTCACAGCCTGCACCCAGACTGTGGATATTTATTTCCGTTCCGATGAGTACATCGTAAAGTAAGTTTTTGACAAAAGCGGGCATCTGGTAGAAAATAGCCAGATGAACAAACAACACATACAACTCAGTCCAACCGATCGAGAGTATCTCGAAGCCTTGATAAGCAAAG
>Ga0172368_10001343_pt1 | contig 34025 bp, 34 predicted proteins | sample Lak11m_FD_114540 | JGI IMG/M metagenome (GOLD analysis project Ga0172368, IMG submission 114540) | Freshwater microbial communities from Kabuno Bay, South-Kivu, Congo - kab_022012_11m | ecosystem: Environmental > Aquatic > Freshwater > Lake | place: Democratic Republic of the Congo: South-Kivu... | reverse complement strand
TGATGGGGCATCCGGATACGGGTCGCACTCAGCTCCCATTCGTCTCTCCTTCTTTGGTTATTAAGGTTCTTGCAGATATAAAAAAAGAAGGCTGTTAGGCCTTATGTTCTAGTCTGCAAAACTATGTGTAATGATCACACATCGGATGTTCATATAGAAATTATATATACATAATTTGGAAAAAGAAACAGCAAACATGTAACCTATAATAATCACATCGACGCTCTAGTTCACTCTGGAGATAAGATACCCAGCTCTCCGTACAAGATAAGATAAATTTTCTACGGTGCCAAGGTCAATTGGATATAGTGGGGAACACCAATATATCCGCACACCTGGTAATGAAAGAAGAGCTTAATCGGGTACCTGTAAATTAAACAGGTAATATCTCTGACATTCTAGTTTATGTTAAGAGAGAAGTATGTTGTTGCGGAACATAGCAACCATGCCCGAAGATGAGAGGGTAAAATCCATTTGTACCGCCTGCGCTACTACTTGACCTGCTGCCACCACTCCCAGAACAGAACCTACCACTACCTGAACCGAAACCTCTACCCTCAGGTCCACGGGTGGCTATCTAACAAGTTATCCTTGCAAAGGGATATTTCGTTAGAAGACCGATACCCAAACTAGATGAGCCTGCATTTGATATGCAGGCTCGATCTGTTTATATAGCTATTTTTTCATGAAATTAAATTGTAATATATTATTGGTGGGCGAGAGAGGACTCGAACCTCCACAGGATTACTCCCACAACGACCTCAACGTTGCGCGTATACCATTCCGCCACTCGCCCTGAGTGGACATTGAAATTATATCATGGTGCCAGAGGAGGGACTTGAACCCTCACTCACTTGCGTGAACAGCGTTCTGAACACTGCGTGTCTACCGTTTCACCACTCTGGCGTACTGCCATTATACTATTTTTATAGTAATATTTATGTATGTCCGCGAAACCTATTAATGATCGACCCGGTTCCGAAGAACTAGAATCTTCTCTTACAGAAGTTGAAAAGACTCTACTAGAGAATATTAAGTTCGGATACTCTTCTGAACGAGATACTGGAGGGATATTTGCAGGAGCAGAGCGATCCGCTATTGTATTTACTAAACTTTTGGCAGAAAATCCTCGCCATGAAGAATTGGCTCATATAGCCTTTGATAGTTTAGCAAGTCTGTACGCGGATGAGGAAATGGCTAAATACTTTTCTACCCCTAACTTTTCTGGATATATGCGTTTAATGGAAAAGCTTGATGATATGATTGTAGGTTCTATACCTTTGGATGGTAAAGAAGTTTCTCCTGAAGATAATTTATATACGAATGGGACTGCAGCACTAGCTAAACATATGTTGACTGTATCTTATATTAAAACCTATCTTGCGCATTCCTCTGCTAAAGGGATATATACTGCTGAAACATTGAAAATGATCTTTGCAGATTCGTTACTTATGCAATCTGAACTCCAAGCTTTATTGTATAAACGTAAAGAGGGTTCTTTTTCCACAGAAGTATCCTACTCTGAAATGATTAATGCTGTGGCTGGATCCCTCTCAACAATATCTCATATGGGTTCTAGATTATTTGAATCCCCCAACCCAGAACATCATTTTGTATTAGAAGATACCTTTGCAACCCTTGATGTCTATTATGCTGATAGAGGAGATGGGGATAAAGAGCATAAATATATTCTTACAGGCTCAAAATATGCTCCAAGAGGAGCATACAAAGGAATTACAGAGGGTTTACGAACAGAGATACTGAGTGTTGGTTATATGAAACCTATTGTGGATTCTCTAAATACTAAATTAGAAGGTGCTCAAGACATATATGGAAGTATTGTTGGATTGGTCAGGAAAAAATTAGGAAAGGGAGAGTCCTTAAAGGGGTTTTCTATTCATCATGCCCCTGCGGATATGGATAAAAGGGGTATTGCAGATATAGTCTTATATGCTGAGATAGAGGGAGAAAAAAACAGATCCCGTCAATCTCCTGTGTTACCTATTGAAATTAAACTAGAATATATGTCGGCAGGTGCTTTCATGCTAGTTTCTGGATATTATCCTGAACAACGAGGGTCTGTTGTTGTAGCAACAAAGATACTCGCAGATGATTATAGTGGGGAAAATGTTTCTGGTGATATTGATCCAATAAAGAAAACAACTCCGCAGGTTGCAATTGATTTTGTTGCCTCCGCAAGGTCTCCTATATTATCCCTGAGATTTCCAAAAGATAGTGTTGAAACGGAGTCTTCCAGAGGTAAAATATCTAGACGGGTACTCATAGGAGGAAGAATACAATCCTCTCCTGCAAAAGACCTGCATTCTTTAGTATATCCAACAGAGGAAGTCGCACAAAAGAAGGTGGGTATTGAAAGAGATACCTTAGCTTATACTATGTTAGCTTTATTAAAAGAAGCTAGTAAAGTAGAAAAGAAATAACACTTCGTATAATATTCGGGTGTGTGCTATTATTTATCCATGAAACCTCTTGCAGAAGCACTACGCCCTAATACACTTGCAGATTTTGTAGATCAAAAGCATCTTGTTGGAGAAAATGGTCCCATCAGAAAAGCTTTAGAGAACAACACGATATATTCCATGATATTTTGGGGCACCCCTGGATGTGGCAAGACAACTCTTGCAAGAATAATAGCTAATGAATTAAAAGCTCAGTTTGTAGAAATATCCCCAACCACAGCAGGTGTTAAAGATATAAAACAAACGGTAGAAAAAGCTAATGCTTTGTTCTTCGGCGAAAAATCCAAAACTATCCTTTTTGTAGATGAAATACATAGATTTAATAAGGCTCAACAGGATTACCTTTTACCTCATGTAGAAAATGGAACACTTACCCTAATTGGTGCTACCACTGAAAACCCTGCATTTTCTGTAGTATCTCCCCTACTCTCTCGTGCACGGGTTTATAAATTCAATCCTATATCTGAGGACTCTATAAAAATATTAATCCAAAAGGCCTTGGATCATTTTGAAAACAAAATATCTTTAGATGCTGCTGCAATAGACTTTTTGGTTGGTATTGCTAATGGGGATGCTAGAAATATACTTAATGCTTTAGAATCCTTAGTGCTAACAGGTTTATCCTCTCCTACAGTTGATGAAATAAAACATGTTTTGCAACAGAACTTAAATAGATATGATAAAAAAGGGGATGAACATTACGATACAATAAGTGCCTATATAAAGAGTATGCGTGCTGGAGATGCTAATGCTGCAATATACTACTTAGCAAAGATGATTGATGGAGGAGAAGATCCAAAGTTTATTGCTCGTCGTATGGTCATATTTGCTAGTGAGGACATTGGACTTGCAAACAATAACGCGTTAATGATTGCTAATGAGGTTTTTAGATCTGTAGAAATACTTGGATATCCCGAATGCAGAATTAATCTCGCCCATGGAACTGTATACCTTGCAAAGTCCCCTAAGAATAGATCTGCTTACGATGCTATTGGAAGTGCCTTGAAGGATATTGAAATATATGGAAATCTTTCTATACCATTAAATATAAGAAACTCTACAAGCAAAATAACCAGAGAATTGGGATATGGTAAAGATTATGAGATGTACCCTGAAGATGTTAATTACTTACCCGAGAAATTAAAAGATAGAAAATATATTTAGTTAGTATTAATATCTACTTATGAAATTAAACATTCGTATCCTCTATTTATATCTCTTTTCTTTTGTAGGTTTAATTATTGTGGTGTTTGGTAGTATCTCTCTTATTAACTTGGGTTTAAAAACATTAGTATTCAAAGATGCTGATAAATATCCTGTATATGTAGATGAGTCTGTACCTATGGGTAAAAGAACAAGCAAAGAGGAATTAGAACAAAGACAAGATGAAGAATCTAGGAGGCAGAAACAAAGAGAATTATCTAATGCTATTGCTATGATTGCAGTAGGTACTCCACTTTATCTCTATCATTGGAAAAAAATCCAAAAGGAAGATAAAGATTAACGTCTGAAACAATTCAAAGAATGATCATTAACCATTCCAGTTGCTTGCATGTGTGAGTATAGTACAGTCGGTCCTAAGAATTTAAACCCTCTCTTTTTTAAATCTTTAGCCCACAAAATAGCTGTTTCATCAAATGTAATATAATCTGATATTTTAGAAATATCATGAATAATAGGCTTATTTTCTACCCAACCCCACATATATTTTGAAAATGTACCAAATTCTTTTTGTATTTCAAGAAATAGTTTTGCATTATTTATGGTAGCTAATATTTTTAATCTGTTACGAATTATTTCAGGATTGTTCAGTAACTCTTCAATGTCTTTCTCTCCCATCTTCGATACTTTTGCAGGATCAAAATTATAAAAAGCTTTTTTAAAGTTTTTTCTTTTGTATAAGACTGTTTTCCAAGATAATCCTGCTTGAAATATTTCTAAGGTTAAAAATTCAAATATTTTTCTATCTTCATATACAGGTACTCCCCACTCTTCATCATGGTATTTAACATATAATTCATCATTAATGGGTACCCAAGGACATCTAACTTTTTCCATATCTTTATTATATGGAAAATTATTGTAGAATGCTTTTATGTTTATAAGAGAGTGTAATTGGATAAAGGATAAGATAGCACAAATACAAACAGGTGTTAGGAATGTTTTAGATATAGGTTCTGAATCGAAATCATATCGTACTGTAAAACAAAAATATATAGCGGAACTTTATGAATATATGGAAGCTTTCGGAATAAATATATCTACACTTGATATAAATCCAGAACATTTTCCTGACATTTTAGTAGACATATCTTCTGATATACCAAAGGATAAAACCTATGATTTGGTATTAGCCACTAGTGTTTTGGAACATATTTTTCCTAATAAATTTTCTAATGCAGTAGAGAATATAAAATCATTAGTATCCCCAGGAAAATACTTGATTGTAACAGTTCCATACAAATTGGGATTGCATGATTCCCCTATTGATAATGGTTTTAGACCAGATCTAGTTACCTTGTGGGATTTATTTAAAAATGATTTTGATTTTATTTCTGGTAATGTGTGGGTAGATGAACACTACAGAGAGCCCTATATAAGTAACCCTAGTATAGCGCCTTTTCCGGAGGTAACTGGCTTATTTATGAAAAGGAAGGGTTGATTTGCTTAATATACCCCTTAGAGTTAGAATTTGGCTGTATGAATAACTCTAGGATAGATGTAATAAAAAAGGTGTTAGAAAAGAACAGCGAGCCTGCGTATAGACTAAGTCAGGTATGTAGTTTTATCTTCAAAGAACCCTTTAAGAATTACAGTGATATTTTTAGCATCCCAAAATACCTTAGAGAGGATATTGTTAAAGAATTGGGAACCGATGAAATACTGACCTTAAAGAAACTTCATGAGGTCTCGGGGGAACAGGTGAGAAAATATCTTTTTTCTACTAAAGATGGGGAAAGAATAGAATCTGTATTAATGTTTTATCATTTGAAACATCAAGATCATCATACTTCCCTTTGTGTATCCACCCAAGTAGGCTGCGCGATGGGTTGTAAGTTTTGTACTACGGGTAACCTTGTAGGATTTAAAAGAAATTTATCTACAGATGAAATTGTTGATCAAATACTTTTCTTTAAGAAAGAGGGAGTAGATATAGACAGTGTATTCTTTAGTGGAATGGGAGAACCATTTGCAAATCCCAACTTCTTTGAAGCTTTGAATATACTTATTGGTAAAGATTATTTTGGTATGGCTTCAAGAAAATTTAGTGTATCTACTGTTGGAATGGTACCCGGGATAGAAAGGCTAACTAAAGAGTTTCCTCAAGTTAATTTAGCTCTTTCTCTCCATTTCCCAACAGATGAATTGCGCCTAAAAAACATGCCTGTTAATAAGGCATACCCTTTGGAGAAAGTTTTAGATTCTTTAAAGAATCATGTCATAAAAACAAAAAGAAAAGTATTTTTAGCATATGTGATGTTGCAAGGTATAAACGATTCATTGGAATATGCAAATGAATTAGTAAAGATTATTAAAACTCAAAAGAATAATGCCTATCTTTTCCATGTAAATCTCATCGAATTCCATAAAGGGAGTCCAAGAGAAGTTTTTGAATGCTCTACCAAAGAACAAATAAATCTATTTAAAGATTACCTAGAAAAACATGGGGTTAGTGTAACTATAAGAAAGAACTTCGGAGAAGAAATAGAAGCAGCCTGTGGGCAGCTCTACGCTCAATACACTACCTCTATAGCGAGTTAAGTCTCTCCTGAGGCATTTTTACCTTTCTAGGTACTATAAGAAGAGCAAGTCCTGATACTAGAGTTATTATCCCTCCTAGTACTGCAAAGGCTAGCTGATCCGTAAGAACAGTAGCAATTGCTGCCATACCTATGGGTGCGATGATATAACCCAAGCTACTAGCCGTTTGTTCTAACCCAATAAGTTCCGGTCCATACTTCCCTACTCTACTTATGTAGTCTTCAAATGTAGCAGACATTGCTGTCATGGCTAATGATATCGCTGCAGAAGATATAAAGTTAAATAAAAGTAGTGTGTATATGTTAGTCCCGATACCTAAGAATATTAGGGCAACTCCACCAACAATAGCTGTTACAAATGTTAAATATTTCTTCCCAGATACCTGAGATAACTTTGGTACAAAAGATCCTGTGAATGTTTTTGGAAGCATGTATAGGGGTATAAAGTACCAACCATACGTTGAAACTTCTTTCAAATTTTCTGCTAACAGTATACCCACACTCCAAAAGGCTGCGTCTACACACCAAAGTAAAAACCATACTATCCAAATCATCCACAATCTGCCTGACAACACTTTCCATACTCGCAATTCTTTTATTAAACTCACATTGTCTCCCAATACTTCCTTGTGATGTACTGACTTATCTAGATTTCGCATAATCATTAAGGTACACAGGAATCCTAAAGAAAATAATGCTAAGGCAAAATACAAGGGTGTCTCCGTAGTTCTCATTAAGAGATATGATGCTAGTATAGGTCCAAGTAGATATGCTAAAGATCCAATATTTTGTATAGCTCCCCAAGCAAAAGAATATGATGGTTTTGGTATCCAATTTTTAATGTATGTGAATTGTGAAAAGGATCGTGCTTCATAATAGATACCCCACATAGCCATAGCTAAGATATAGAAAAACACATGTTTAGGGAGGAATATTAATATTGCAGGAAAGGATATAGCTACTATAGCCGTGCTTATCAAAAAGAAATTATGCGTTTTGTTCTTTAGATATGCCCCTGCATATATATCAAATATGAAACCTACCAAAGAAGATGTAGAAAATACTATTCCCATAAAGAGAGTGTTGTTTAAATTTTCCTCTAGGAATATTGGGGTAGTATAAGACATCAAGGCATCTCCTAAAGCAATAATAAAAAGGAGAGTCATATAAAACATGAACGTAGGGTTTGTCTTTTGACCTATGCTAGTGAATATACTTCTCATTACTTATATTGTAATGTATTAAAGAGTATTAGACAAAATATCACTATTTGTTGTTATATAAGTAAATAGTGTGATATAATAACTCCAGTAGTTATTTGCCCGAATATATTAATTATATGGATAGTGATTATCCCCCGGATAGTAAACATAAATTAAGTAAATTTAATATCTATGTTAGAAATATTTGTAAAAATATTAATATACTTCGCAGTAGGTTTTGTGGAAATGTTCATGGCCACTCAAAGAACCTATTGGATTTCAAAAGGCAAATCTTCAAGTGCGGCCCTCTTAGTGTTTTTTGAGAATTTCATTTCCTTCTTTGTAATTTACAGAATATCTACAGGTCTTACAGACGATTGGGGATTACTTGTGTTTTATGCAATAGGTAACTCTTTAGGTACTTATATAAATCTAGAAAAAGTACCTTTTTAATCTACCTGTTTACCAACTATAACCATTCTATTTAAGGTTGTTCCTGCTGGCCAACAGGTCATTAGGGTAGCTGCTTTATCTATTTCCTTATATGGTTTCATGTATTCCAACTGGTTGGGATTAATGACTTTTTTTTCTTCTACTTCATATTTATATACCTTTTTACTGTATGAGATGTAAAAATTATCCCCTATGTCTAAATGATGTAGTAGATAAAAAACAGAATTATATTTGTTAGCGTTGTATATATTGTCTGAGGAATGTGCAAAGATGAATGTATTACCCATCTCATTTGGTAACCCTGTTCCTTTTGCATGTGCAACCCCCTGACTCAAAGCTACTTGGTATTCTTTAGAATTATATGGATCTATATTAGCTAGTACCTTAGTATTTATACCAAGCTTTGGAATTATAATTCCAAAATCCTCATCAAGAGGTAATTCTACTTCTCCAGATCTTACCTTTTCTACTAACTGTTCTTTGTTACTGTACTTTTTTAATTCTCCAGCACCGAGAACAACAATTTCCTTATTAGGTCTATTTATCCAATAGGATAATTCTTTAAGTATTATTGGAGAGAATATTATTAAGGCACTACAAATAGTTGCTGTAATTAATATGATTCCAGATTTTTGAATAGAGGACAGGGTTTCTATTTTATCTGCTATTCTTTTTCTTATTTCTGTAATCATTGACTAATAACCCACCTATAAGCAGTAATGTTACTAAGAATAGTTTATTCTTGAGTAGATTTTGTATGAAGCCACCTTGATCTTCTACTACTTCAGGTTCTATACTTGCTGTAGTTGTATCTCCTAATGTTTCACCGCTTGGTTGTGTTCCACTAGTCTTATCCCCTAAGATACTACCCTCTTGTGTAGCTTGTGTTGTTACCTCTATAGCGGCTACTACTTCTTCTCCTTCTTTTTTCACTTCTTTTTTGATTACAGTTTCTTTTATATCTTCAATTTCTTCTGTTCTAGGATCCGATGGGTTTTTAGCGGAATCAAAGGCTCTGGTAGCAAAATAGAAGGTCTCTGCACAATCAGTGCTGTAAACACTGTATGTAAACTTTTGTTCCTCATCTGGGCCCATTGTTATTGTTTTGACTCTACTTAAATCACTTATTTCTATTTCTTTGTCATTAGAAGCATATATTTCTACATAAGATGTTTGAGGATCATTGGATGTTTTTACAGTTATCTCATAATCACATGCCCCTGTTCTATTCTTTTCTATTTTATCTGGCCTATTGGGTCCTACGTTATCAAATACTGTAGATACTGTTTCGGAGTAAGCGGTTTCTTCTAGCGTCTCTGCTTTCACCCTAAATTGATAAGTCCCAGAACCAATTAATAAACTACTACTGATAGGACATGTACCTGTATCCCCACCTTTTAATAAAGCTTTTGGTGATGTAAATGCTATAAAGCCACTATCCCCTGGGGCTTTTTTGTAGCAGGTAACTGTAACATTTTCTCCTGCAGAACTTAAGGCTACATAGGTTAAATCGAATGCAGTATTGTATGCAGCTGCAGGTTCTTCTAATCTAACATTTACGCTTGTAGTTTCTGCTTTTGCTATTGGGGTTGCCAATAACATAGCAATGGTGAGGTATTGTAATGTTTTCTTTAATTTTGGTTGCATTAACATGATTATACCCGTTACAAACATTAATATCATCATATATATACTCCAATTTGATGCCCCTGTAGCAGGTAATCTAACATTCGAAGCACCTAAAACTTCTTCAATTACTTCTCTTTCTACTTCTTTCTCTTTTACATCTACTGTGTCTGTAGTAGGTACTATTTCTTTATCTACTTCCACATTTGTACCTACAAAGTTCACGGCTACATATCCTGGGTTTTCCGCTTGGGCTAATAGCCCTTCTTCATTAGCATTCATACCCTTAGCCAAAGCCATATCTTTGTAGTTACCCGCATCTACGCTATCTTCTATAGTAGCTTCGTAAGTTAAGGTTACTTCTTCTCCTTCACTTAATATGCCTAATGTCCATGTACCTGGAGAGTGATACGTAGGTTCACTTATGCTTAGTAATCCTCTATCAGAAGATACTGCTTTATAACTACCTAGTTTGTATTTGAATCCTTGTGGTAATAGATCTATAACTTTAACTCCTAATACATCAGATGTTTCTGCTCTAACTATCATAGTGTATTCGACGGTATCTCCAACTTTCTTTGTTGTTAAGGCATTATTGGTCTTGGAGAGATACAAATCGGCTGCCACTACATTATTTCCAAAATATATATCTTCTAGGCTTTCCCCAGAGTATTCTAATGAGAATCCTTCCATTACATATGGGGTGTTGGTTTGTTTCCAGCCATCTTTTAATACCTCATTAACCCTGTATGTTTGGCCTATTTCTAAGTTAGAAAATAGCCATTGACCTTCCGAGTTAGTTGGAGATGTACCGATAGCTATCCAATCATACCCTTCTTCACCCCGTGCTCTTTGTTCTAATGTGAACATCCAATTAGATAAAACACTTTCTCCTTCATCAAATTCTCCATTCTCATTTAGATCTCTAAATTTATATCCAGAGATACTACCCTTTTTATAGTTGAAGAAGTCTACTTTAGTGACATCTTTCTTACTTACTCTAACGTCATAGCAGGTCCTATCTGTTGCGTACCAATCAGTCTTAATTACCTCACATACCCTATAATTACCTGCCACTAACCCACTAAAGGTATATTCACCTAATGTATCTGTAGTCGTATATTTTTCTATACCGTCTAAGATCCCATTTTCATTCTCATCAATAAAGATTGTCCAGTTTGGTAATGCAGTATCCCCTTCTGTGAAGGTATTACTTAAGTCGATATCGTGATATTTGTGACCTGATATTGATCCTAAGGTATTTGAGTTATTGAAGGTACATGTTGTAGTACTATCTTTGTCTACTACGGCTGTTGCTCTATTGTTAGTCAAGTCTTCTGTACAATTTTCTCCTGTTACAGAAACTATTTCGTAATTAGCTGGTCCATATTCGACAATAGTATGGGTATCCAAAGTAGTAACTTTACCGAAGTCTACCTCACCTAAAGAGTTAGCATATACTGCTGTGTTTCCGTCTAAACTAAAACTCCATTTAGTTAAATCAGATTTGTCATCTACTACTTTAACAACTTTCAATGTTCCCATATCTTTTTCATTATTAAATGTACATGTAGTTGTTTTACCTGTTTCAACAGTAGCAGATGTTCCATTGTTCCCTAAATCTCCTATACAGTTGGTTCCTGTTACTGATGTTAAGGTGTATCCCTTTGGTCCATATTCAGTAATAGTATGTGTATCCCCCGTGGTAACTTTTCCAAAGTCTACCTTTCCTAGTGAATCCGCAGATACAGGTTCCCCACCATCTAAACTAAAACTCCACTTAGTTAGATCAGATTTATCATCCACAGTCTTAATTACTTTAAGTGTTCCTGTATCTCTTGTATTTGTTATGGTACATGTCTTTGTATCCCCACCTGTTAATACAACATCTTTACAATTATCATATGTAGCACTGTAACCTGTTGTTGATACCTCTGTAACAGAATAGGTCCCTGGTGTTACGGTAATTTCATTTTGACCATCTGTTTCAAATTGCATTGGCGCGGTGTTACCTGATATTAAGAAACTAAAATTACTTGGCTCTGTTGTAGCTACTACCTTTTTAACTATTAATGTTGCGGTAGTTGGAGCACATCCATTTATCTTTGTATCCACATACGCACTATTATTAGATGTATCTGGTTCTAATGTGGTAGTAGTTACGCTAGCGTTATTTCTTAGTGTGGTATCACACATTAAATTACTATTATTTACTCTAACGTTTACGGTTATTGTTTTTGTACTATCCTTAACCATATCTCCTAAATTGCAGGTTAAGACTTGTCCACTTGCAGAACAAGTAGGTGTACTAGATAAGAACACTACGCCATCTGGTAGGGTATCTTTAACAACAACCTATGTCGCTGTATCGTACAAATCTGTATTTTTTACAGTTATGGTATAGGACATTGTATCCCCTATAGATACTGTGCTAGGACCTGTCTTACTTATTAGTAAATCTACAACTGGGTCCACTGCCTTTGCGGGGATTGGTAAATCTTTTGCACCTTTCTCTTTTATATCTCCTGTGGCGTGATCCATACCTACGTGTTGTTTGGATCCGTTCGCACAAGCGGTTGCATTTTCCGATAATTTCAAGGTGAAATTTAAATATCCGGAGGTACTACTTGCTGCATTTAATTTGAATTCTGCTATAGCATCATCTCCACTTTGGGTTACAGTTGTAGGAGCTGTAACGGATATGCCTGTAGTACTTACATTTACATTTGTTGGTATTGAATATTCGAAGAATCTACAGGATGGTTTGCTTGTATATGCTACAAAAATGCTACCTGTAGAAGGAGCATCCGACTCTATTGCAAGTCTAAAGTTTATGGTGTCTCCCTCTTTGTATCCTTTTATATCTCCTGTTGTCCAAGAAGCACTACCACTAGGTCCTTCTTCTCCCTCAAATTTTGCATAAAATATTGTGAAATGATCTAAGTCGGTAGCTTTAACACTGTTTCCAGATTTGTCTTGATCTACATCCTTAGTATCAACTAATTTAATATCGGATGTTTTAATATTGTCTTTTGCTTCTTCTACCGATTTTTCAATATAGACAACCTTAACATCTTGTCCCTCTGGTTTTGGTAAAGTAACATCATATTCAAAAGTACCATTATCCATGTCGGTGGTTATATCGTAGGCGTATTTAGCAGAAGTATTTTCACTTTCTGGTAAATCTAAATCGGAAATATTAATTCTCTCAATTTTTAGTTTGGATGTGTTTTCAGGTAAGCAATTAAATGTAACAGTTACTCCTTTATCTAGTGGGAATACATATTTAACTCCAAGTTTCACATCTGATCTAGTTTCTGAAGTATTACCATTTGTATTCCACATTTCTGTTGTAGAGGCTGTTACCTTTTCATTTTCATCAATACATTTAACAGTATTCTCTTCTTTTACTTCCTCTACCATTTGGGTATTATCTTTTTCTTCTTCTATGGGTTGCACTTCAGGTGTATCTGTAGTTTCTTCTGTTACTACTACAGGTTCTATAACAGTTTCTTCTGTTTTTGGTTCCTCAGGTACAACTTCAGTTTTCTCGTTTGTTACAACTGGTTCCTCTACTTTTTCTTCCACTACAACTTCTTCATTTTTCACTTCTGGTTCTTCAACCACAGGCGTCTCTTCTTTAACCTCTTCGGTCTTGTTTTCTACTACCTCAGTTACTTCAGAAGAAGGTTGAATTTCCTCGGCTCTAACATAAAAAATCCCCGCAACAAGAAAGGGATTTAGAACATTTAATACCATTGAAAATATAGAGAGAATATGAAATATTTTTATTTTTTATACATATATGTTTTACAAGTACAATTAGCTAATAATTGCATTGTAAGTCATATAATAACTAGCATACAATATATAACCATTGCTAAACTTATTTCTATTTTTTATGGGGTACCTCATTTGCCTATTACTTATATATAAATTATAATTACGCAAAATATCTTTCAGGAGAACCCAATGTCTTGCAAACCGCCCAATATTAAAAGATATCCTGTTCATTTTCTCTCTTTAGTTACTGGTATTTCCTTGGTATCTATGGGAGTAATTGCTGGGGCATCTATCCTTTCCGAGATATCGGGGAAGATTATCGTTTTTATCCTCGTTGGTATTGCCCTTTTTGTTTTGGGGATCCGTCCCTTTAGGCAATTAGAATGTACCATACAAAAAAGGGACCCTAACTAGGGTCCTTTATCTTCTATTTATCATGGTGAGGGCGGTGGGGATCGGACCCACGACACACTGGTTAAGAGCCAGTTGCTCTACCACTGAGCTACGCCCCCTCAACCCTAGTATTATACCCTATTTTAAAGAATATTCAGCTTTTTTTCTTATCTATCTGATCTACTTTAAATACTTTTACCAGCATGTAAACAACAAGAGCTAATATTACAAAATCTAACAGGTTTTTAACAAAGCTACCCCACATAATACTTATTTCTCCTATTTTTAATGCAGAGTTATCCAGAGAGTTTGTATATTTTAAGCCTATGCTAAGTATAGGATCTATAATATCTGATACCAGGGATGCTACTAGTTTAGAGATTGCTCCTCCTAGGATGAAACCAATAGATAATCCCACTACCCCTTGTTCTCTAATGAATGTAATAAAGTTTTTCATTCGTGATGACTCTTTTCGTATTCCTCAGCTTCTGCTTTTGTAACATGTATTGTTCCATCTGGATGATTTGCTGGTGAATATATGGTATATAACTTTAATTCTGTATCTCCTGTGTTTACTACATCATGTTGTGTACCTGCTGGTACTATAAATGCATATTCTTTTTCCACACTACTTTCTTCCCCATTCATTATTACTTTTGCATTACCTTGTTCAATTCTAAAAAACTGATCTACTGTTTGGTGTACTTCCATCCCAATATTTTCACCAACTTGAAGACACATTACTACTAATTGTGCATGTTCTCCTGTATATAAAACTTTTCTAAAGTTTGAATTTTCTAGAGTTTCTTTTTCAATATTTGCTACAAAGCCTGTCATAGTAAACTCCTATATAAAAAATAATTACCGTAATTATTATATATCTTAAATAAAAATATTAACAAATTAAATCAGCGAGTACTTTTGCAAAATGCATTTGTACTCGCTGTTTATGATTCAACATTAAGAGAGAACTATTTTTTCTTAGCAACTTTTTTCTTAGCAGTTGTTTTTTTAGTAGTTTTCTTAACGACTTTTTTCTTAGCAGCTGTTTTCTTAGTAGCTTTTTTAGCAACTGTTTTTTTAGCTGTAGCTTTTTTTAACATTCCTAACATTGTTAATCACCTCCTAAAAATTTAAAAACACCTATAACAAGTAGGTGTTTTCTATTAAATTATTACGGACAGTTATATTTCATTTTTAGTTAATAAACAATGTTTATTAATTAAATGATGTAGCTAAATAGCAATTATGTCAATATATATTTTTTGTTGTCACAGGTGTAATATTTAGATATGAACTGGTTAATTTTTTCTATACTTTCTGCAATTTTTGCTGCACTCACTTCTATCCTTGCTAAAGTAGGTATAAAAAATGTTGATTCAAATTTAGCAACTGCTATTCGTACAATAATTATTTTAATATTTGCATGGGGTATTGTATTTTTTCAAGGTACACAAAAACAGATTGGAAACATTTCTAAGTTTTCATTTTTATTCTTAATTTTATCTGGAATAGCTACTGGATTGTCTTGGTTATTTTATTTTCGTGCGATTCAATTAGGTGAAGTATCAAAAGTAGCACCAATAGATAAATTAAGTTTAGTATTAACTATAATTCTTAGTGCCATTATTCTGAAAGAAAAAGTAAATGTATCTATTATTATAGGTGCTTTACTTATGAGTATTGGTGCAATATTAATTAGTCTTGGTTGATTGAAAATTCTTCCACATCTGACTTGCTCTTGGTTTTATATCACCCACATATTTACTATTTTTTTGTTTGTTGTATGGTTTTTCACATTCAGATGTTAATTCTTCAAAAGCCATTTGAGCTATTGGCATTTTGTAATAAAGGAGTATAGGAATATTCGCAGTATTATGTAGTTCTAAAGTCATTTTTAAGGAGTTACCCGGATCTAAAAATCCTGCTGTTATATGTATTAGTAATCCCATTCTTCCGATAGAACTTTTACCTTCTAATCTACCTACATATTTAGAAGATACTCCTGTAGTTTCATAAATTAATCCTAAAGCAAATTCTCCTGGGTGTAATACAACTGGTTTATCCTCGTCTATGGTTATTTCCTTCATCATATGGTCCATTGGCTTTTTTGGATCTATTACATAATTATTTGTGGTATCAAAAACTAAGAAGTGTTTATCTAAGTGTAGGTCTATAGATGCAGGTTGAATGTATTTGGGATCAAAAGGGGATACAACTATATCCCCCTTGCGCAATGCTATCTTAATATCTTTATCCGATAAAATCATAGACTTATGGAGGCCCGAGCGAGAATCGAACTCGCGGTAAAGGTTTTGCAGACCTCTGCCTTACCACTTGGCGATCGGGCCAATGGCGTAATTATATCGTACTATTTTGAGTTTTAATATGTGAAGTGCCTTAATCTATGATTTTGACTTATATGGCGCCCCCAGAGAGATTCGAACTCCCGACCCTTCGTTCCGAAGACGAATGCTCTAATCCACTGAGCTATGAGGGCACAACATCCTATATTATACCAAGTAATCTGCTACAATTTAGATATGAATGTGAAAAAGGTCTCGAACTACTCAATTTTAGGTTATATCCTTGTTTTAGTTGTTGGTTTTTTCTATGTGCGTAGTGTTATGAATTCTTCCCCTGTCAAACAAGTAGATAAAGAAAAAGAGGTTAAAGAGGTTCATCCTGTAAAGGTATATTTGAACTTTGAGGATAAAAAACTTAGTGAGAGTTTAACAACAGGAGATAGTGTAGGTGACTTCTTGGATACCTTACGTGATGATAACTTAATATTCTTTGAACGTGTTAGATATACATATGGTATTTCATTAGACAATGTTAATCGTATGAAAATACCAGATGGTTATGAATGGAGAGTATATTCTCCTGATGGGGATATAACCTTTGATATAGATAACATAAGCCTTGTTGATAATATGACGTACGATTTACGATTAGTTAAGAAATAACTACTCGTATCTTAGTGCTTCAATTGGATCTTTCTTTGCTGCATCTAACGCTGGGTATGTTCCAAACACTATTCCTACGATAATAGAAAAACCTAAAGCTAATCCCACAGACCATCCTGTAATCTCTGCTCTTATCCAGTTATTTGCTATTAGGGTAACTATCCATCCAAAGAACAGCCCCATTAGTCCCCCTAATAGACTTACTAGGACTGCTTCTATAATAAATTGAATACCAATATCTGTAGATGTAGCTCCTAATGCCTTTCTGAGTCCTATTTCCTTAGTTCTTTCTGTAACAGACACTAACATAATATTCATTATTCCAATACCGCCTACCAAAAGGGATATACCTGCAATAGCCCCTAATGCTATTTGAAGAATACCTAATATTTGTTGAACAGAATCCAATATATCTGTTTGAGAATAGATGGTAAATTCATCCTTGTTTAGATCTTGTAACAGTGCAATTTCCACATTCTTCATTAAGTAATCTAGTTTATCTGCTGATTTTGATTGAAGTACGATATAGGAATATATTTTTACATCGAATACTTGTTCCAACGTTGTGTTAGGTATTATAACAGCGTTATCTATATCTGGATCTTTTTTCTTTGCTACTCCAATAATGCTAAATGTTTTGGTATCTATTTTAATCTCTTTCCCAACTGCATTAGTATTTTTAAATAATTTGTCTTTAACTTCTGACCCTATTACTGCTACATGTCTTTTTGATTTAACATCAAATTCATTGAAGGCATTACCTTCTGTAAAATCTAAGTTGAATAATTCCTTAAATGATTCGTTTGCACCAGATATAGTAGCAAAGTAGTTCTTAGTTTTATACTTTACTGTTTTAGCTATGGAGGTGTAGGGAGTTATCCTCAATATATCTTCCCCTGCAATTCTCTTTATACTATCAACATGTTTCTCGGAGAGCTTATTATTTGAGAACGATACCGAAGGATCATTAGCTAATCCCCCACTCCCCGGCATTATATAGATAAGATTTGATCCGATGCTTTCGAATTGATCTTTTACATAGTTTTTAACACCTGTAACCAGAGATACCAAGCTAACAACCGCGAATACTCCAATGATTACCCCTAATGTAGTCAAAAAGGATCTTACTTTGTTAGACCACAATGCTATTAATGCTATATTAAGTGTTTCTTTTGATATCATTCGTATCTTAATGCCTCTATTGGATCTTTCTTGGCTGCTTTTAAAGCCGGATACGTTCCAAATCCTAATCCTACTAAAGTAGAAAATCCAATCGCTAAAACTACTGCCCACCAAGGTATTTGAGCGTTTAACCATGGCTTAGATATCACTGTTACCAAATACCCCAATCCCAGTCCTATAATTCCACCTAATAGACTAATAAATACCGCTTCTACTAAGAACTGTATTCCAATATCCCTGGATGTAGCACCTAATGCTTTTCTAAGACCTATTTCTTGTATCCTTTCATTCACAGATACCAACATAATATTCATAATTCCAATTCCACCGACTAACAAAGAGATACCTGCAATGGTCGCTAATCCTATTGATAACACATTAAGAATATTCTTAAATGATTCCAAAATATCTGCTTGGGACAGTACAGTAAAGTCTTCTTTCTTTAAATCTTTAAGCAGTGATAACTCTATTTCTTTAATAGTTAGTTCTAATCTATTGGCATCTTTAGCTTTGGTAACAATGTTAGAAATATTTTTTATACTCAAAACATTTTTCATTGTAGTATATGGGATTATTACTCTTTCATCTTGTCTTCCCCCTCGTTCTTTATATGTACCTATTACAACAAAATTACCATCTCCTATTTTTATATTACTTCCTAATGGATTGGTATTACCAAAGAATTCTTCTACTACTTTGTGTCCTAATATGGCTACTTTGCCTTTCGCTTCTACATCGGTCCTAGTAAAGAATCTTCCTTGATCTACTTCCACATTTATCAATTCTCTAACATTTTCATTTGTTCCAACAAGTGTTGCATAATAGGATTTAGTTTTGTATTTTACTGTTTTACCTAACCTCATTGAGGGAGATGCAGCTACAATATCTTTAACGTTATCTTCAATTAGTTCTACATGTTTTTCATCTAGTTTATTGTTTGTAAAAGACAGTGCTGGGTCAGAATTAAATCCTGCTCTACCTGGAGATATAAATATTAAATTAGATCCTAGAGAATTAAATTGCCCTACGATAAAGTTTTCTACACCCTTTACCATAGATACCAAACTAACAACTGCAAATACACCAATAATTACTCCTAGCATGGTTAGGAATGTTCTAGTTTTATTTACCGTTAGAGCTTTTATAGAAGAATTAACTGTATCAAATATTCGCATTTTTATTTTTTAACTATTACGCCGTCTCTTATGATTATTTGTCTTTTTGCTATTTTTGCGAGGTCCTCGTCATGTGTAACCATTACAATAGTTGTTCCCTGCTTATTTAATTTTTTAAATAGTTCTATGATTTCATCACCTGTTTTTGAATCAAGGTTACCTGTAGGTTCGTCTGCCAAAAGTATTGCTGGTTCATTTACAAGGGCTCTTGCAATAGCTACCCTTTGTCTTTGTCCTCCCGACAATTCATTTGATTTATTGTCTAACCTATCCCCTAGTTCTACTAAGTTTAAAAGTTTAGTAGCTCGTTCTATCCACTCATTCTTTGGTATAGCACTATATTTCAAAGGTAATATCACATTTTCTAGTGCGGAAGTTCTTTTTAATAAGTTGAATGATTGAAATACAAATCCTATCTCCTTGTTTCTTATTCTAGCTAACTCTCTTTCATTGTATTGAGTAACACTCTTTTCTCTAACCAATACATCCCCTGATGTAGGAGTGTCCAACAATCCTATGATGTGCATTAAGGTTGATTTACCTGACCCAGACTTACCTACTATTGCTACGAACTCTCCCTCATAAATATCAATAGATACCCCACGTAACGCACCTATTTCTGTATCACCTAATTTATATATCTTAGAAACATTTTTAGTTTGTATTACTGGGTTTTTCATTTTGACATTATGTTGGCTTTATAGCCTTCTTTTACTTCTATTTTATCGTTTAATCCAACTACAATCTGTTTATCAGGAACAGTTTTTATCTCTGTGTATATGTCTCCTTCTAACCCTATTTCTATGCTTTGTTTCTTAATTAAATTACCATCTAAAACAAATACATAAGGTTTATCATTATCATCGAACAATACTTGATCGTAGAATAGTGAACTGACTTCACCTTCTGTTTTGTTTACTACAACTTTTGCGTCTCCGGTCATTCCTACTAATGGTGTTGACTCCTCTTTTTTATCTAAAGATATTTCTATTGTGAATGTGGTACCACTAATTCCATCTGCATATAAAGGTAATGAGGTTACCTTACCCGTGAATTCCACATTTGAATAGGCATCTAATTCTACTTTTGCGAATTGTCCAATTTTCATATAACCATAGTCCTCTTGATCTAAAGCTATTTCAAATATTATGTTGTTTAAATTCTCTACTTTTACTACTACTTCTCCGGGTGCTGCATTTTCTCCTAATTCCTTTTTCACATCTGTAACTACGCCTTCAAAAGATGCGTAGATATAAGAATTATTTATTGCATCTAATTGACCTTGGTATGCGGCTTCTGCTTGGCTTACCATCTCATCATTTTTTCTCAACATTATGTTATATTCGTCATCTCCTCCAACAGAATTTCTATGGCTGTCATATTGTTGTACAAATAACTCTCTGTTTCTAACAGCTATATCTCTTGCATCTTTGTAGTATTGAATATTTTTATCTACTATAGAAGTATCTAATCGTGCTAGTAGTTGACCTTTTTTAACAGTATCTCCCTTTTTTATTCCTAAGTAAGACACTCTGCCAGATGTATTGAAACTTAAGTCGGCACTGTTTTGTGATTTAACCTTTCCACTTGCTGATATTGTTTTTTCTATAACTTTCTTTTCAGGAGTTACTATTTTTACAGCTAATGTTTGTACTCCATCTCTGGAATAGAACCATCTCATCCCAAGAAATAGCCCTATTAAAGCTAAAACCCATAAGTATTTTCTAAAAGTGTGTGTTATTGTTTTAAATATATTTTTTTTCATAAGCACTACATTGTACCACTATATGTAATATTACTATGTTTGAGATATTTGTTCTAGAAATTTCTATCTATTGTGAATATAATGTTCTTATGTTTGGTTTTTTTAATTCTGAAATTTGGAAGTCCAACCACCCATTAAGGAGGTTGCATAGTTTTAGATATGCCTTTCAAGGTTTATTTCATGCGCTTCTTAATGAAGCTAATTTTCGTATCCAAGTACTTATTGCAGTTCTCTCTATTTCTGCTGGATTATACTTTCATATCAATACTACTGAGTGGGCTGTACTTACACTCTGCATGGGGTTTCTTCTCTCTGCAGAAATGATTAATACTGTGGTAGAAGAATTTATAGACCATATAATAAAAGAAGAAAGCCAAGTAGCTAAGATAATAAAAGATTTAGGAGCGGGATTTGTATTGGTAGCTGCTGTAACTACTTTAATAAATCTAGTTTTAATCTTTGGTAAGCATTTGAGCTAATATTTGTATTGCTTGTTCTAGATATTTTTCCTTTAGTATTTCTATAGTATCCAATTCTGTGTGGTAATACTGCATAATGAGTTCCTGATCATTTTGTAACCACAACACTTTTTCTTTTATTTCTTCTAATCTGGGTATTCCAAAGATCCAATCAACATTATCTTTAGTGATGCTAGGTTTTCCAATACCTACCCCATCTAAAACAATTATCTCTTTTGTTTTATCCATTAATTCCCTATAAGCAGTATCAAACATCTCAAATCCATAAAATCCATTTGGATTAGATATAGATTCTTCTTCACATCCTGCAAATACAAATAAATTATCTTGTATTAGCTCTGGATGTCTTTTTATTAGTTTGAATAATACGTATACCGATCCTGCATTATCCAAAGCCCCTTTTCCAATAAGTGAATCATAGTGTGCAAATATTACCCTCTTAGAGTTGATAGCATTACCTACTAAAATATTGGTAGATATATATTTTCCCTTGTCTACAACCACTTCTCCCTCTATGTTTTTAGCCATTACTACCTTCACAATATCATCTTTATTTATAGCCACAGCTGGATAATTTTCTTTGTATGTATGCAAACATAATCCTTTAGACATGGGATTAAAAAGTATTATGGATTTATCATCATCTGTATCAAACGAACTCATCAATCTGGATTCTTTAGTAATTTTTCCGCTAACAAAGGATGCTCCAATACAAGATATAGTTCTGTTATCTGCGATTACTTCTGCTTTTGTTATCTTTGGAATTGTTGCATTAAATTCTTGCAGCGAATATGAAATATTGTTTTCATCTAATTTTTTCTTGATAATATCTCTTGCAGCATGTTCCCCAATTCCTCTTCTGGGTGGAAGGCTTGTTATTTCCTCTAATAGATTCATTAGTATCCCTTTTGTATAACTTCTTCTTTGGTTCCCGTTTGCATTATATATATATCCACTAGTTCAACACCATTTTTACTAAATGTATATATCGGAGAGTATTTGCTAGCCCAATATACTACCTTTTCTTGAAGTATTCTGTCTTCAAAACTTTGAGGGTTTCTAATATGGACATAAAATCCTGCCTCATTAGACCCTTTTTTTAGATTTATATAGTGTCTAGAGATACTTTCTCTTTCATTAGTGGAGTAGGCTACCTGTTTGTATTTATATGACTCTACAAACCTTTGGATGTTTTCCCAATCTCTATAATAAGGGAAACCAAACATACTAAGATGATACATTGGGGTGGGTTTAGAGAAGGTCCAGATAAAGAATTTTTCATTTTCCCAAGGGTATTCTTGTTTGTTATCTACAAAAAGGGCATACATTTGAAGATATATGAATGCAAATACTATGGTTATACCTATTAGTGATACATATTTTAGTTTCTTAAGTCCTTGTTCGATATAAAAAACACCTAATCCGCAGAATATTACAGCAGGTATTATGTATGTGTATATATGTGTGCCTGGAATATATACAAATACTTCCATGAAAATAAGAGGGACTACTACCCAAAAGAGTACTATTAATGTTTCTAGTACATTTGGTAACTCCGGCAGTTTTTTTATAACCTTTGATAAGAATTTAAATGGTTTGAATAAACTTGTTATCTTCAAAATCAAGGTACTAATACCTAGTACAAACAATGCTAAATAAATATGTATTACATATATTGGTTGGTATACAGTAAATAAATATTTAGAACTAGATAACTTAGTAGATACTTCTCCTGTTAATCTCCCTAACCAATAATTCTGTGTGGCAGTAGATATATTCATTGCAAAAGGTATATAGAAAGATAGTAGTAGTAATACGGCTATTATCCCTGCCATTACAAAATGAAAAAGTCTACTTTTACCTATTTCTATCTTCTTTATTTTTATTATTTCTTTATGTTTTAGGTCTTTGGTGTCTGTTAGATATAAGTATAGATAGTAAAAGACCAAGGGAAATATAAATATCCCATCATAATGAGATAAGATGGATAATGCCCAAAATATTAACCCCAGATATACTTTTCTATTTCTTAAATAATATAAAGAACCAATCATAAACATAATTACAAATGATTGATATTGCACAATACGGGAAAATGCTAAGAGGAATCCATTGGTTGCAAAGAAAAAGGATGCAAAGAAAGCAACCTTTTCATTAAATATATTCTTAACTAGCTTGAAGAAGTAATAAACAGCTACTAGGCCTGCGATTGCAAAAGGCATCCTTATCAAAAACTGATTCCAATAAAGGGGATCCGCAAATTTTAATAGGTATGTAATAACGAATTGAATTGGGCCCTTTCTTTGATCTAACAAAAAGTTAAATGCAGATTGATCGGGTTCTGGTAAGAACAATGCTTTTATCTCGTCTCCTTGAAAGTCAGAGTATCCAAGATTAACAAACCTTAAAATACCCCCTAAAAGGAGGATTGTTAGTAAGTACCTATTAAGTAGTATCCACTTAATAACTTTATTCATAGCAATACTATATTATCAAAAATTGCCTATTAATGTACCATTTATCTATGTTCAACTTACCTACAGAGTCCACAGATGGTTGGTCCGGTAGAGATAAAAGTTTTTCTAATCCTGAAAAATACGAAAGACCTGAACAATTGTTAGAGATATTAGATAGGTTATCAAAGTATCCATCTGTACTGGTTGGAGGCGAAGTTGGTACAGGTAAGAGTACTACCCTCACAGCTCTTGTGAAACTTTTGGAAACAAATAAACTTCCCTATGGAACTCTTTCCCCAAAAGGTGCTGCAGTTAATTCGGAATCCGATATAGGCGGTAGTATCATTTATTACCAAGATATGGCAGAACAATTGGAGCATTATGATGGACTATCTTCTGTAAAACCAATAATTGTTATTGATTCTGCTGATTACATCCATACCCCTGCTTATTTTTATACTGATTCTAAGTGGAAATATTTTTCTTATGAAGAATTAATAGCTAGAGATCCTGCATCTTTAAGTCTGACAGAACAGGATGTTTTAGAAAACTACAATAGTAGATTAAGATTCCTGAGAGCTTTAGGAAATGGTAAGTTCCATGTGTTAGGAACTTTTCATACTGATTGGAATTCGGATAATATGGAAAAGACTTTATATGCAGAGTTTAAGAAACTATTCCCAGACGATTCTGTTTTTAAACTAAAACCCTTAAGTCCTGCTTACTAGTATTGTGCTAAAATCCCATTAAATCTATTAAGGAGAAGATCATGATCTCAAAAATTCTGTTGTACCTCTTGGGATTACCCCTTCCCGGAGAAGTGTGTGTGTTCAGGTTCCCAAATCATTTTGTTTATGGGAGTGTTGTGTCTTGGAAATCTTTGACGCGTATGATAGTTAAGATTCCAGACGCAGACGGGTAACGGGTATATACTTGTGCAGGTGACCTACCTACAGTGGGAGGAGCGCTATAACCCCCATATAGTCATTGGCTGGGGAATCACCGGGCTTGTTGCATATGCTCCAAAGGAACTACGCGAAACGTACCCAAGAGGTCGTGGAATGGAATTTTTCGATACGATGTTACGGGTATGACTCTGGGGGCACTGTATACCAGTGCCCCCATCCCTTATCCAAGGATAGTAACTTCATTCATAGCTCTTGTTACTGCTACAAATGCTTCTTTAGCATCTTCAAACGTTTCTACCTTTTCTAAATTCAATCCTAAAACATAAACTTTAGAAAACTCTAATCCCTTGCAGTTATCAAAATGAGTTAGATAAACTGCTTTTGGAACATAGTTTATTTTGGTGTCGCTTTGTAGTTTGATGTAATGCTCATCACTTAATTTTTTCTTATCTATAATCTTTTCTGCTTTTTCTAACAATTCGTTTGTATAACAGATGACCCCAATACTTTTATTCAAATCTTTTAAGTCTTCCGCTATCATTGTGTCGAAGTTCTTTAGTAGGTCTTCTTCCTTCTCATATGTTTCTATGACAGGTAGATCACCTTTTCTGTTTATAGATTTAGGTAAATAGTTTTGAGTGTATGGTGCCAAGATATTATTTGCTAAATCTATAATTGGTTTGGTACTACGATAATTTGTGTCTAACGTATACACTTGAGCATGTTTTGCCTCTTTAATAACTTCAGAAATATCTTCCCATTTTGTTACCCCGTTCTCTACTATAGATTGATTAAGATCCCCAAATATTGCAAATCTGCCTTTTAATACAAAATTAGAAAGAATAGCGTATTCAAGGATACTAAAGTCTTGTCCTTCATCTACAATACAATACTCATATTTAACGGTGCTCTTTAATCCTAAGACTTGAGAGTGAAGGTATATATATAATAATGTTTCAAAATAACCTAGTTTATTTGTTATATCTAGTTTTGCCTTCTTAACTAACTTAGGAAACGTTTTTGTTTTTAGCTCATCTTTTACTTTACCTATTCTATATATTATTTTTCGCAATGTCTTAGCATTATCTTGGTGGAACCAGGCCTTTGGTGATTTAGGATCCTCTTTATACAAATTATTTTGAGCCACATACTCTTCTTCTAAGTCAGTTATTATATCGGCAAGGTTTTCTAATACTGAATTACGGCTAGAGTATTTATAACCGCCATATGATTTAAATTCTGGATCCTCAAAAACATCTTTGACCTTTTGTTCATACTCTGCGTGTATCTCTTGTACTAATTTATCTAAGTCCTCCTTATAAGAAAGATTGAATCTAGAGGTATTTACATCTTTATCCATATCAAAGGTAATTTTCATATCCTCTCTAAAGATTACGTTTACCACTAAATCTCTTAATGTCTTATATGTAACATCAAAGATACCTAGTTTAGGAAATAATGTAGATAAATAACCCACTAGTATTTGGTTCTTTGCTATTAACAAGGACCTTTGTGGTTTTATTATTTCTGGGTAGTTAAAAAATATGTGAGATAGTTTATGTATTGCTACAGTACTTTTACCGCTACCCACACAACCTTGAACAATGGTAACTTGTCTGGGATCTGACTCTATAATATCCAGTTGTGATACTTGGATAGTCTCAACAATATCTTCTAATACACCACCGGTTCTTTGTTGTATCTTATCTGTAATTATTTCATTTTCATCTAACTGAATATCATTGTTGTATATCTTTAATATAATTCCTTCATCAATTTCAAACGTTCTTTTTAGTAATAAATCCCCTGTTTCTACTCCATCCGGTGTTTCATACTTAATATTCTTTTGAGGGTACCTATATCTATAATAGACAGATGCTACTTTTGCTCTCCAGTCCGTAACTATTGGGGTATCCTCTGTATATCCGAATTTACCAATGTATAGTTCATTTTTCTTTTGATCTAAGTGATTAAATAAATCAATACGCGCAAAATATGGTTCCTGTAATAGATACTCTAATTCTTCATATCTTTTGAATTTATCTTTATAATTAAATGCAGAGTTCTGTTGGTCTAGTTGGTCAAGAAAGAAGTAGAAATCTCCGGAGTCGGGACTTTCTCTAAACTCTTTAAGTTGATTTAGAGTATTTGTTCCCATTTTACCCATCATGCCTTCGAGGGTTTGTTTAGCATCCCCTATTCTATTTAGGGTATCATTGAGTTTAAGTTGTTCTAACTGTTTTTCTTGCTGAATATCTGTCACAATTACTACCTTGGAGAAAAACTAATACTAGAAATCTTTTTTAGCGACTAGTATTATGTACTCTCCCTTGGGTTTAATACTAGTACGATCCGTAAGTATAGCGTCTATTTCCCCGTAAATCAAGTTTTCGTATAGTTTAGTGAGGTCTTTTACAATACATACCTTTCGGTTACCTAAAGAGGTTTTAAGCTGTTCTAATAGCTTTACTACTCTGTATGGTGATTCATATATAACCAAGGTACTTTCTAAGGCTCCATATTCTTTTAAAAGTTTATCTTGTTGTCCCGATTTCTTAGGTAAGAATCCTATAAAAGTGAACTTATCCGTAGGTAACCCTGATACGGTAAGAGCTCCGATAACGGCAGATGGTCCTGGTATTGATTCTATTTTTATACCCTTTGCAATTAAATCTTGTACCAGCTTAAATCCTGGATCGGATATTAAAGGTGTTCCACTATCGGATACTAAGGCAATATCTTTACCACTTTCTAGTGTTTCTAAGATGTTAGAGAATACACGTATATGATTCTGATCCCTATATGATATTTGAGATTTTTGTATTTCATAATGTTGAAGTAATTTAGTAGTTTCTCTAGTATCTTCGGATAATATAAGATCTACACTCTTTAATGTCTCTAGAGCTCTAATTGTTATATCTCCCATATTACCTATTGGTGTTGCTACTACATATAATTTTCCTTTTTCCATTGTTATATTTTAGCACTATATCAATATCTATAACATCAGGTATTGCTTTAAGATAAGTATCTATATATACTCAATCGTATGAAACAACATCTAAATAAATTAAAAGAACATATGGGTACGTTAAAGAGTCACAAAACTCCTTTATTAACCTTGGCAGTTGGTTTATTGCTGGGTTATTTAGTAACAAGTTCTGGTTTTTTACCAAACAACAAAAATGTTAGCCCAGATAAGGCTAAAGCATTAGCTTCTGCTTATTTAGCTACATTGCCTTTAGAAAGTTCTAAAGTTAATACTGTAACTGAGGATGGTGATGTATATAAAGTAGAATTAAATGTTAATGGTCAAGATTACACTTCTTATATGACCAAAGATGGTAGAATGCTTTTCCAAGCAGGTATTGATTTGACTAAAACTGATACTACAGCTACTAATCAAGCTTCTGCAGAACCTCAACCTGCAAAAGATTTACCAAAGACGGATAAACCTAATGTAGAACTATTTGTTATGAGTCACTGTCCTTATGGAACTCAAATTGAAAAGGGTATTTTACCTGTAGTTGATACCTTAGGTGATAAAATAGACTTCACCGTAAAGTTTGTTGATTACGCTATGCATGGTGAAAAGGAAGTTACCGAACAGCTAAATCAATACTGTATTCAAAAAGATATGGGCAAGAAGGTGTATCTAAGTTATTTGAAATGTTTCTTAGAAGACGGTGATTCTGCAAGATGTTTAAAGAGTAATAATATAAACGCTAATACCTTAAAGGGATGTACTGCAAAAGTAGATTCTGAATTCAAAATCATGGCTAACTTCAATGATAAGAGTACTTGGAAGGGTAATTTCCCCCCATTTAACACCAGTAAAGAGGACAATGTTAAATATAGTGTACAAGGATCTCCTACCCTTATTATTAATGGTGTAGAAGCCAGATCCGGCAGGGATTCTGCAAGTTTACTCGCTTCCGTTTGTTCTGCATTTAACAATCAACCAGAAGCCTGTAACACTAAATTAGAATCCGCTAGCCCCGTCCCAGGATTTGGTTCTGGTACAACGGATTCAAGCGCCCCGGCGGCACAGTGTAATTAAGATTACTTGATCACAACAAAAAGCCGAGGCAAGCCCTCGGCTTTTTTAATGTCTATGAATATACTAGTAGAAAAAGCAAAAAAATATGCCCAAGATTTCCATCAAGATACCAGAAGAATTTCTGGAAAGACCTATATGGAACACCTAGATAATGCAGTTAGAAATTTACTAAGTAATAATATTGAAGATGAAACTATACTAGCTGCTACTTACTTGAAGCATGTATTAGGTACTGATCCAAAAAAAGAATTGGAGCTAGAAAAAGAATTTGGTGGGGAGGTACTTCAGATACTTAGAAAGTACAAGTTTTTATCTGATAATGCTATAAAAGAAGTTGATCCCAAGAATGTAGATGATACATATATACTACATGCATATCTTAGTCTTATCGATGACTATCGTGTGTTAATGATCCGCCTGGCTACAAAAGTAGATGACTCTCAAACTCTAATACATTTACCTAGAGAAAAAGCTGTACAGGTAGCGCAACGTGCCCTTCAGATATACTCCCCCATTGCTCGTATTGTATCTCTACGTAATTTCGCAGTTCAATTGGAAAACAATGCGTTTAAATTTTTGTATCCTGAAGTTTACGTAAAGATTGAGAAAAAGATAAATTCCTTGGAATCTCTGGCTAATAACTTTTTAGGTTTAACTGTACCTACTTTAAAACAATTGCTTATTGAGAGTGGTATCTCTGTAGTAGATATAAAAACAAGAATTAAACATATCTACGGAATATTTAGAAAAGAACGCTATTACAAGTATAAAGGGAAAAATGTAGGTAGAAATTACGAGGGCATTAAAGACATACTAGGTTTACGTATCCTTGTTGATAGGGTAGACGAATGTTATCAGACAGAAGATATCCTTAGACAGCTATGGGAATATATCCCGGAGGAAAGAGATGACTATATTCAAGTCCCTAGAGCTTCCGGTTACAGAGCGATACATAATGTATTCAAAGCGGATAGTTTAACGTTTGAAACTCAAATACTAACTAAAGATATGTACCAATACAATGAATTTGGCCCTGCAAAACACTCTATATATAAGATAATGGATACAGAAAAAGGATCCTCAAGAAACCTTAGAGTTAAGGAGTTTTTGAAAGACTACATACACTCTATCGAGAAGGTAAGTTCTCAAGAGCCTATCATAAGTACTATTAATAAGATATATACCTTTACACCTAAAGGAGATATTGTGGAACTTACTAAAGGGTCTAATCTTATCGATTTTGCTTACAGTATTCACGCAGATGTTGGTAATAGAGCTGTAGGAGGTATTGTTAATGGCAAAAATGCCAAACTTACAGATGTGTTAAAAAATGGGGATAAGGTTGAGATAAAGACCTTGGTAAGCAAGAGATATCCAAGTGAGGACTGGTTAAAAACAGTTAAAACATCAAAAGCAAGGACACTAATAAGAAAATCTTTAAGACACAAGGAAAAATAGGATTATTTCAATCTTTGAACTTCTTTGTGAAGAGTGTGTTTCTTTAAAATAGGATTGTATTTCATTACCTGAAGTTTTTCAGTAGTGTTTATTCTATTCTTTTGAGTAACATAGGATCTTAGCCCTGTTTCAGTGCATTCTAAGCCTATTACTAATCTGTTTCCTTTTTTCTTTGCCATAACAAATGGTAGTTTACAATGTATTTGCAATAATTTCAAGCACCTAGTGTAATATTCGTGGTAAAATCAATAATTATGACTAAGTCTATCTACAATCACAAAAATGTTGAAAATAATTGGAAAGACAAGTGGTACAAAGATAACATTTATGCAGCCATAGACTTTAGTTCCAAACCTAAAAAGTATATATTAGCCGAACTACCCTATCCTTCTGGTAAATCTCTCCATGTTGGTCATATGATGAGATATACCGTACCCGAGATATATTCTCGTTTCTTACGTATGCAAGGATACAATGTTCTCTTTCCAATGGGATGGGATTGCTTTGGATTACCCGCTGAAACATTTGCTATAAAAGAGAAAACAACTCCACAAAAAGCTATTGCTCAAGCAACACATGATTATAAAAAAGCTATGCAAGATATTGGCTATGGTATTGATTGGGATAGAGAGATTACCACGTCTGATCCTTCTTATTACAAATGGACCCAATGGATGTTTAAGAAACTGTGGGAAAAGGGTTTAGCTATACAGCAGGAAATGCCGGTGTGGTGGTGTAAAGAGCTAGGAGTACTTGCCGATGAAGAGGTTTTACCCTCCAAAGACGGTACTGGTAAAATATCCGAGCGGGGTGGTTATAATGTAGAAAGAAAGCCTTTTAAACAGTGGGTTTTGAATATACCTGCTTATGCAGATAGATTAATTAGTGATTTAGATAAAACTAGCTACAAAGAAAACGTTAAGACAGGTCAAATAAACTGGATAAATAGAAAAGAAGGTGCTTTAGTTATGTTTAAAGCATTCTCTGAGGTATGTAGTTGCAAAAAAGAATGTTCCTGCGGTAATGCATGTACTTGCAATGATTTAATTGATTTGAACGTATTTACAACTCGCCCCGATACTATTTATGGAGTTACCTTTTTAGCGATTGCTCCGGAGCACCCTTTAGTAGAAAAACTAATTGCTCATGCAAATAATAAAGAGGAACTCTTGAAATACATTGATAGATCTAGAGGTTTAAGTGATATTGAAAAACAAACTAAAGAGAAAACAGGTGTAAAAATAGAAGGAATGTTAGTTAAACATCCTTTTTTAGACAAATGTTTACCTGTATTTTTAGCAGATTATATCCTTTTAGACTATGGTACTGGTGTTGTTATGGGTGTACCAGCACATGACGATAGGGATAACGAATTTGCTAAGAAGTATGATTTAGAAATTATCAAGGTAATAGACGCTAAGGATGCCTTATATACGGGTTCTGGGAAGATGATTAATAGTGATGAATATACTGGTTTAGATAGTGAGGAATTTAAGAAGGTTATCGCAAAAAGATTAGAACAAGATCATATTGGTGGGCTTTCTGTTACATACAAGCTTAGACCTCAAGTATTTTCAAGACAAAGATATTGGGGAGAGCCTATTCCCCTAGTTTATAAACAAGACGGTAGTTTAGAGGCCTTGGAAGATACGTCTTTACCTTTAGAATTACCTATAATGGAAGATTTCTTACCGGCAGAAGATGGAACATCTCCTCTTGCTAAGAATATTGAATGGAACAGTACTAAAGATAAAGAAGGTAATACCGCAAGACGCGAAACAGATACTATGCCTACATGGGCGGGATCAAATTGGTACTACATGAGATATATCGATCCCAAAAATGATAAAGCTCCTGCAGATATGGAAAAACTAAAGTATTGGATGCCTGTAGATATGTATTTTGGAGATGCTGGTCATACTACTGCACATCTTCTCTACTCCAGATTTTGGTATAAATTCCTTTATGATATTGGTGTAGTACCTGCTGATGAACCTTATGATTTTCGAATGAGTGGTGGTATGTTATTAGGCCCTGATGGCCAAAAGATGTCTAAATCTAAGGGTAATGTTATAAATCCTCAAGAGGTACTAGATTCTCAAGGTGCGGATGCTGTTAGAACGTATCTTGCTTTTATAGGTCCTTATGAAGATACATATCCATGGAATCCCAGGGGTTTAAATGCTTGTGCTAAGTTGGTTAAGAGTATTTATGAATTGAAAGATGCAGTAAAAGATCAATTACCTACAACCGATGAAGAAAAGACAATAAATAAGGCAATAAAGAATATGACTCAAATGATGGCAGAACTTAAGATGAATACCTCTGTTAGTGAGGTTATGATTTTGGTTAATGCCCTTAAGAAACAAGATACTATATCAAAGAATACTTGGAAGAAACTAATACTTTTAGTAGCCCCCTTTATGCCTTTTGTAGCAGAAGAATTATGGCAAGAGATAAATGAATACAAAGAGTGGAAGAAAGAAAACAGTGTACATATCCAAACATGGCCTACCTTTGATGAGACCACCCTTGTTGAAAACACACTTACATTAGCAGTACAAGTAAACGGTAAAGTACGCGGGACAATTCAATTAGCACTAGATACTTCAGAAGAAGATGCAATAACAAAGGCATTAGAAGATACAAATGTTCAAAAGTATGTACCTAATAAAGATGCCATCAAAAAGACAGTTTATGTTAAGGGTAAGATCTTAAACTTAGTAATATAAGTTGATTTGATACCTGTTTTTGTTGGATACTTTTGAAAAATCTCGACAATATCCCCAATTCAGTAGAGTGTCTCCTGTCTGCAAAAATCTTAGTTCCATCCGATATGTCTCTGGCGGAAATCGAATCCGTTCTGCGTCAGTGTCTCGCGCGTGCCCGTGTGGTTCTCACCGGTCCCGAACGGGAAACCCCAGTGGAACATATCCAGCATCTCCTCGACGAAGTGACCGCGGAACAACGCGACCTCACTTACTTCATTAAGGCGCTGGAAGCCATCGAAGAACAATTGGGTGCGTAACAAAAAGAGGGTCCTTATGGGACCCTCTTTCCACTTATATTCAATCAATCATTATTTCAATTCGTATGTAACGGTTACACTCTTGTATACATCTGTGGTACCAGGTAACATTTCCGCTCCTCCACCTCCACCACCCATCATTCTGTAGTTATATATTGGGTTTGACATAGCTCCATCTTCTACAAAGAAGAGCATTTTACCTAATTTCTTGTTTGCAGCTGTCGCTACACTTAATGCTTTCGTTTTAGCATCTTCCAAAGCAGCATTTAATAATCCTGTTTCATCCATAGTTACTGTATCTACAGAGTAGTTAGGACCATAAAAATTATCTACATCTAAACCAGATAATAGAGAGGTAAGATCGTTTACTCTACTTTCATCTCTTAATTTAACTTCTACATTAACGGATACGTTCCAATCACCCTCTATGTATTTGTTATCTACATAGTTTTGATCCCTATAGATACTCATGTTAGCTACTTTTATATCTCTTTCATCAACACCAAAGTTCTTTAGAGCTTCTACTATTGCAGCTGCTTTTCTATTTGTTTCTTCTACAGCCTTCACCTTCTCGGGGTTCTTAGTATTCAAATATGCACTAAAGGATGCAATCTGGTTTCTTACCGCATTAACAGTAGTACCTGTTACAGTTACTGTTTGGTTTCTGGTTAATATACCTTCACTTAATGCTAGGTAGGTTATAGACCATATAACAAAAATGAAGAACATCCATTTATGTTCTGATAGAAATTTTTGAAGACCCGCGGAAATATGAGGTTTCACAGATAGTTTAAACATACCTTAATTATTATACGTGTAGAAAACAGTGTCAATGAGAGGTATTATT
>Ga0172368_10001342_pt1 | contig 34047 bp, 22 predicted proteins | sample Lak11m_FD_114540 | JGI IMG/M metagenome (GOLD analysis project Ga0172368, IMG submission 114540) | Freshwater microbial communities from Kabuno Bay, South-Kivu, Congo - kab_022012_11m | ecosystem: Environmental > Aquatic > Freshwater > Lake | place: Democratic Republic of the Congo: South-Kivu... | reverse complement strand
GGAAAATGCGGCATAAACTGAAAATGGAAAATATAACATCTTGTTAATGAAACGCTTAAGACAGAGCACCAGAATGAATTAGTTTGATATTGTGAGAAGTAAATTAAGTGCGAAACTTGAGTATATTTATTTAAAATTGATGAAAATCTGCAACCTGCACTTTTCGATACCAACCAATACACTTACGACAGCCTGTGTAATGAGCAAATACAATCGGGCACAATAGATTTATCGGATTGCCTTGTATGGACAAGGATAGAGGAAATACCTTCGCCTGAGGAGTACTATGCCTTCATAGCCACCATCCCCATTACCGTCTATCCCAACCCTGCTACAACAGAGATCACCATTGCATTCCAAAACACCGATCACCACAACACCATGCAGCTCGAATGTTTCAATATCTATGGGCAACAGGTTCACACCGAAAAAATATGGAAAGGACAGCAGGAGACGAGGATTGATTTAAACGGATGGGCAAAGGGACTGTATTTTGCGGTAGTGAAGAGCGAGGGGAAGGTGGCGGGGACGGGGAGGTTTGTGATTAAATAAGATTATTCAATCTTCCAACTTGTTATATAATAAAATGTTTATGCCCTGCTGCTCTTATAAACAGTCACAAACTCAATCTGGCGCTTTTTGAAATATTGCTGAGCTTCGGGAAGATTAGTGGTAAATCCAAGCAGATATCCTCCTCCGCCTGAACCGCAAAGCTTCAGCTTGAATTTGTCGGATTCCAATCCTTCTTTCCACACCGTGTTGTAGTTTTCGGGGATCATGGAATCGAAATATTCGTACTGCAGTTCCGAAAGTTTTGAGAGGTTCTCAAAGAAATTTTTTAGCTCCCCGCCGATCAGGTTCCTGATACATAAACTGTTCAAAGGGATATATTTATCGGTTATCACACTGAAATAATCCGGGTCATCGCACCGGCTGATGAAATGGTTCACCAGGGGTCCTGTTTTACCCGGCTGGCCGGTGTTGAGAAGGAAGATAGCGGAATCGCCGTTGAATTTATTTCGCGGGATGCCTACCGTTTCAATTTGAGTTTTGGAAGTGATCAGCAATGGAAATTTAATATATGAATTCAGAGGATCAATGCCTGAACTCCGGCCGTGAAAATGATTTTCCATAGCGGAAAAAATATCCTTCAGCTTAAGGGTATCCTTTTTAGTTACCGAACGGCCACCTGTGATCCTGTCGTTCGCATAACGGCTGTAAATGGCGGCCACCAGCGCTCCTGAACTGCCCAGCCCGAATCCCTGCGGAATGGATGATTCAAAATAAAGACCCTTATCGAGATCCCTGCTTAATGATTCGGTGTCGATTTTCACCGGCAATTTGTGCTGCTTTTTCAGTTCTGCCAGATTAGCGGCAAATTCCCTAAGCTGAGAGTTCGAACTCAATGCAAAATCATAATCGGTGTATTTGTACCTGTCATTATCATTATTATAGCTCAGTTCGCCATGAAAATGTGTAAATGGAATGGTGAGAGCCATGGAATCAAATATGATCCCGTACTCTCCAAAGAGTATGATTTTACCGTAAAATATTTCGTTTAATGGTTTTCCCATTTACATGCCTTGCTATTTCATCAAAATTCCAGATCATTTCTGATTTGGCACTAAGTCCGACATTTGCGGGCTGCGAAATTATCATTTTTTAATTAATTCAGAATACCCTTTCCGGCCCTTTTCCGATCCGGTCGTCAATCCATTGTTGGTTCTCACATAAGCTTAAAAGATCTGACAAGATAAAAGGTTTTATAGCGTCAGCGTCTTTTTGCTTATATAAAAGATGAACATTTGGACCTGCATCGAGCGTAAACGTTAAAAACAGCCCGCTTTTCAACCTGAAATCCCTGATCCGGTTTATGATCATCCAGGTTGCCTCTTTTAATAATGAATATCCGTTGTATGCCGTCATCATCATCGCATGAAGACTTAAAGCCTCGTTTTCAACCACATTGATAAATGCTTGTTCATCGCCGGTCAGCATGGCTCTTAATATTCTCTCCAGATTTTCCCCCGCCTGTCTGTAGCGAACCTCTGCAAAAGGATGGTCAATCATTGTCTTATGTCCCTGACTACTGCTCACTTTTTTCTTTCCTGAATCAACGATCAGAATAGCATCTGCAAGACTTTTAAACATCGGCTTTACTACGTTGTTCAATTTAACAGCAGCTTCATCCGTTGAAGTCCTGATTAATTTACTCTTTCCCCACACTGACCAATCTCCATAAACCGATCGGGCTGCACTCCCTGACCCAAGCCGGGCAATAAATGAAGCCTTGGTGAAAACATCTTTATCATTTTTCTGAGTTCCGAATAATTCTTTTTCAACCGAAACAAGGCACAAAGCCACTGAACTCATTGCGGAGGCTGAGGATGCAATGCCGGATGAATGCGGAAATGAATTCCTGCTCCTGATTTTAAATTCAAGATGATTGATAAAGGGCAGAAATTCAGAAACTGTATTAAGAAAAGTCCTGATCCTTGATTCGAAAGCAAAATCAGATCGCCCCTCAAACATAAAATCAACCTTCAAATTTCCACTTCTCTTATTTTCCTTAACCATGTATTCCAAATGAGTTTCAGTGAAGGATTTTTCCAGTACAAAGCTAATGGATGGATTTTGCGGGAGCTGGAAATCCCGTTTGCCCCAGTACTTGATAAGGGCAATGTTCGACGGGCTCCGCCAGGCGACTGTTCCGGATTTGATTGATGGATTTATACCTTCGATATTCCGGGCTTCATTCTTATATTTATTTGTAAGATTCACCTAATTTTAATGAGTTCCGGAAATGCAAATACTGTTTGAATTTTTTTCGAATCCATGTAATGCAGTAATTCCCGCTTTGAACCATGCCAGGTAAGCATGGCAAAGTCGCCGCCCCAGGCTCCGAGTGATTTTATCTCTCCCTTAAGTTCGGGGAATCGGACTTCTTTTAATCTTTTTTGTTGTAATACTGATGACATTATTATTTCATGTTCCTTTATTGCATTCTCAAAATCTTCTGGATTTTCTGCGAAAGCCATGTCCTGACTAAGCTTTGAAATACGTTCTATTTCGTTACTGAGGTTTAACTTTACTGCATTGAACTTATCAACACTTTCATCCGAATTTTGCTTGTTGCCCAGATAAATAAAATAAATACTGTCGCGGAATACCGGGTTGAATTTTACTTTCCGTGCATCATAACTTTCGCCCTGAACCTTAAAAAACACCGGTCCGTCCTCTTGTGCACAAACAACATCATATCCTGAACCCTGTGATACTTTTTTGTGTAATTCAAAAGGACTAACATCCGTCCATAATGCAATATTCGAGATTAGCCCCGAACTGCTGCCCAGTCCCCACGAAAGATCAAAGCCGGTTCTTACCTCAACTGTCACTCCTCTATGCTGTTCAAAAAATCCCGGATTTAATTGTCCGGCCGCCTTTAAAATTCTTCCAAGCCGATCGGCTACCCTGGTTTCAGAAGAATAAATAATACTGAGTGTATGAATATCGTATTGAGCTTTGAACCATAGCCTGTCAAATTCATAGCTCTCCCAGGTTAGTAATGAATTGTCATCAGATACCGTAACCTCCAAAGTCTGACCAAAATTCACAGGCACAGCGAGCGATAAAGCCCCTTTAAGTACCAGGTATTCTCCTGAAATAAGTAATTTGCCGTGGGAATAAAATTTCATTCTTTGCCTGCCAGCACCTCTTTGATAACGAGTGCAGATTCCCTTTGATTTTTAAGAAAAGTTTCCACTGAATTGTAGGACACTTTCTCATCTTCGAAAAATATTTTTGCCTGTTCTTTTTCAGCCTCAGTTGCTTCAAACTGGTTAAGGATATTCAGCAGGTGCATTTTCATGTGGCCTTTTTGAATGCCCTTGGTCACCAGTGATTTTATTGCACCAAAATTATTGGCCAGGCCAACAGTTGCAGCAATTCGCATTAATTCTTCAGCTCCGGGATTTCCTAAAAGCTCAAGCGATTTCTTTGCCATTGGGTGCAATGCTGTCAATCCACCCACGGTCCCCAAAGAAAGCGGTACTGTAAGCGAATACCGGAACATTCCATTTTCAAGGCTAATATCGGTGAGGCTCCTGTATTTCCCGTCACGAGAGGCGTATGTATGTCCGCATGCTTCGATTGCCCTGAAATCATTTCCTGTAGCAAGAGCAACAGCATCAATGCCATTGAAAATACCTTTGTTGTGTGTTGTTGCCCTGTTGGTATCAACTTTTGCTATCTGAACCGCTTTTTCAAATTTCCATGCAAATTGTTCGGCTGTCATACTCTCATCCATCGTACCAAGCTCCGGTATGGCACATTCAACAGTTGATTTAACAAGACAGTCGGGAGTATAATTCGAAAGGATAGCCATAATCACTTCACAGTTTCTTTCTTCATCACTGAAGAAAGGGCTGTCCATGAAAAAATCCTTTAATTCTGAAGTAAATTCCTCGAGGCAGGTGTTGATGAAGTTGGCACCCATCGAATCCACTGTTTCGAAGGATACTTTCAGTTGAAAATAATCTGTTATTTCAGTTGATTTATCCACGAGTTCAATATCCAGAATTCCTCCGCCTCTGTTCCGCATGTTGTGGGTAATGTACCGGGTGCGGTCGAGCAGCCGGTCTTTCAGATCGGGCATAAGGGTCATCAGCTTTTCGGTATTTCCTTTCCATATAAAATGCACCTGGCCGATCTTCGTGGTTGAAATTACTTCGGTACGAAATCCACCCCGGCCCGACCAGAATTTAGCACTTTTAGAAGCAGCAGCCACGACAGAGCTTTCCTCAATTACCATTGGCACGTGATAAACTTTGCCATCTATGATAAAATTAGGAGCAATGCCATAGGGGAAATAAAAATTTGTAATGGTGTTTTCGCTGAAATCGTCGAAAAGTTTTTGCTTTTTTGGATCAGAATGCAAAAAGCTGATTAGTTCATTAACGGATTCGGAGGGATTTTTAAAATGTTCTGCAATAAGTTGGAGCTTTTGTTCTTTTGACAGTTTCGAAAATCCACAGATTATTTTTTTTTCTTTCATGTAGTACTTTTTCTGATATTTTTTTTTCCTGTCTCGGAAAATTAAATACGGGCTGCAAAGATATAATGTTTCCTAAAATAAGAGCTTAAACAACAATCAAATGATTTAGTTTGAAAAGCTTGGTTTTATAGCTGTTAAAAATTTCAATGATAACATATATCTTTGACCCTGAAAAAACCTGTAATGAAAAAAACGGATATTTGTATTGTAGGAGCCGGGCCGGCGGGTTCATTCGCTGCCTTGTTCCTTGCTAAAAATGGTATTCTCTGTACTTTATTCGATAAAGCGAAATTTCCTCGCGATAAAATTTGTGGCGATGGCATCAGTGGATGGGTATTAACCATTCTAAGCGAACTCGACATAAATTTACTAAGGCGATTGTCAGAACAACCATTTATCCTGCCTTCTTATGGAATACGCATCGCAGCTCCAAATCATAAATATCTCGATATTCCTTTTGCAGATAACAACTTGCTTCAACCTGGATTGCCGCCGGGCTTTACAGGAAAAAGATTTGATTTTGACAGGTTCATAATTGAGGAAGTCCGGAATAAGAAGGAGATTGATTTACGGGAAGCTACGGAAATTACAGGTTTTGAAAAAACAAAAAATGGAATTACACTTACCACAGCAGCCGGCGAAAAAATTGAATCACGTTTGGTCATATTTGCCGATGGTGCAAATTCGAAATTTGCAAAAAATCCCGGTGGACTGGAAAAAAATAAGAAGAATACCATGACCGGTCTAAAGGCGTATTACAAAGGCGTCACCGGATTTCATGAAAAAAATTATGTTGAGCTTCATTTTCTGAAAAACATCCTGCCCGGATATTTCTGGATATTTCCTTTGCCAGGCGACATAGCCAATGTGGGTATCGGGCTTGATCAGCACAGGATAAGCCGCAGGAAGCTGAACTTAAAGGATATAATGCTGGAGAGCATTGAACGGATACCTTATCTGAAGGAACGATTTAAAAATGCTGAGATGATCTCAAAAGTACAGGCTTATAATCTTCCGTTATGGGACGGGAAAAGAAAGCTTTCGGGCGATCACTTCATGCTTGCCGGAGATGCTGCCAGCCTGATTGATCCGGTGACCGGTGAAGGTGTCGGACATGCCGCCATCAGTGGCATGTATGCAGCGGAACAGGCAAGGCGTTCATTAGGAAATGAGAATTTTTCGTCTGAATTTTTGCTGCAATATGATAGGGATCTTTATAAACGTATCGGCCATGAGCTATATATCAGCAGCAGGATTCCGAGGTTTATCCGGTTTCCCTGGCTGTTCAATATGATGGTTAATAAAGGTTTGAAGAGTAAGACCCTGCAGGAAAGGCTGAGCCTGGCAATGACAAACCTTGAGGTAAGAAAGCGGTTGAAGGAACCCTCGCTGTACCTGAAGGTTTTATTCGGAAAATAGCGAATGGAACAGAAAAAAGACAAAAAGCAACAGGTGAAGTCAATGTTTAACAGCATTGCGTTCAGGTATGATTTTCTGAACCATTTTCTTTCGCTTGGAATTGATTATTCGTGGAGAAAAAAGGTGATTAAATTTCTGGGGAAACTTCAGATACAGACAATTCTTGATGTTGCTACAGGAACCGGCGATCTCGCCATTGCCGCTGCAAAACTGCATCCCAAAAAAATTATCGGGATTGATATTGCCGGAGAAATGATTGAAATCGGACGAAAGAAAATTGCAGCGAAAAAACTCAATCATCTGATCACACTTGAAGATGGTGATTCGGAGAACCTTAGATTTGAAGATAAAAGCTTTGATGCAGTGATGGCTGCTTTTGGAGTAAGGAATTTTGAAAATCTTGAAAATGGCCTGGCTGAAATGTTCCGGGTGTTGAAGAATAACGGGATTGTTGTCATTCTGGAATTTTCCAAACCTGAAAAATATGGTATCCGGCAACTTTATTATTTTTATTTCAGATGGATATTACCAGTCCTGGGCAGGATTATTTCAGGAAGTAAATCTGCCTATACTTATTTACCCGACTCGGTTGATCGTTTTCCAACCGGTAATGATTTTCTGATTATCCTCAACCACATTGGTTTCAGGGACACGATGTACAGGCCACTGAGTTTCGGTATTGCCACTTTGTATTCAGGAAAAAAATTTGAAGTATGAAACCGATAAATTCTGACATCAAAAGTATGACGAAAGAGGAAAATGTACGTTTGATTATAGACTTTTTCTATCGCCTGATGATGCATCATGCGATGTGGTTCGCCGAAGTCAGGCATCAGTTGGGGGCCGAAAAGGCTTATGAAGCAATTGAAACAGCATGGAAGAATTCTCTTTCAATCCAAATGATCCGGCTCGCGAAAACTCTCGGATTCGAAATGGAAAATGAATTGCCAAAACCCCTTCTTGAACTTCCTGAAGAATCACTTGAAAAATTAAGAGAAAGCATAGCAATCAATTGGCTGGCAACCGATGGAGTTTGGTTTCAGACGGTCGAATTCCAACATGGCATGAATGATGCCAAGCGATGTAATGACTCGTGCTGGGCACATTTCTCACCTTTTGAGGCAAGGTCAATTAAAAGAATGATTGGATTAGATGAAAGCCCTGGATTGGAAGGCTTGAAAAAGGCTCTGCAATTCAGATTATATGCCTTCATCAACGAACAATCCTTTGCTGATGACTCAAACACGGGTTTTATTTTCATGATGAACAAATGCCGGGTACAGGAAGCAAGAAAACGAAAAGGGCTTACTGATTACCCATGCAAATCAGGCGGTCTGGTTGAATATACAACATTCGCGGAAACCATTGACCCAAATATTAAAACAGAATGTGTTTGCTGCCCGCCGGATGAGCATCCTGAAGAGTATTATTGTTCCTGGCGATTTACGATTGAAAAAAAATAGTCGAATAATCTGTCCTCTTGTTCTAATATGGTTACTTAGTGCTGTAGAATCCATATCGCATCGAGTGTAAGCATTGAATCAAGCGGAATATTTCTTTCAAGTGCCTTTACTTCTATAGCTTTTAGCCAGGCTGAATCGTTTTTAATGCCTTCGCGCATTGCAGATATTTTCTGTAAAAACTCATCGGTAAATCTATTGTTTATTAAGTTACCTTTAAGCAAATCATACGCAGTTTTAATAAATCCCCAACCCAGATCGGTCAGGGTTGCATCCCCCGCCATTATAATAATCACATCATGATTTATTATTTCATACACAACATTCACATCCGAGGTAAATTTAGGACTGATAAAATGATCCGGGTATATTTCCCTGTTATAAAACCAGAAATGCAGACTCGAGAAAACTTTTTTTACGTCCGTATTATAAATAATCCAGAAAAAACTATCGGAAATGACCAAAACAGATGGTTTTACTTTTCCTTCACCAGGATCAAAATGTACTGAGGGGTATGCCAGCATTTCTGGTTCAAATTCAAATAATAAATTCATTCCTTCGGCAATATCATTATCACCGTTTTTTGCAGTGTCAATTTCGATTTGATCCCACATTATATCCGGCATATTGATATTGCGATTGGCCTCAATATATTTTATAATAGAATCTGTAACTAAACATGCACCATAAAAGCTCCAATGAATCCCGTACTTTGGGTAAAGCGGGTATGCTGAAGTATTTTTGTTTGATCGGAAATAGGAATTGAAATCAATAAAATTCAATCCGAGCTCTTTGGCATATTTCAAATGACTTTCCAGGTTGGTCGGACCTGTACTTTTCAGAAATCTATCGGGAATAAATTCAGGATAATAAGAGCCTTTGCCAGGTGCAAAAACTAAAATTATATCTGTGCCCAATTTTGAAAGAGTATCCTGTATGAACCTGAGTTTTTGCATTCGGTCAAGTATGCTGTCGGATCCAATAAAATCAGATCCATTATATGCCTTAATATAGTTTTTTTCATAGAGATAGTTATTTTTACCTACGATAACATCTTTAGCCTTTGTCTTTCTAAACAGGTTAAAAGCCAACTGATTATTGAGCCTGACAAGTACATTTCTGAACCCGAAGGATTCATTGAGATATTTTTCTCTTCTTTCCTGGAATACTCCGGAAAACCATCCTGAAGCTGTAAATGCAGAATCAGTAACAGGCTTTATTGCTCCCTTTAATGGTTGAATTTCTACGAGTTTAAAGTCAGATTGAAAATAGGGAATAATTAATAGTGCTATTAACAGGAAAAAGATAACATAATGTAAGGTGTCTTTAATATTGGCCATCTCTTAAAACCTGAAATATATAAAAGGATTAAATCCTGATGAAGTTATCGAACTGACTGACAAAACTATAACGATAACGGTAATTGCAGCAACAGATAAATAGCGGCGGATTGAATACGGTTCAAAATAAATCAGGTTCTGAATGTATTGTCCTTTTTTGCCATAAGCGAAAAATGCAAAAACACTGGCAATAATGAAATAGGTGTAAAATTCCGAATCGAATGCAGCAGCATTAAAACTAAAGGCAAACATTCTCTCTAAAAATAAAATTGCCTGTGGCAATTGTTCAATTCTGAAAAACACCCATCCTATAACCACAATAAAAAATGTAATTATAGTACTTGAGAATTTGCCGATGCGCTTGTAAACATCAGCCAGAAATATGCGTTCGAGCACCAGGAACAAGCCATGGTAAGCGCCCCAGATAATAAAACTCCAGGAAGCACCATGCCATAAACCTGACGCGAGGAATACAAACCAAAGGTTAAAATAAAGTCTTGATTTTGTTCTGACCCTGTTGCCGCCAAGAGGGATATACAGGTAATTGCGCATCCAGGCTCCCAGGGTGATATGCCACCTGCGCCAGAATTCAGTAATGCTTTGTGAGATATAAGGATTGTTGAAGTTCTCAGGAAATTTAAATCCAATCATCTTTCCCAATCCTATTGCCATATCCGAGTAACCTGAAAAATCAAAATAAATCTGGAAAGTATAAGCCAGTATCCCAATCCATGCAGAATATGTATCAAGACCGGAGTAGTTCATTGCAAAAATTGCATCGGCTTGCTGGCCCATGTGGTTTGCGATCAGAACTTTTTTTGCAAGGCCGATGGCGAACCGGTAAAATCCTGTGAGTCTGTTGTTAATGTTTTCGTTTTGTGACCTGTCAGTGATTTGGTCGGCAAGTTCATGATAGCGGATTATCGGTCCGGCAATAAGTTTTGGAAAAAGAATGATATAGGTCTGATAATCCCAGAAATTATCTAGGGGTTTATGAACCCGACGGTAAACGTCCACTACATAAGTAATGGTTTCAAATGTATAGAATGAAATCCCGATCGGAAGTATCAGTTTTGTCCAGTGAATACCCGTGGCTCCAAAAACTGACAGAAAGGTATTGACATTTTCGATAAAAAAGTTAGAGTATTTAAAATAGAAAAGCAGGCCTAAATTGACCGAAACAGACAATGCGAGCATTAAACGTCGGTGCAAAACCGTTTGTGTTCGCGACATCCACTTTACAAGGTGAAAATCGAGAAATGTCGTTCCCAGAATTACAAAAATAAATTTTGGAGCGCCCCAGCTATAAAAGAATATGCTAAATATTAGGATGACAAGGTTTTTGTATTTTTTATCTGCAAGGTAATAGGTTACCAAAAAAACCGGTAAAAAATATAAAATGAAAACAATGGAACTAAAAACCATATTTTGTTTAATTAGCCTTTTGCAAAGAAAAGAAAAAAACTAATAAAACTTGTAATGGATCAACCTTGTATTACCTGACAGAATGCTATTGATGATAAAAAAGCACTTTTCGGACAATGATGGATTCCCCTTTTTGGATATGCAGGAAGTAACAACCGTTTATTAATCCGGTAACATCTACAATCGTCAAATTAGGATGTATGTAATTGTTTCGAAATATCTCCAATCCCATCACATCACAAATTCTGATTTCCATTATCCCATTTGAATTTTCATTTTCAATAAAAAGCTTGTCGCTGCACGGATTGGGGTAAACCCGGATGTTCTGGAATTCAGAATTATCATATAATCCGGTTTCATTCACAAAATAGCAGGCGGATGTATCTATACAGTTCTCCCTGGTCAATTCAACTGCATATTCCCCTGTTTCAGTAGGAGTAAAGGACTGTCCAGTTGCACCTACTATCGGTTGCCAGTTCATGCAGTTGAACCACTGATAACTGGCAAGTGTTTCATTAGCCGTTAAAGTATTATCTATTAGTATCACGGTAGTGTCAATGATAATGACCTCAAGGAGTGTTTTCAAAACGGTGTCACAGTTAATTGCATCCAAATACAATCCGGATATAGTTTGCCAGTTACCGCCGAGAAAAATACTATCGCCCTGGCAAAGAGATGCATTTTCATTTATTACGATTGTCGAAGCTTTAATATAAACCTGGTCACCTTCGGAGGAACTGAAATTCCCCAGATAAACGTCCGGCATGAAATCATTATTCATATCTCCAATAGCCAGGTCGTGAGCATAAACATCCTCTCCTGTATTTTCGAAACATAACTCAAAATTACCTGAACCTGTATTGTGCCAAACCTGTAGTCCATGCGAACCATAGCTTCCTATAAAGATATCAGTCAAGTGATCGTAATCATGATCTATTAGCTTTACCGATTTCGCATAGTTGTTATTGTTTATGACAAATCCTTCTGTAAAATTACCGGAACCGTCATTCAGCCAAACCTGTGAAGGTACCGTCCAGTTTGAACACACTACATCCGGATCACCGTCATTATCAATGTCTGCTGCATCTACGCCATAACTGTTGCCGGTACCCAGGGCTTGTCCGCTATCGTTAAATATTCCTGATCCGTTATTGATCCAAACCTTTGAAGGCGCGGAATTAGTGGCAGCAACAAAAGCGTCTGTATCACCGTCACCATCCAGATCGTACAGGGCAACCTCCGTACATGACTGTCCGGCAAGGTTCTGACCGGAATTATTGAAATGTCCGGAACCATCGTTAAACCAAACCTGGCTGCCTCCACCTGAATAAGCCGGTAAAAACAAGTCCGGATAGGTATCATTATTCAGATCAGCCAAGTCAAATTTATTAATGGTCAGATTGGTTGCAATGTCATCCTGTGCAAGAATGAAATTACCTGATCCATTGTTTTTGTAAACTTCGCAGCCATAGCTCAGGCCAAATCCGGCAGTGACAATATCCGAATCGGAATCCATGTCCACATCGGCTATTTTCACTCCGTATCTCCATGCATCCTGCCCTACATTCTGCATCAGGGTGAAAGAAGCATTCCCATCATTTTCATAGACTTCAATATCGTTATAGGCATCTACTTTCACGGCATCCAGATCATTATCACCATCCAAATCACCCAAAGCCACCCCGAATGATTCTCCCTCGATACCGATATTCTGGCCATTGTTTGAATAATCGCAGCAGTTTTCCGTTGTCATTCCCCATGATATTAACACATACCCGCCGGCACCGGTTCCGGGAACTCCGCCATTACCGTTTCCGCCTCCACCGCCGCCACCATAATTTTCGCCGTTTCCCGCCGGATCAGTAACATTACAATTCAAATCCGTAAATCCCGCACCTTTGCCTCCGGATCCTCCGGGAGTTCCTCCGTTCAATCCGCCATCACCACCGGGTGTCTGACAATTTCCAGTCCAGGTAATGGTATTACCTCCTGCAAAACCATCGCTCACCGAACCTGCGGCTCCACCGCCTCCACCGCCAAAATAGGTGTAATATCCGCCGCCGCCCGTACCGCCTGTTCTGTTTGCAATAGTGCCATTTGATCCTGTTCCTCCGGCACCGCCACCACCTAAATTAGGATTAGGAGTCCAGGTTCCGTTTTCTCCTCCGGTAGCTGAAATCAAATCACCCACACTGGTTAATCCACCGGCGGCGCCTCCGCCTGCAATTCCAACAGTTACAGTATATTCCGATAAAGGAACGACAGTATAAACTCCCCAGGAATAACCACCGCCTCCGCCACCGCCGCCACCATTGATCCCTCCTGCGCCGCCCGCACCTGCAAGCTCAATTGTAACGGATGTCACATCTGCCGGAACAGTGAATACACCCGAAGATGTAAAAGTTTGTGAACCTGATTGTGAATAGATAGGGTTCGCAAATACAATAAAAAATACCAAAGCTGAAAACAAATACAGGTTTTTCATTTTTAAATCGGATATTATCAAAATATGTCTTTTTTCAAAGGTACAATAAATTTTTATTAATAATTTCTGAAAAAAATTTGGTGAGATTAATTAAAATTGTTTATATATTTGCTGAACCTATTGAGATATCACTTAGTATTCACAAATTAATATTCACAAAAACTGTTGTTATGAGAAAACTTTTACCTTTAATTTTAGTGTGTGTTTCCGGGCTTATTAGCCTGAGTTTGAGTGCACAGGATGGACCCATCAGTCCTTCTCTAATCGGTACCGGAGTGTACCTTGGATTAACGCCGCCGTTGAGCGAGTTGCCAACCCTTACGCAGGAAGAGTTCGATCAAATGGTGCTTTCTGCCGAGTTTAATGAGCGAAATGAAGAACTCTACAGCAGATCGTATCCTTATGCTGAAACAGCTTTACCACAAGGGCCTGATGAGGCATGGCAGAAAATCATGGGAACTTACGAGGGATCAAAGGCGCCTATTGTAAACTTTGATGGACAAACATCTCCCTATTATCCTCCGGATGATAATGGCGCTGCCGGGCCGAGTTATTATATGCAAACCATCAATACGGTTTATGCTATCTATAGTAAAACCGGAACTTTGGTTGCTGGCCCTACCAATATGAATTTATTATTCAGCGGTGTTACGGGCGCAACCTGTAACGACGGCGATCCTCTGGTCCTTTATGACGAACAGGCTGATCGTTGGCTTGCCGTTGAGTTTTCAATATGCGGATCGAATGACTATATGCTTGTTGCTGTGTCACAAACCAATAATCCAACAGGAAGCTGGTATAAATATTCATTTGATGTAGCCGATATGCCTGATTATGAAAAATTTGGTATATGGCAGGATGGTTATTACATGGGAACCAATAACTCAAGCGGAAACGACATTTATGTTTTCCAGCGTTCACAGATGCTTGTCGGAGGAACTGCCCAGATGGTTGCTTTTAATAATGCCTGGAGACCAACTACAATTGACGGCTTTATGTGTGTACCACCTGTTGATAACGACGGAACTTTTGCACCCGCAGGATCTCCCGGTTTATTTATTACAATGAATGATGATGCTATAGGCGGCGGTTCGGACCAGCTTTGGATTTATGAACTCGCGGTGAACTGGACGACTCCCGCATCCTCAACATTCAACAGGACCCAGACACTGAGTGTTACAGCTTTCGACAGCAATTTCGGAGCTAACTGGGACAATATCAAGCAATTGGGAACTACGCGGGAACTCGATGCGATTCCGCAGGTAATCATGAATATTCCTCAATACCGTAATTTTGGCACTTATCAAACCATTGTATGTTGCCATACAGTAGATGTTGACAATACGGACCATGCCGGTGTAAGGTGGTATGAATTAAGGAAAACAGCTTCTACCTGGTCGGTACGGCAAACCGGAACTTATGCTCCAGATGCACATTCAAGGTGGATGGGAAGCATAAGTTTGAACGGTTACAATGAAATCGGCCTGGGCTATTCAGTTTCAAGCTCCACAATGAATCCGGCTGTCCGGTATGCAGGTCAATCTTCTACAGCTTATGCCACCGGAGCAGGCACAATGGATGTAACCGAACAGGTCATCATCAATGGTTCTTATTCTCAAACAGCCTATAACCGCTGGGGTGATTATTCAGCTATGAGCGTTGATCCATCAGATAATAAAACTTTCTGGTACACTAATCAGTATATGGGCAGCACATCCTCAAAGAAAACACGCATTGCTTCTTTCCAGATTTCTGCACCAGTTGCACAACCCGATTTGATTACACAAAGCCAGTCAGCAAGCCCGACTTCTGTTGTAGCCGGAGCGACTACGACTGCCTCATGTACGGTTCGCAACCAGGGAACAGCAACTGCAGGCGCTTCAAACCTGAAATATTATTTATCAGCCAACAGCACTTATGAAGTAACCGATACTTACCTCGCAACCGATGCTGTTGCATCCTTAGCAGCAAGTGGTACGGCCGCGGTTAGTGAATTGGTTACCATACCTTCTTCAACAGCTGCCGGAACATGGTACATATTATTTTATGCCGACGCCGACGCAGCGGTTAGCGAATCAAGTGAAACCAATAATGTGGGTTATTTTGCAATAACAGTAACCTCAGGTTCCACTTCACCTGACCTGATCACACAATCTCCGGCTGCCAGCCCGACTTCAGTCGCAGCCGGTTCCACAACCACTGCATCCTGCACTGTGAAGAACCAGGGCACTGCTACTGCAGGCGCTTCAAACCTGAAATATTATTTGTCAGCGAATACCACTTATGAAGTAACCGATACTTATCTGGCTACCGATGCAGTGGCTTCTCTTGTAGTGAACGGAACAGCAGCAGTAAGTGAATTGGTTACTGTTCCTTCGTCAACTACAGCAGGGACATGGTATATCCTGTTCTATGCCGATGCTGATGGAGCCGTAACAGAAAGCAGCGAAACGAATAATGTGGGTTATATCACGATCACCGTAACAGTTACTTCCGGTGGATGCAACAGTACAACCCAATATCCGAGTTCAACATTGAATCCAACAACATCATGGAAAACGCAAAATTCAATATGGGCCGGCGAGTATTGTGCAATTAATGTAACCAGCGGTAAAACCTATACTTTCTCACTGTGTTCAACCGATGGTGCAAGTGCATCTTATGATTCAGAGCTTACACTAAGGAATAAAGCCACTGATGCTTTCATTACTTATTCTGATGACTATTGCGGGGATGATGCTAAAATAGTCTGGACTGCAACTTTTACCGGACAGGTTAAGCTGGTTGTAACCAAATACAACTGTCTGACAAATTCTGTAAACACAAAGTTGAGGTATAAGAGAACCGCAAAAGAAGGAGAATTACCGACAGAAGAAGCGGCTGTACAGGATTTCATGGCATATCCCAATCCGACAAGCGCTGATATTTCTATCAGTTCATCTTCAGATTTTGAAAGTGTCAGAGAAATACAAGTTTATGATATGAAGGGTTCACTGGTTATGACAAAAAGCGTTTCTGACCCTTCAAGAAGTATTATAGCTCTTGAAGTTGGCAGTTTGCCAAAAGGACTCTATTATATCAGGCTGGTGGGTGAAAAAACTTTTAAGAATCTTAAGGTGATTACAACCCATTAATGCAGATCAATTCACTTTAAACAAAAGGCTGCGCGGTAACCGTGCAGCCTTTTGTTTGTTTGGTTGAATCAAATCCTAAAAACCCTGCAGTTTCGATTTTCGCATTTCATCCTTTTTGAACCCATCTAAAGTGTAGTCGTAGTTGTACAAAGCGTCTTCCCAATCACCGTACATTGCATTAGGAATGAGGATAAACCGGTTTCCGAATTCATTTTTCAGGCTGTCGGTCAGTTCAAACCTTTCAGGAATTGATTTCTTTTCGAAAACCTCTGTAAAATCATTAAGGTTATCCCCAATTAACATTACTATAAAACATGTTTCTATAACCTTTTCCCTCCTGAATTTTTTGGATGATTCTGTGTCTTTTAGTAAGAGGTGATCATCTGTAGCAAACGGGAATCCTTCAGAAAGGAGGTTCTTAAGGGTCTGCTTCCGCTGGCTTTCTTTTCGGTTCGAAATATAGAAGGTCTCAACTCCTTTCGCTTCAGCATATTTCAAAAATTCAAGGGCACCGGGAACAGCTATTGCTTTGGCTGAATCAATCCAGCTATTCCAGCCTTCAGGATATATCCAGCCTTTAAGGATGGTATTTGCTTCCCACGGGCTGTTATCAAGAACCGTTTCGTCAATATCAACCACGATAGCCTGTTTTTTCATCATCCCCATCATCTTTGAGCTTTTATCCAGCCTGTATTTTGCTGCATTGAATGCCTGATAACAAAGTGCTCGATATTCGGCTGCTGTTTGCTGGTAAAGAACTGCCATTTCAAGGTAATCGTTATTGCTTACCGAAGGTTCGGGCTTCGGGCTGTTGAATGCCGCAGAATTGCTGCAACTTGTGATCACTAAGATCAAAAAATAATACAACATAATGCCTGTGATTTTTTTCATTTTAGGGTCAATTTTAAGTGAAAAATCAATGGATTAAAACAATAAAAAAAGCAAAATTAAAAAACAAGTTGTTGTCCGGTTTCGAATCATTGGTTTATTAAGTTAACAATTGCATTTTTCAGCGCACCGAAAGCGCAATAAGCCATTAATCTAAAACAATTCATCAATCTTTATGTCAATGATTTCTAATTCATTGGTATATGAATTTTGCACCGTCCCAAAGGTTGTGATGATAGTTATAAACAAGTTTTTCCTGATAGCTGTTTGTTCCTTAAAAACCTTTATTTTATTACGAATTGACGTTGCATAACCGGCATCAATGCTGAATTCTGAATTGTAAAATTTCATTTCACAAAGATTGATCGTACTATCCGCCCGGTCAATCAATAAATCAATCTGTGCACCTTTTTCATCTGAGTTTTTTGATGGCAGGTAACGCCAGGGACTTTCAACGGAGGATACTTTCGCTATGCCCAGCGCATTTTTCAGTTCATTGATGTGTTTTATACAAATTCCCTCAAAACTATAACCAGACCATGACTTAAATTTCTGGTCAGTCTGACGCGTCAACCAGTATCCATTTCCAGGGTTCTGTTTTCCTAAAGGTTTTATCCAATGAAGATGAAACAGGCTGAATTCATCGGTAAGTCTGTAAAGAGCATCGTTAGCCTTTTTCCCAAAGGGAACCTGTGAGGTTATAAACCCCGATTCTTCCAGTTCTTCCATTATTTTCGAAAAAGTTCCGCCGGATTTTGCTTTTAGGTTTTCAAGTATTTCTGAACGGGTGTTTCCTTTTCTTTTTTTCGAAAGTAACTCTACTATTTTCATGTGCAGATCGCTGTTTTCGAAAAGCGATCTGTACAATTGATCGTATTCAAAACGCAGTGCACCGGAATCGGTAAAACATAATGAATCAATGATCTGAGCCGGTGATTTCCCGGGTTCCACCTTTGACAAATAAAACGGGACACCTCCCAGCGCCATGTAAATCTGTACAATGGAATAATTATTCAGGGCTGTGATGTTTTTGCTTTGCAGGTATTGCTTTGTTTCAGCCAGGTTAAAGGGAAGAAGCCTGATCTGTCGTGTCAGCCTGTTATGCAAGCCGCCCTTTGACCTCACGATCTGGTGAATCATCCAGGAAGCGGCTGATCCGCATACCACAAGTATTATATCCTTTCTTTTTGAACAGTAATTATTCCAGAAATGCTGGAGTGCAGGTAAAAAATTAGATCGGGAAGTATTCAGCCAGGGTAACTCATCTAAAAACACAACCATTTTTGCTCCGGCTTTGGATTCCGGTTTTGAATCAATGAACTGTTCAATCTGCAGAAATGCCTCCTTCCATGATGACGGGATTTTGGGCTTGATTCCCAAACCGGCAGATTTCTCTAAGGAGTCAGTAAAATTTTCAAGTTGGCTGCCCAGTGAAGCATTTAATATTCCAATGATCTCGAAAATTATATTTCCTTCAAAAAACTCCCTTACGAGGAATGTTTTTCCAATGCGTCTTCGTCCATAAACCGCTATAAATTCAGATTCAGGCGAGTCCATGGCTTGTTGAAGGATTTTTTTCTCTGGCTGACGACCTATGATATTACTGTGTGCCATTTTTGGCTGCTTTAATAATTTTATTTTCAGCCAAAAGTACTAAAAAATTTAAATTTTGGCTGAGTTCAGGAATTTATATTCAGCCAAAATCAAAAAAAAAACTATATTCTGGCTGGGTTAAAAAAATTATATCCAGCCAAAATCTGATCAGGTGATTAGAAAGATAGCCCGGAAAATGATGGATTATAATTAAATTCTGCAAAAAAGGTTAGCAAATTACCTGCTAACCTTTTTAATGAAAATGAAATGTTCCTATTTCTGAAAAATCATCTCCGCCATTCTTTTATAACTTGCATACCTCCATTTGGCATTTTCTTCCGCCGCAGCAAATAACTCGGATGCCTGGGCAGGAAATGATTTCCTGAGAGAGGTGTATCTGACCTCCCTTCCTAAGAATTCCTGGAATTTTGACCAGTCAGGATCTTTGGAATCAAGGGTAAATGGATTCTTACTCTCTTTTTCCAGCAATGGATTATACCTGTATAAATGCCAGTAACCACTTTCCACCGCCAGCTTCTCTTCTTCCTGTGTTTTACTCATCCCATATTTCAAACCATGATTAATACAGGGTGCATAAGCAATAACCAATGATGGTCCGCGATAAGCTTCGGCTTCACGTATGGCTTTCAGTGTTTGCGATTGATTAGCTCCCATGGCTATCTGAGCTACATAAACATAGCCATAGGTCATAGCCATTGCACCAAGATCTTTTTTACGGATCTTTTTACCCGAAGCGGCAAATTTAGCCACAGCTCCGGCGGGTGTTGATTTTGAAGCCTGTCCTCCTGTATTGGAATATACCTCTGTATCGAGAACCAAAACATTAATATCGTCACCCGATGCAAGTACATGATCAAGTCCACCATAACCGATATCGTAAGCCCAGCCGTCACCGCCGATCACCCACACCGATTTCTTGGAAAAATATTGCCTAAGCTTAAGGAGTTCTTTAGCAAGCGGATCCTTTTCTTTTTCCAACGCCGGAACAAGCTTAATAGACACTTCATCCGATTTGCTCCCGTCATTCATATTTGCGATCCATTCACTGAATAAGCCTTTGGTGGAAGCAGAAATACTCCCATTTGCTGTGTTCATCAATGCCGCAATGCGGCTCCTCATTTTATTCACCGCCGTCACCATTCCAAACCCATACTCAGCGTTATCTTCGAACAGTGAATTTGCCCATGCCGGGCCCCTGCCGGTTTTCCTGCTCGGACAATAAGGTGTTGAAGGAGCGGAGCCACCGTAGATAGAACTGCAACCAGTTGCGTTAGCAATCATCATTCGTTCACCGAAAAGCTGAGTCACAAGCTTTATATAGGAAGTTTCACCACATCCGGCGCAAGCACCTGAAAACTCAAATAATGGTTGTGCAAACTGGCTGTTTTTAACTGATTTATCTCTTTCTACAATGTTATCCTTATAGGTAACGTGGCCATCAAGATAATTCCAGTTGTCAACTTCCACCATCTGGGATTCGAGAGATTTCATGACAAGAGCTTTTTCTTTTGTCGGGCAGACCTCAACACAATTTCCGCAACCCGTACAATCCAGAGGACTAAGCTGCATCCTGAACTGGTATCCGTCGAAAGTCTTTGGAATTGCCTTAAGGGTAGTTGTTCCGAAAGGCAATCCTTTCATTTCTGTTTCATCAATAAGGAATGGCCTGATACAGGCATGGGGACAAACATACGAGCACTGGTTACACTGAATACAATTTTCGGATAACCATTCAGGTACGTTTACAGCAATACCCCGTTTTTCAAAAGCAGTACTTCCTGCCGGCAAAGTTCCGTCTTCCCTGCCGTTGAAAGCGCTTACCGGTAAACTGTCACCCTGCAGTTTATTGATCGGATCGGAAACAAATTTGATGAAATCGGGCAAATCCCTGCCGTCTTTCCTTTCTTTCAGTTTTAATTGTGCCCATTCCTTTGGAACTTCCACTTTTGTAACATCGCCGCCTCTATCAACTGCAGAGTTATTCATATTTACAATAATATCGCCTTTCTTTCCGTAAGTTTTGTAGATCGCTTTTTTCATGTGATCCACAGCATCTTCATAGGGAATGACTTCCGACACCTTAAAAAATGCCGATTGCATGATGGTGTTTGTTCTTGATCCCAGGCCGATTTCCATAGCAATTTTAGTAGCATTGATAATATAAAATCCAATCTCATTTACAGCCAGGTATTTTTTCAGGTGATCAGGAAGATGTTTTTTCGTTTCTTCCTCATCCCATATACTGTTGAGCAGGAAAGTGCCACCCTTCTTGAGTCCCCTGAGCATATCATACTTTTCGAGGTAGGCGGGAACATGGCAGGCTACAAAATCAGGTGTACTAACAAGATAAGTTGATGTGATGGGTTTATCACCGAATCGGAGATGGGATACAGTAATCCCGCCTGATTTCTTTGAATCATACGCAAAATATCCCTGAGCGTATTTATTTGTATTATCTCCAATGATCTTTATCGAGTTCTTGTTGGCACCCACAGTTCCATCGGCTCCCAGGCCGTAAAACTTGGCTTCATAAGTTCCTTTCGGTGTAACAATTATGGGATCGAGAAGGGGAAGAGATGTGTTTTTTACATCATCATTAATACTTATGGTAAACCTGTTTTTAGGTTCTTTTAATTTCAGATTTTCAAAAACTGTCAGGATATGGGCAGGAGTTGTATCTTTCGAACTCAGTCCATACCTACCGCCAACAATAACCGGAGCATCTTTTTTGCCATAAAACAGATCGCGGACATCAAGGTAAAGCGGTTCGCCATTTGCGCCGATTTCCTTTGTCCTGTCGAGTACGGCAATTTTTTTCACCGTTTTCGGAACTACCTGCATGAAATATTTTTCTGAAAACGGACGGTAAAGATGAACAGCAATCAAACCCACTTTTTCGCCTTTATCCATCAAATGATCAATTACTTCTTTGACAGTATTGGTAACTGAACCCATAGCAATGACAATGTTTTCAGCATCCTTAGCGCCGTAATAATCGAAGGGGTGGTATTCACGTCCTGTGATTCTTTTGATTTCTTTCATGTAATCTTCCACCGCATCGGGAATACCATCATAAAATATCGAGCCTGCTTCCCGGGCCTGGAAATAAACATCCGGGTTTTGAGCAGTACCGCGTGTTACCGGATGTTCAGGATTAAGCGCATTATTTCTGAACCGATTCAAAGCGTTAAAATCAATCAATGATGCAAGGTCCTCCATTTGCATTTCTTCTACTTTCTGAACCTCATGTGACGTCCTGAAGCCATCGAAAAAGTGGAGAAAGGGAATCCTCGTCTTAATTGCGGCAAGATGTGCAATTCCAGCCAGATCCATTATTTCCTGGACGCTTCCGGTAGCCAGCATCGCAAAACCGGTCTGGCGGGTACTCATCACATCACTGTGATCGCCGAAAATCGAGAGTGCGTGAGCAGCAAGACTTCTTGCACTAACATGGAATACACCGGGTAATAATTCACCGGAAATTTTGTACATATTAGGGATCATCAGCAGCAATCCCTGTGAAGCAGTATAAGTACTTGTTAGGGCTCCGGCTTGTAATGATCCGTGAACAGCCCCGGCAGCACCGGCTTCTGATTGCATTTCCTTAACATCCACCGTTTCCCCGAAAATATTTTTTTTACCATTGGCAGCCCACTGGTCAACGTATTCGGCCATATCGGAAGAGGGTGTGATGGGATAGATACAAGCCACTTCACTGAACATATAAGCAATATGTGCTGTGGCATAATTACCTTCGCAGGTAATGAACTTTTTTACTTTAGACATAATACTATATTTTAATATCCTAACATTAAATCAATTACTAAAAAAATGCCGTTTCAGGCGGTGGCGAAATTAGTAAATTATCATTACAACTGATTGAGTGCTTCTTATTTAGAAATAATTTAGATAATACTTTATCCGTAAAAGCTGATAGAAAATTTTTATACATTTGCCCGGCTTAAACAGATTAATTCACATCAAAATATTGAACAACAAGTAAAGTAAAAGGATATGGCAAATCTCAAAACAAAATATATGGGAATTGAATTGAAAAATCCCATAATCGCAGGTGCATGCGGCCTCGTTTCGCAGAAAGAAAATCTTAAAAGAATGGAAGATGCAGGCGCCGCTGCTATCGTTTATAAATCGCTTTTTGAAGAACAAATACAACTTGAGAATCTTCAGATTTCGGAACAAATTGACGAGTTTAAAGAGCGAAATGCAGAAATGATCTCAATGTTCCCCAACATGGAACATGCAGGCCCCGAAGAACATTTAATAAATCTCAGGGAGGCTGTGAAAGCTGTGAAAATACCGGTTTTTGGAAGCCTTAATGCCATTGATGAAGAGAACTGGGTAGATTACGCTAAAAAGATTGAACAGACAGGGATTGCTGGCATCGAGATAAATTTTTATCATGTTCCCACCGACTTCGAGATCATAGGGAAGGCAATCATTAATGAACAAATAGATATTATCCGTGCTTTAAAAAAAGAATTGAAAATTCCTATTGCAGTCAAACTTAGCCCGTATTATACAAATCCACTCTTCGTGATAAAAGAAATGGATAAGCTTGGAGCTGATGGATTTGTTTTGTTTAACAGATTATTCCAGCCTGACATAGATATAGAAAAAGAAGAAATGCACTTTCCGTACAATCTGAGCCAGCATGAAGATAACAGATTCCCGTTACGGATCACAGGACTTCTCTACGACACAATAAATGGCAATATTTGCAGCAGCAGGGGTATATTCAATGGCAAGGATGTGATCTCTATGATTCTTGCAGGAGCCGATTGTGTGCAGGTAGTAAGCACCCTTTATAAAAACAAAATAGAACAGATAACCACGATATTGAAAGAAATTGAAGCATGGATGGATAAGAAGGGTTATCACAGCATAGCAGAATTTCAGGGTAAAATGTCGCGAAAAAACATCAGCGATCCTTTTGCATACCGGAGGGCGCAATATGTGGATATCCTGATGAAATCGGAAGAAATATTTAAAAAATATCCGACAATATAAAAAAAGGGGACTTGCCCCTTTTTTTATTTAATGATTAGCAGCTTTTTTCTAACCATTGCTTTCTGACCAGTGAGGCTTAGTAAATACTGGCCCTTTTTCAAATCCGGCAATGCAATTTCCAGTTTGTTCGATTGGGGAATAATGTTTTCCTCCAGAAAAACAGTCATGCCCTGCATATCAGAAATTTCAAGCGTAAGGGGTGTTTTTAAAATTTCCCAATCATCAGTTAAGAGAGTAATATCCTGTTTGGCCGGATTAGGATAAAGCGTAATCCTATCGGAAAACTCCTGTTCATCCATGCCGAAGGTTCCTTTTTCAATTGTTACCTGGAGTAAGTAGGTCCCTGTGTTTCCCTGGTAGTAATTAGAAACCGCAAAATACACCGATTGTCCGCCGCTGACTGCAAACGAACCTTCCATCACATCATCAAACACTTCCGACCACCAGGTGCCGGCTCCCACCGCCCATAAAACATCGTTGGTATAAGTATTGCCGTTGCCGCTGTTCCAACTGTCGTGGGCACGGATCGAAAATTTATACTCAAAACCGGAGGGTAAATCCACTTTGTAGAAATCGAGGTCATTGCCGTTATGTATCGTTGAGCCGGTAGTTTCAATAGATGCCAGGTTCCCGGAAAAATTCAGCGGAAAGTTATAAGCCACCGGTAAGTCGTCATTGTTTTCATACATATCGGCAGGAAGCTGTGGCGCTGCTATTTGTATGGTAATCGGGTTCGAATAGTTTTCGGATCCAACCAGCGTCCAGTCACCTCCTGAAGGCTGATCCCAAATTGCAAGAATATAAGAACCTGCATCTACAGCTACTCCGGATATTGTAAATGTGATCGTACTATAATAACCTGATTCCAGATTTAATGCCGTACTTGCCAGCTCACCAAGATATCCTCCTTCCGAATCATATAAGTCAGCAGTAACTGTTCCGTCGAAATTTTGAGCATCATAATTTCCAATATCGAAAGTGATCTGAAAAGCCTCATTGCTTGTAATGGTTACTGGATTCAGAACCAAATCGGAGTACATTTGCATTGTATTATCTGGCCCGACAATATTTACAGAAGTGTAGTTCGCATACTCTCCCGGTCCTATGATCGCCCAGTCACCACCGGCAGTTTTATAATAAATTCCTATATAGTATGTCCCCGGAGTTGCGAGCATCCCTTCAGATTGAAAATAGTAGGTGTTATAATTCCCCAGTGGCAAGGTTACTCCGGTAATTTCCTGGATAACGTCAACAAAATTACCCTCTTCATTGAAAAGCCATGCGGCAAGATTGCCCGAAAAATCGGCATCATCATAATTCCCTATTTGGATCCCAACGCTAAAGGCATAAGTAAAGTTGATGGGATTGGGATCAACCACAATTTGTGAATATGCTCTCAAATCAAAGGCTGTGCCTCCGCCAGAACCACCGGTCAATGGCTCGATTCCAATCAAAGCCTGTTGGCCGGCATTGAAGTTTCCGCTTCCTCCGCCCGCTCCGCCGGTACCGGGAGCCAGGTTGTTGAGTGAAAAGTATCCATCGTAAGTTCCGCCCCAGCCCCAGTTCATGTGGAAATAATTATTCGCATCATAGCCGTCGCAAACCCATGTATGACCACCACCCTGACCGAATCCGGCATACTGTACCGGGCGGCCTGCATCAAGATCGGTTTTCAGCATCTGAATCCAGGTAGCATCATTATAATTTTCCCTGAATAATCCCTGCATCGTTGTTTTATATCCGAAATAGGTTTTAAAGGCATACTCGCAGCAATGCTGAATGGGTGATTGCGCTTCGATTACGTAACCACCACTTCCGCCTGTTGCCGCTACTCCATACTGCATCTCCACGGCAACACCGCTATGGAACATAAGGGTAGCAATTGCGTTGTTGGAACCGCTCAATGAATTTGGCATATTAGCCCAATCATAATTAGTAGCCTCAAAATTTGCCGATAAGGTTCCATAATTTTCTGAATTATAGCTGTGATAACCTGTACCATGTTCAGGATAGCTCCAGAATTTCATTATTTGAGCCATTGCAGTTGCAGGACAACCGGTCACCGTCAGCTCATTATAATTATTATCGTAGGGACAGAGATCATTGTAAAACGGCGCCTGATCCCAGGTTGTTGACATTAAAGCCTCCACAGAAGTCGGCGATTTGAATGCCATTGATTTATTGGGCATAAGTAATTCAGCCCAGGCATTTTTAACTTCATTCGTAGCCTTCGATCCCGATTGAACCATTTCCATCATCTCTTCAGCCCGCCGTTCCAACATCCCCTGAAATGCCGGGGGCATCTTCTCGCCTGTAAAGGTTCCGGTTAAAGAATATCCGATGACCGGAAAAGCACAATCATCAGCCGAAATAATGATAAATCCACCTTCATCATTATTATTGAAAATGAAAAACAGCGCTGCATTCGGATTGTCCTGAACCGAAGTGCTTAGACCTGCATTTGTAAATACGAAAACACTATTGAAAGTGGTTTTATCAGGAACCTGATGGCTTGCCTTTTCAGCCATCATAAAATAGTGTTTTTGGGCGGCTTTTTTTGCCGTCACCACCGAGACCGGTTCGCTGAATGCCAATGCAGCCAGCAGAAAACTGAGAATCAAAAGTAATGTTGTTTTCATAGAATATTGTTTTGATTTAAACATTTTGATTTAACAAACTGAAATTTCGTAAATGTTAATACCCGTTTAATTTGAAGCAAGAAGTTATTGCAGTGACAGAATATGATTCATAGTAAACGGCAGTTTTTGTATGCAAATTTAGTTTTTTATTGTACGTCTTACTCATATTTTTTTTCACATCTTTTTGAATCTGTCATTTATATTGCTGTTCTGAAATACATATTGTTTCTTTCTGTTCATCAGCTATGAGCCTCCAATTTATATCGCCGGTCAGCCGATTTAAAGATGTTTTGTTATCCTTTTCCGAACCGTTGGTGGAAAAGAAAGTCCGGTAGATATCCCCGTTGCTTTCATCGAAAGTGTAAATATCTCCGGTAACCGGATCAGGAATAAAAGACCAGAAAGCAGGAACATGGGGACGGTCGTAAGATTCAACAAATGCTGTTGACTCCCATGCATAAAGCTCGTAACCGTTATTCCCGGCATTGCCAAACAACAGCCAATCTACACCTTCAGTGAAATAGCTTGTAGTGACTGCATATTCACCCTCATAGCCGGTTTGAATGATTGAAATGTCATAATTCAATACATAGTTCGTGGCAAAATGAATGTTACCTTCGGGATCGGTCGCAATTCCGCTGACCGTATTCGGAAATCCTTCAAGACTGAGAAAACCCGAAACTCCGGTCTCCCTATCGCAACGCCATACAACAGAGGCATCCATTTCAGTGAGCAGGACGTCACCGTCGCTTGCCAATCCTGTTAAAGGGTTGTAGGACGGTTCTTCTGTCGGGGTCGGGATTCCCCACCATTTATAATAAAGTTGTCCCGACTGGTAATACAAATAAATAAAGATATGCCGTTCCCCGTCGTTGGAATACAGCCAAACATTTCCATCGGGCCGTACTACCATTTGTGACCTGAGAAACGGGCGATACCAGGCTCCAAGAGGAGTCTGGCTGAAGATATAGGATAACTGGTCCTTGCTCGCAAAGGATGTAAACTGCTGTGATGCTATATCAGCGCGGAAAATCCAGTAATCATCAGTGCCGGCAGTGAGATAGAGCGTAAAAAACAAGCCTCCGGATGAATCACAGCCAAGGTTCTCAAATCCCGCAGCATAAATTTCGTACCCGAGCGATTCCGCAACCTCCGCGGGCCTGAGCCCGGTTGTCAATAAATTTCCATCGGGAGCGAGATAAAGTATCTCCTGGTGATCGGCTAAATTATCGTGATCCATCAAAAAAAAGCCGCCGAAGCCATCGGGAGAAAACATAGGTTCCATAATATACAAATCAGCTGTGATATCTGTAAAAATCAATTCTGTGTTATTGAAAACCTGAGTTTTTGCTGATCCTGCCGGGTTTTCCTTTTCATCTTTCGAACAGGATATACAGATTGAAACCAAAACAACTAAAATGAGGTGTTTGTTTAAATTTTTCATTGTTTTAAATATTTATAAAAAGCAAATTAATCCGGTGATTTGATAGCCGGCAATAAGTATTAATACCTGAATTATGTAAGGAATTTTACTTATGAAATGGTTGCATGAGGATATCTCAGTAATTCTTATTAGAGGCAGCCAAACCAGCTTGCCTTATTCATTGTTTCAGTTGGTGAGGACACCAACTGAAGCTCAGGACAAAATAATAAGTCGAATTAAGTGGTGCAATGACAGGGCTATTGCTTCTTTCAATATGAGTAAAATCAATAAACGACTATTTTTTCAGTCTCCGGCAATTTCCCTGCTGTTTCCAAAGTCAGAAAGTAGATACCCAGATCCAGGTCGCTGACATCAAGATTATACTTTCCATTTACCGCTGCCGGCTTTTCTATCCTGATTAAAAGTCCCGAACAATCGAAGAGCTTGATGGTCAATGGATCACCCTGGTTTTCCGGATCGAAAATATAAAGATGGTCGTGAACCGGGTTAGGGTAAACAGTTATATCCTGTTCATCTTCGCGGGATGGAATCCTTGTTGTTGAAAAATCAAAGGATACACAAAAAAAGTCATAGTCTCCTGCATTGAATATTGTGTGATTCCCGAACGTAAGGCTGTCGCTGTCAAATATCCCGGATACAAAAATCCCATCAGCATCGGTTTTAACCATTGAAGTGATCTGGTTCGTTCCGTTGCCTTCAAATCCTGTCGCTGAAAGTGCTGTTCCCTCCGGATCGAATTGAGCAATGAAAGCCATCGCAATTTCCGGATTTGAATTGAACAGGGTATCATTTCCAACCGTCATGGAGTCACCTGAAAATTCACCGGCCAACAAGAATCCGTTATCATAACATGCTGTCATTTCATTAATGTAATCCATCAGATCGCTGCCCAGACTTTTTGTCCATATTAATGAATGATCGGCTGCATATTTAGCGATCCAGAAATCAAAATCATCGTCATTATGAACCAATGTATCCGAACCGATAATAAATTCATTGCCTTTAAACCTCCCTGCCAGATAGACATTCCCGTCGCCGGCAGGTGCAATCCTTTCGCAGGTGCTGTGTACGCCGCTGTTCACAGGGATAAAAGACCAGATCAGTCCGCCATCAGGGCTGCATTTAAAAACATAGGCGTTCTCAAAACCGCTGCCGTTACCCGAAAAATGGATAGTGTCGAAATAAAAGTTCTGGCTGTGATAACAACCCGAAATGAATACATTATTATTATCGGTTTGCACGTCGCAGATAATGTCGGAGCTTTCGCCTCCGACAGCCTTTGTCCAGGATACATTCAGATCAGTATCGAGCTTTGCAAGGAAAACATTCATGATTCCGTTGTTTACAAGGGTATCATTCCCGAGAACCATCACACCGCTCATAAAATCACCGCCTATGTAAATGTTTCCCAAGCCATCCGCTGCTACTCCCCTGATCATTTCGGTAAAGTCGCCTTTTGAGGAAGTGGCTGCCACGAAATTGCCATCCGAATCGAGCTTTGCGACAAATAAATCGGGCATGCCGGCTAAGCTGGAATTGACCAGGGTATCGGAACCAATAATCAGCATTGAACTCATAAAATGCCCACCGATAAAGGTGCTTCCGTCGCTGCTTACGGCAACTTCGGTCGCCAGATCGGAGTTATCACTGCCCGCGCTAACAGCCCAGATGGTATTTCCATCGGGACTGATCTTCGCCACAAAAAAATCATAATTGGCAGGGCTGGTATTGGTAAGTGTAAAGCTACCCATATCAAAGCTGCTGCTTTTGAATGACCCGGTCACCACAATATTGCCGTCGCTGTCCGTTGTTGATCCGGTGCAGTAATCATTAAATTGTCCGCCGAAGTTGTGAGCCCATTGCCAGTTGAATGACTGAGTGAAACCTGAAAGATTTGTCAGAACCAAAATCCCGGAAACAATGATAAACAATTTTAAATTTTTCATTTGATATGCTTTTTTTTACCGGCAAATTTATCGGGCGATTCAGGCTCCTGCAATCGGTAATAATACGCATTTGTTTATGGGGAATAATACGGAGGCGGGACAAAAAAATCTGGCTAAAAAATTCGTATATACCTGCAGGAAAATGTTGAGTCGGGCCGTTGTTAAAACTGCAAGGCGTACTGCACAATAATTTTCCTCATTTCTTCGGCCTTCAGTGGCCGAAGCGAGTAAGCACGGTTAAGCACGTTGTCCCCGATCAGGGAAAGCTTATGTTTCCCTTTGAAGGTATGGCTAATCCTCAAATCGATAATAAAATTGCCCTGATTATGAGCATTGAAATAATCCATGTATTCGATAGGCTGCATCGAACCTCCGGTAGCTTCAAGGGTTTCTTCAAGTTTGGCAATGGCTGAGTCGAGGTTCTCTATTCTGCTGAAATATTTGACGCTTATACCTGCTGATGTTGCTGCAAATTCCAGTTCCAGGTCAGCTTTCAGGGTATGAAGGAAGCGATACTTTAAAATGTTTTTACCGGGATCGATGCTTGTGGTTCTGTAGCTTAATATTACCGTATCGCCGCCGGGATCGGTGTATCTTTCATATTCAAAATCCGGGTTCAGTGATTTTGGTAAAATATAGTTATAGCCTAACATTGTTTTTAGATTCAGTTTTTTGGCAAGCTGGGCTTTGCCTGTGACGGAAATATCGGCGCCGATAATACGTGATTCGCCGGTATTGACAAACTTAAAACCATAAAAAGGCCATGTAAAAGTTGTATCCCACTTGCCAAAAAGATATTCGATCGTGTTTTTATAATCCTGCTGAAAAACCGCTATATCAAGGTATCCGAAATACTTTGCGAACTTGAATCCCTGCTTCACACCGATCTCCGTATTCACGCTACTTTCAGGGATCAGACCCGGATTGTCGTACACCCCGAATGAACCCATGTCTATTTGTATAAACCTTTCGGCAATGGTAGGATAACGATAGCCCTGGCCCATCGAAAGCCGGAGATAGGTCTCCTGCAAAAGCTTCAGCGATGCTCCCGCACGGAATATCGGATGCGTTTCCTGTATCGTGTCGTTAACCTGGTAATATTCAAGCCTTCCGCCAAAGGAGATATTCACCAGTTTAAGGAAATTGATGTCTATTTCCGAATATCCCGAAAGGTTCAGCAGTCCGTTTTGGTTCGAACCGCTGCCTTTGTACATCACCGAGCTGACATCATTGTACTGGAACGACAATCCCCCGATAAAGGCAAAATTGGACCGGAACTCATACCTGCGCCCGAAATTATAATCTGCAAAATAAACAGTGGATTGAACCGACTGGTTGTTCGATCCCTTTGTGTCGTTAAATAGAATTCTCGCCTTCAGGTTATGATTTATACCAATCTTTGAGTAGAAGCTAAAAAAAGGATCGAGGTAAAAAATCCATTGGTCCTGGAGAATTATAGCACCGGGATAGGCTCTGAAAAAACCTGTGGAATCGTCGAGCCAGGCTAAAATCAGGCTCGATTTATTGTACATGGCATTGCCGTTCAGGCCAAAATTCAGTCCTTCATATTTCTGCGACCTGTGTCGGATATTGAAATTCAGCCGGTAACGCTTTTTGGCCATTTCGCTGTCCGAAAAACCGGTGACCGAATCTTCCGCCGGAGGTGCCGGGCGCGGCGCTCCGATATAGCCATGATCCAGCAACACATTCGCTCCAAGGGTGATATCCGTATTATTGACAATCCTCGAATGAAAGTAATCAGCGCCACCGATGTAAGGAATATCCGACCACCATTTCATATAGCTGTTTTTGGGAACGGAATACAGTCCTGAGTACAGCTTGATCCTCGTTTGCGGCTGAAGCTTAGGGCGCGATGTCCGGATATAGATGGCGCCACTTAACGCATTCGCACCCGAAAGCACAGAAGCGCAGCCTTTAACCACTTCGATCTGGTCGATATTTTCTATGGGAACCAAATCCCAGTATGGACGGCTTGCATCCCCTGAAAGTACCGGCATATCGTCAATAAAAATCCCGACTTTGCTGCCCACGCCGAATGTAAATCCACTGCCACCCCTGATCTGCGGCTCTTCGTCGAGAATATTGAGTCCCGGTGTCAGGTCAAGGATGGTTTTGATGTTGGTCACATTTTTACTCTGGATGATCTCCGGTTTGATGATCTCCATCGAAGTGGTGATTTCCTCGAATGACCTATCGAACCTGCCGACTTTGATCTCAACGCCCTGCAATTCGTTGACATACGCTTTCAGTTTCGTCTCGGTGAAGGTGGTTTTGTTCTTTTCGATGGTAACCGACACTGTCATTGTTTCCATGCCGGTAAACGAAATCAGGAAGGTGTGTTCGCCTGCCAGAACCTCAAGCCTGAATTTGCCATCGAGATCGGTGATCGCACCGGCTGCCAGATCACCCTTCAGCTTGATATGAGCCCCGATCAGCGTTTCGTCCGTATCCTCCGCTTTCACCACTCCTTCCAGAAATCCGGTATCCTGCGAATACAGTGAAGGTACTGGAAATAATCCCAGGCTCAAACAAATTATTGAAAAACTAACCAAAAACCGGTTCATTTTCATCATGCTTTCTTATAAAATATGAACACCGAAAAAAAAGGAAATCCTTTAGTCATCAGCGAATGAACAATTTCCGGGTTAGGATTTCCATTCCGGAGTTTAAACTGAAAATAAAAAGTCCGTTTAATTTTTTTCCGGAATTCAGTAAAACCTCATTGGATCTGACTTCACCTTTCCAAACTACTTGTCCATTCATAGTTAAAAGAGTTGCTATTGCTTTTGACATGAACTCAGCCTGCAGGTTTTTCAGCACAAGCCGGTTGTCGTCAGCATAGATCAAAAATTCCGGGTGATCATTGTCCGCGATAGCTGATTCACCACCTACCAGGGCTATGTCATCGTACAGTGCATAACCGTTGGCTACCGGCGTAGTCCCGTTACCCGATGTCATCACGAACAGGAGATATTGCGGAGTCCGGCTGTCATAATAAAGAAAGGGAACCGAAAAGCGAGTCCATGAATTCACTGTAGCTCCCGGCTGCATGTCGAACCGGGCATAACCGATCCAATTGGATGAATCAACGAATTCGGGAAGCTGGCCATAGCCGATATGTAGCAGAGCCTGAATACTTCCGAAATCAGATCCCTGCGGATAGAATTTGTACCATCCTGTGAGGCTGTCAGGTCTGACAGCACAGGGCGTGTTCCATTGCGGATTCAGCGTATCGGTGAAAACATATCCCAGCTCGGGATCGAAATCGGCATGAACCCTGCCGTTGGTCAGTGTTCCGGCAGCCACGATATCGAGGACGGCAAGATTGGTTAGCTCCACAGAAAATTCTCCGGTATGATGATCCGTGCTCTTTTCCCAGACGGCAGGTGCGGCGGAGTTAATGATTTCACCGGCATCCGAAGTTTTAATGGAACTCCAGTCCACCGGCTCATCCCAAACGGTACCGGCATCTTCCCAAAATTCAAAACCAGCGTTTTCAATCTGTTGAGCAGGGAGAAAGTATCCTGATAATAGTAGTAAAGTTATTATAGGTAAACATCTTTTCATAACGATGATTTTATATTTTATAATTTCAAAGATAAAGGACAAAAATAGCAAAATAACAAATGACGAAACGCCATACCCATTTAGTTGTACTTATTCCTGGCAGGACTATGCCGGGTTTCCGGCGTTAGCCAAACCGAGAATGACCACAATGTTACAATCGCAAATCTGTGGCTGTGCTTTGTTGTTTGAAAAATGCCACAGATTCACAGATCAAATCAATCCACAAATTGATTTTTTGAGAAATGTAATGGTATCCATTTTGGGAGTACCGCGAATGCACGAATGGAAATTGCTTTAGATTTCTGTTTACTTGCTTTTCACCGATGGATTCCAGCACAGACTGTTGGGCTTGTTTTCCTGCCTGCCCCGCCCAAAGGCTTGTGCGTCGCCGGTGGGGGACTAATGGGTCACGGGGTTCTTTCCCCCTTTGAAGGGGGCAGGGGGATGAATTAACCAAAATTTCATCGTCACACCTAAGTTAAATACAATAACCTCTTTCTTTTCCCAATCCTCCCCTGCAAGCTGGCTGCTTCGCTAAAAATGTCCACCGGACATTTTCTTAACGCTCGCCCCTCCTTGTTTTC
>Ga0172368_10001341_pt1 | contig 34052 bp, 27 predicted proteins | sample Lak11m_FD_114540 | JGI IMG/M metagenome (GOLD analysis project Ga0172368, IMG submission 114540) | Freshwater microbial communities from Kabuno Bay, South-Kivu, Congo - kab_022012_11m | ecosystem: Environmental > Aquatic > Freshwater > Lake | place: Democratic Republic of the Congo: South-Kivu... | reverse complement strand
CCAGTCCGTGCAACTACTGAGGTTCTAAAACTCAGCGGAAGCTCTTCCCATGTTTTCATCAATTCTGATTCAAATGCCTTAATGTTTTTATTTATTTCATTCATTTTACTTTTATCAGTCTTTGTATAAACAATAGAAAACGGGATATTCTTTTCTCCGGCTAAATTGATAAATTCAATGTCAATCTTCTGTGGAGGGATGTTGGCATCAATTAAAATAAATAAAACAATCAGGTTTTTACGGTTTTCAAGGTAGTCTAAGGTGCTTTTCGACCAGCTTTTTCTGTCAGTTTTAGAAGTACGTGCATAGCCATACCCGGGTAGGTCAATAATATTCCAACTTTTATTGATCAGGAAAAGGTTTATTGTTTTGGTTTTGCCTGGTGTTGATGATGTTTTTGCCAGATTTTTTTTATTCAATAATGCATTGATTAACGATGATTTACCAACGTTTGACCTGCCAATAAAGGCATATTCATGGTGTTTATCATATTCCAAATTTTTATAGTCTGTACAACTTTTTACAAACTCGCTTGTTATAATTTTATATGGCATTAAAATTTTATGTTTTGTGGCTTCTGCTATTTTTTACAATTTTTTTCAGATATTTCAAAATTAGTATCTTGCGTACCAATTTTATATTGTTTTAAAAGTAAAAATTAAAGTTTAATAAATTTAATATGGGTTACATTCCAAATACTGATGATGAAAGGGCTGTCATGTTAAAAAAGATAGGTGTAAATACCTTTGAAGATCTTATTTCCAATATTCCACCTTCGCTTCGTTTGAAAGGAGAATTAAATCTTCCACCTGCACTTTCTGAATATGAATTGATAGGTCACATGCGACAATTAGCCAAAAAGAATAAAACAGTTGTTGATTATACCAATTACCTTGGTGGTGGAGCTTATGATCATATTATCCCTACAATTGTTGACCATGTTATTTCGCGTCCTGAATTTTATACAGCTTATACACCTTATCAGGCTGAATTATCACAGGGAACATTACAAGTGATGTATGAGTTTCAGACTTGTGTCAGTATGCTTGCAGGTCTTGATATTGCTAATTCTTCGATGTATGATGGTGGTAGTGCTTTGTCTGAGGCTGCTATTATGGCAATGGGAATAAGTAAGCGAAATAAAATATTGCTTTCTGCGGCAATACATCCTCATTATAAGGAGGTTTTGGACACATATTTAAGTGGTTTCGAAGTTGAAATCGAAGAAATAGCAGCCATAAATGGCATTACCAGCCTTGATGATTTGAGATTAAAACTGAATGATACAATTGGTGCAGTTATTATACAGCAACCAAACTTTTTGGGGCATCTTGAAGAGGTGGAAGAAATCAATGCAATGATTAAACAATTTCCTCAGATTCAGTTTGTTGTGTCATTCAATCCGATGACAGTTGGCTTACTGAAATCTCCCGGGCAGTATGGTGCCGACATAGCCATTGCCGAAGGACAACCTTTAGGTGTTCCTTTAAGTTTTGGAGGACCTTATATCGGATTATTTGCTACAAAAAAGGAAAATATAAGAAAAATGCCTGGCCGTATGTCAGGAAAAACCATTGATAAAAATGGAAAAGAAGGTTATGTTTTGGCACTACAAACCCGTGAACAGCATATTAAACGTGAAAAAGCCACTTCAAATATCTGCACAAATCAGGGTTTGATAGCCACAGCAGTATTGACTTATCTTTCGTGGATTGGAAAAGAAGGCTTGGTACAGGTAGCAGAAAATTGTTTCAACAATGCTCATTATCTTGCTGAAGGCATTGCAAAAATTCCAGGTTTCAGATTAAAATATAATTCCGGATTTTTCCACGAATTTGCATATATCAGTGATAAAAACTATGATGAAATTCTGGCCAAATTGGAAGATAATAGGATATTAGGAGGCATTAACCTCAAACGTTTCAATGATACAGGTATATTGGTGGCTGTTACTGAAAAAAGAAACAGGGAAGAACTGGATAAGTATATTTCAATTTTAACAAGTATTTAAATTTTATAGTCTGATAGAAAAAGCTTTTGTCCCTGAAAAAACACGTATCCGTGAAATGTTCAACAGCATTTCAGGAAAGTATGATTTTCTGGACCATCTGATGTCGTTGAATTTAGATCATCATTGGCGAAAAGTACTGGTTAAGGGTATTAAAGTTGTAAACCCTGATAATATTTTAGACGTTGCTACAGGCACAGCAGATCTTTCTATTGCTATCGCTAAAGAGCTTCCTCAGGTTAAAATAACAGGTGTTGATATTGCTGAGAAAATGCTCGAACAGGGTAGGGAGAAAATTAAAAAAAATGGCTTCTCAAATCGTATTAATTTATTAACCGGTGATGCTGAAAATCTGGAGTTTGACAATAATTTATTCGATGTTGTCGTTATTTCATTTGGTGTCAGAAATTTTGAAAATCTTGAGCAGGGATTAAAGGAAATGAAGCGTGTATTAAAACAGGGTGGCGTTTTGACAATACTTGAGTTCTCCATCCCTGAAAATTTTGCTTTCCGTTGGATTTACTTGTTTTATTTTAAACATATCGTTCCATTTATGGGTCGATTGGTAAGTGGAAATTCATTTGCATATAAGTATCTGCCTGTTTCGGTTGGAAATTTTCCTTATGGAAAAAAGTTTGTTGAAATTCTTGTAAATTTGGGATTTTCAAAAGTCAGTCAAAAAAGGTTAAATCTGGGAATCTGTACGATATATTCATGCATAAAGTAATATTAATATTTCTATTAATTTCTACTACGTTTATGTTAATGTCACAAACGCGTAACCTTGAGCGTTTCGACTATGGCCGTAAAATTCATTTCGGATTTACTTTAGGGACAAATGTTTCAAACTTTAAGTACGAGTTTTCACCAAAGTTCTACCAAAATAAAGAATTGTTAAAAGTTGAAATTGTCAGATATCCGGGAATTACATTCGGTGCTATCTCAGATTTGCATTTTGGAGAGTATTTTGACTTAAGGTTATTGCCATCACTGGTGCTTTCAGAAAGAAGAGTAATTTATAATTTTGTCAATTCATCACGAACTTTAAGTGTAGAATCAGTATTTTTTGAATTACCTGCTTTGGTGAAATTTAAATCGTACAGACATGGTAATGTGCGATTTTATGTGATTGGAGGTAGTAAATTCAGTTATGACTTTGGCTCTGATGCTTCGAGTGTACGTGATCCAAACAATCCTATATTGGCAGTAAAACCAGTTTCATTTGCCTATGAATTTGGTTGTGGTCTTGACATGTATTTTTACTTCTTTAAATTCTCTCCTGAAATAAAACTTTCAAAAGGTATTAATAATATCCTTGACCCTTACAATGATGTGTATTCCAATATTTTCGACAAATTTTTTTCAAACTTTATTTTTATTTCATTTCATTTTGAAGGATAAAATTCAGATTTTGTTAATCTGAAATTTTGTTTGATTTAGAATCACTATATTTCATAAAAAAAAATAGTGATTGATATTAAAAAAATCACTGTTTTTATCTTAATTTTGACTGGCTATTAAATGAACAGAATTCAACTCAAAATATTAGGAATATCTCAGGGTAATGTTGCTTCATCATATACTTTGTTGTTGGAAGAGGTGAATGGAGACCGTAAATTACCGATAATTATTGGTATTCTGGAAGCGCAGGCAATAGCCATAAGTTTGGAAAAAATCAGCCCAATCAGGCCGATGACACATGATTTAATTAAAAACATTGCTGATGCTTTTACCCTTAGCCTGAAAGAAATAGTTATTTACAAACTGCATGAGGGAATTTTTTATTCTAACCTTGTCGTTTCTGATGGTAAAGTTATAAAAGAAATTGATACCAGAACTTCAGATGCTATAGCCTTGGCTTTAAGGTTTAATTGTCCGATTTATACCGATGATGAGGTGATGAAACAAGCTGGTATTTCGATAAAATCATTTTCACTGCAAGATTTAAAGAGCGAGGAAGAGGAAAAACCCAGTGAAACAGAAGAAGAACTTGAAGAATCAATACAGGAAATGTTAAAAGATCAGGATGATTTAGGAAATATTTCTCTATCAAAACTTAAAAAGATGTTAGCTGATGCAATAAAAGATGAAGATTATATAAAAGCAGCTAAAATCAGAGACACGATAAAAAAACTGGAGGACGATAAGCATATTTCATCAAGCGAATAATTATTTAAGTTTATCATTGACATATTTGCCAGTACCAAATGAAATTAAAGCTAACAATGTAATAATTTTTGTGAAATATGTCTGGTGCAAAATTTATTAAATTATCAAAAAAATATAGTGGTTTTATTTTCACTGCGGCTCTTTTGATTGCTATTGCTGTTGCATATTTATTATCCCATAAAAAAAAAATAACGCTGCCATATCATGAGGGATTCTCCCTGACTGAAAAACTTGGTTTTTTAAATTTGAATGATACTGTTGAATATGTTGGTATTGAGGCATGTAAAAAATGCCATGAAGACATGTATAATGCCTATATGCAAACGGGTATGGGGATGTCGTGGGGACTATCAGATTTAAAAAAAAGTGCACTTGCCGGTAAGTTGGGGATGTTATTATACGATGAAGTAAACAATCTTTATTATCAGCCATTTTGGAAAGAAAATCAACTTTTTATAAAAGAATTTCGGATTGAATCAGGTGATACAATTTTTTTAAGAACCGAAAAACTTAATTATATTGTTGGTTCTGGTCAGCATACAAATTCTCATTTAATTTCCTTCAATGGCTACCTGCATCAGGTACCTTTTACATTTTATACACAAAAACAGTATTTAGATTTTCCACCTGGATTTGAAGGGATGGCAAATTCACGCTTCAGCCGCATTATCGGAGCCGAATGTATCAGTTGTCATAATTCATATCCCAAGCAGGTTGATGGAAGTATTAATAAATATAGTGAGATTCCTCTCGGTATAAATTGTGAGCGTTGTCATGGCCCGGGTGAATTACATGTGAAAGCTATGGAGGCTGGATTTATTGTCAATACCCTGAAAGAAGCTGATTACACCATTGTCAATCCTAAACGTTTGCCACATGATTTGTTGGATGAATTGTGTTCGAGATGTCACAATCAGGGAAATTCAGTATTAAAGGAAGGCAGAAGCTTCTATGATTTTAAACCGGGTATGAAAGTTTCCGATGTATTGGATGTTTTTAGAGAACAATATGAAAACGATGATGATGCCTTTTGGATGGAAACGCACTCTGAACGATTACGTAAAAGTAAATGTTTCATAAAATCACGCAACAATCCGGATGTTAAACCATTAAGTTGCATTGATTGCCACTTTACTTCTTCAATGAAACATGTTGGTTCCAGACAAACACCTATTGATACATTCAGGCAGAAATGCCTAAACTGTCATCATGAAGGAACAGTTCAATGTAAGGAGAATTTTGGAAACAGAAACTCAGTTGGTGATAACTGTATGACCTGCCATTTGGTAAAAACCGGTGTATTTGATATTCCTCATGTAGTGATTTCAGATCATTATATCAGGGTAACCGACAAATGGAAAATACCCGTAAAAAGCACTTCTGAAATTGAAACCGGGGCTTTTTTAGGTTTAAAATGTATGTCATCCTCAAAGGTAGAGCCCATCATAAAAGCGAGAGCGTTTTTATATCATTATGAAAAATTTAAAAAAGATATTTCTTTACTGGATAGTGCTTATTTGTATCTTACTCAATATAAAAAGGAAGAAGTGATTAAGTACCTGATCTATTATTATTACCTGAAAAATGATTTTTCTTCAGTAACAAAGTTGGTCGAAAGAAATAAATCATTCAAAGCAGATGCAACTTGTTATTACCAAATCGGACAATCATATTATAATCTAGGAAACAACAACGAAACTGTAAAATATTATAAAATGGCTGTAAAACTGGAACCTTTCAACCTTGATTACCGTAACAAACTGGGTACAGCTTATATCGTTTTGCAAGACTTTGAGCAAGCGATGAAAGAATTTGACTTTATCATAAAAGAGAATCCAAAGGTTAGTCAGGCATATAACAACAGAGGTTTTATTTATCTTTTAAGTAAAGATTACAAAAATGCAGAAAAACAGTTTAATTCTGCTATAAAACTTGATCCTGATTACCTGAATGCACACATTAACCTTGTTAAAGTGTACATCGCTCAGGGAAAAAGTATGTTGGCCAGGTTTTACCTCGAAAAAATAAAAAAAAGTTATCTATCGGAAAGAACCATTATGGAATTAGAAAAGTTAATGTCCTACTGATTTTATTTACTGCCACATTATTTTTCATTAAATAATAGATTTGCATATCGTTATTAAAACTTATTCATGAAAGAAAAACAAAGAAAAAGAGGTGGGTGCTTGAGAGGCATTTTACTGACAGTTTTACTGTTCGCAACCATTGTGGTCATCGGATTTCGTTTTTACAAAAACCTCTTTATGCTTAAAAAAATAACTGATGGTGAAGAGAAAGTGATTTATATACCTTCAGAAAGTACATACAGTAATGTTGTAAATCAACTTATTGAACAAGGAATTGTAAATGATAAGGTGTCATTTGATTTGCTGGCAAAAAAAATGAATTACCCTAATCATGTGCATCCGGGTAGATATATTCTCAGCAGCCGTATTAGTATATATCAATTAATCAGAATACTCAGGTCAGGCAACAGTCAGCCTGTCATGGTTAAACTGGATCAGTTAACTACTATTTATGAATTTGCCGGCAAAGCTGGTGAAATGCTTGAAATTGATTCAAATGATGTGATAGACACACTATTTTCAGAAGCTTTTCTTAAGAAATATGATTTGACAAAAGAAAATGTAATAACTTTATTCCTGCCCAATACCTATGAATTTTATTGGGAAACATCACTTGCAGCTTTCTTAAAGAAAATGATACAAGAAACTGAAATGTATTGGACAAACCATAAACAAAGAAAAGCGAACATGATGAAATTAACAAGGGCAGAAATTTATACATTGGCTTCCATTGTGCAGCAGGAGGCAGTTATTTTATCAGAAATGCCAAGAATTGCTGGTGTTTATATAAACAGGCTTAAAAAAAATATGAAGCTACAGGCTGATCCTACCATTAAATTTATTGTAAAAAGTCATGGTAGAAAAAAAGTCATACTTGAAGACTATCATACGCCATCAGAATATAATACCTACGAAAATTTCGGTTTACCACCAGGCCCGATTGCCATGGCCTCTGAAAAGGCATTGGATGCAGTGCTTGAATATGAAGAACACAATTTTTTGTATTTTTGTGCAAAAGCTGATGGTTCAGGTTATCATGAATTTACGCCAAATTATAATATGCATCTTCATTACAGAAATATCTACCTGAAAGCAAAAAATAATTAATTATGCTATTTAATGAAATTCAAATACGCATTGCTTATGCAGATACCGATTTGATGGGCTATGTATATTATGGAAATTATGCTACTTTTTATGAAAGAGGCAGAACTGAGCTTATCCGTAGCCTTGGTCTTTCATATAAAGAAATGGAAAAATTGGGGGTGATGATGCCTGTGAGAACTGTAACATCTGAATTTCTTAAACCTGCTTATTATGATGACCTTATAACAATAAAAACCATTGTTTCTGAAGTGCCAACAAGCAGGATGACTTTCAATTATGAAATTTACAACCAAAATAGTGTTTTGTTGCATAAAGCCTCAACAACCTTGATTTTTTTAGACGTTGAAAAGCGTAAACCTGTTCGTGCACCTCAATTTTTATTGGATAAAATAAAAGATTATTTTGAAAAAACTTAACACATATTGGATAGAATTAGTCGAGAAAATCAGGGAATCGAAATTGGCTGCATTGCTTCGTAAAATTCCTTTTCCAGGTTCTGGTGGGGTGCCTTTGACAGAAGTAATCAAAGTTTTTTATTTGCAGATGACCAAACAATCGGTGGGGCAACGGGCAGGTTCTATTGCTTTTAGTTTTTTTCTTGCTCTGTTTCCGGGTTTAATATTTGTTTTTACTTTGATACCTTACATCCCAATACCTAACCTGGCTTATGAAGTCAGGCATTTGATGGAAAAATTTTTACCGGAATCTGCATTTCAAATGCTTTGGGGTACTATCGAAGATATTATTGTGGTTAAGCGTGGCAATTTATTGTCAATAGGTATTATTATGGCCATTTATTTTTCGTCAAATGGTATCAATTCTTTACTTTCGGCATTAAAAAAAGATTTGCCAAGGCATTGGCTGATGAAATATGGTTTAGCAATATTCCTTACTTTAGTCATCGCACTCATGATCATTTTTGCTGTTAGTGTACAAATTATTGGTGAAGTAATTATTGGCTATTTCAGCGATTCATTTTTCTTTTCAGCTAACACTTTGATTCCTTTTGTGTGGTCGTTCAAGCTGATTATTACATTAATCACCTCTATTACAACCATTTCACTAATCTATTATTATGGTTCGACAAAATGCGAACGGTTTGGTTTTATTTCTCCGGGTGCATTTCTATCAACTTTGATGATAGGTGTTATTTCTTACGGATTTGGTATTTATGTCGAAAATTTTAACTCTTACAATAAATTTTATGGTTCGCTTGGAGCATTGATAGCGCTGATGATTTGGCTCAATTTCAGTGCCTTATCGTTAATTAGTGGATATGAATTGAACCAGAGTATTTTTAAAGCGAAAAATAAGTTAAATAACTTTATTTAGCAAATATATTTTTTGTAATCTTGTTCAATTATCGTGTATTTGAACAAACCTACAGTGCTACCTGTTATGAAAGTTTCTTTCTTCAAAAAAAAAATTTTTTTACCAATAAAAATATTATATTTGATTGATGTTTAAATAGCATTATCAAGATAAACCTATTGTTAAACTACATTTTCCTTCATCAATTTTATTGACATCCATGAAAAAAAATACATTTTTGATGCAACCTTTTTATGTTTTTGGTAACTACACAATATTAATACAATTACTCATGAAAAAAATTAAATCTCTGCGGCTAAAAACATTGTTTTTTGCCGGATTAATGATGATTTCTTATGTAAATGTTCAGGCATCGGATGTGGCAGGTGCGCAAATTACCTGGCAAAAAGTGGGTACCGATAGTTTTTTAGTCACCCTTACCGGCTATCGCGATTGTAATGGAATACCATTTCCTACTGCATCTGTCCCTGTTAAGTGTGCTTCAACAGGTCAAACTGTAATTACTATAACTATATCCAAACCGTCACCTGTTGACATTACCCCTGTTTGTGGCTCATCCTGCACCAGGTGTCAGTCATCATCCTGTTCGTTTCCTTATGGAATAGAAAAATATGTATTTCAAAAACTGGTGGTGTTAAGTGGTGCAGGTAGCTGTTGTGATTTGATAATGGAGTGCAGTATGGGAGCCAGATCATCTTCGATAACCACAGGTGCTGCAAATGCACAGCTTTATATCAGTGCTAAGCTCAACCGCTGCATGAGTTTCGACAACAACTCTCCGCAAATAAGCAACAATCCCGTTAATATTATATGTGTAGGGCAAGATTTTATTTTTAACTTAGGAGCTTATGATTTGGACAAAGACACCAGTGGCAAACTCCTCGATTCTATATCGTATGAATGGACAAAACCACAGACCGGAGCCGGAACATACACCTCATGGACAGGCTCTTACACTTACGACAAACCAGTTTTCTTTTGGGGTTTTCCATCCACCAACCTGACTTTTCCAAGGGGATTGCACCTCGATAATTCCAGCGGTGATATTTCCTTTCGCCCGATGAAAGTGGAGCAAACCATCATGGCTGTTAAAATGAGTGAGTGGCGCAAAATCAATGGCACACGTACCAAAATAGGCGAAACCACCTGCGAATTTTTGGTAATTATTATCAGTTGCCCCAACAACAATGCTCCAATTTTAGCAGGACCTTTTTATCAGGAAGTAAATGTTGGTGATACAGTTGCCTTTTCCATTGCCACCAATGATTACGATACTAAAGATACTTTAACTATTGACTGGAGCAAAAACATTCAGGGTGCCACCTGGAGCAGCAACAATAAGCAGGTAAAGCATCCTACAGGGAATCTGACTCTCAAAGCAGATTCAACGATGGCCGGCAACCTGTACTCCTTTACAGCCTCTGTAAAAGATGATGCTTGCCCTGTAAACGGGAAAAGTTCGCGTGTTTACCAAATATATGTAAAACCAATATGCGCTTATCTCTCAGTTACTATAGTCAAAAAAGATTTGGGTTGCAATAAATATGTGTTTTACCCCGATAGCCTCAACAGCAATTATAAATATGCCTGGCAAGGATTAAGCAACGATAACTTTAGCTCCTCAGGCGACTCGCTGGTGCGGCAATACAGCGAATCGAAAACAATAACAATCCGCTTAACCACAACATATTATAACAATTGCTTTAAAACTTACGATCTGACATTTACCAGCGATTCGCTGCTTAATGTTGATTTGCCCACCTTTGCCTATCTTGGCAATCCTGATACAATGACAGTCTATCCCAAAGTACAATTTGCACATGGCGCATTCAAATTCAAATGGAGCGATGGAGATACAGTTAAATTAAACAAATTGCTCAGCCTCAAAGGCAATAAAACGCTGGTCATGTACTTAACCGTTACCGACACCAACGGCTGCACAGCCCTCGATTCCATTATTCTTTATAAAAATGTTGTCAATGTTGAGCTCGGAGCCGATAAAATAAAATGCAAAGGCAATGGAGTCGCACTCTCATACAATATTACCAACTTTGGTTCATCTACTTACGTTTCCACCGAATGGTACAGGGTAGGATATGCCACACCCTTGTCGTTCAATACACAATATTACACTTCGGATACCGGTTTATTTGCTGTGAAAATTAATTTCACCACCGGATTGGTAGCTTACGATACCATCAAAATAAGTAATTATCTGGTTCCTGTTGTCGATGCAGGTCCTTATAAAACCCTTTGCTCAAATGACGGTTTGTTCGAGTTAGTGGGTACACCCACAGCCACAGCAGGCTCATATTGGACTGGCACAGCGGTATCAAAAATAAATGATAAGTATTATTTTGATCCGCATTATTCAGGCATTTGCAACAATTGCAGTTATAATGTTTACTATTATTACAAGGATAGTTTTGGATGTACAACTTCAAATGGCAAGAATTTAAAAGTGGTTTATTCATCCATAAAACCTGAAATCGGCAGCTATCCGAATCAATGCATTGACAATCCCCCACTTAAGCTCAATGCAAGTCATGGTCCAGGCACATGGACAGGCAAAGGTGTCAGCAATGGATATTTTAACCCCGCAACCGCAGGTGCAGGTACACATCAGATTATTTACCGTGTAGGTAATGAGCCATGTTATGAATATGACACAACATGGATAACTGTTAGTGCAGCAACAAATATTTCACTTTCTACAATAAACAACAAAACTGATTTTTGTATTGGTTCAGGGTTAATTGCTTTGATAGCAGCACCGACAGGTGGTGTATTATCCGGTGATATTTATAACGGCATTTATTTTAATGCAGATACACTTGCCGGAACATATATTATTAATTACCAGTACACAGATAGCACCGGCTGCACTTTTGATAAGATACTTACTTTAAAAACAGGAGACCCAATTGTGAAAATACCTGCTCAGAATAATATATTTTGCGAAGGGAAACGGATCACTGTTAATTCAACAACAAACGTAATAGGAGCACCAAAGTGGAGTGCATGGCCTGCCTCAGATGGTGCATTCATACAACCAATCAACGAAGGTATCATGAATTATCAGCCAGGCACACAGGATTTGATAAGTAAGCAAATTCGTTTTTATTTATCCACCACCGACACTCTATGTAAGTTTGCCAAGGACTCAATAACAGTGATTATTGCTGATACTCCTGAAGTTGATTTTTATGCAGATCCTCCAATATTTGTTCAGGCATGGAACAACTATAGGGTTAAATTCCACAACACCTCAAAGACATATACTGCTTCAGCATCTTATATTTGGGATTTTGGTGATGGGAGTTTCGCATTTAGTGAAAATCCTGAGCATGATTATTACGATTTAAAGAAATATACCATAAGTCTCAAAATAACAGACAATTATAATTGTATTTCAAATAAAATCAGGGAAAATTATATTAATATCTCAACTTTAAAAGAAAATGTTTATTCATCAGTTGACATACATCCCAATCCTTCAGGTAGCAAGGTACGAGTTGTAACATCATTTGTTTTAAAAGAATTGTCATTGAGTAATACTTTGGGTCAGGTCATTTTTTATGCCGAAAACATTAACAAAAATGAGATTTTTCTTGATAGGTTTGTATCTGGTGTTTATTTGGTAAAAATTACAGATATGCAGGGCAATCACTATTTTAGAAAAATAATATTTGAATAGTGTAAATCATGGTTATAGTCTCATTGCTGGAAAACTGGCTTTTCCCAAATTTCCATTCGTAATTTTTTCAAAATATTCATTAGAGAAATCAATCCAAAAGCCATCTGAATAGCATGAGATTTCACGGATATCATCATTTAGTAACTTATTGGGAGCATAGTAAGATGAACAGGATATTATAGAAATGTTGTTCCTCCGATTGTTTCATCAAAAAAATAATTGGAAATAGCTGTAAAATAATAACATCATGTTAATACGATTAATTTTCAGAACAAATATCTTTGATTGTGTAATATCATCAATTTTTGAATTCTTAAGTAGTATGTTGAAGAAAATACATTTTCATACTACCTTTACCTTTAACTTCAAGAATTGGCCTGTCAATAAAACTGAATTTGTCTTTAAGCAAATGATAAGTATTTTCTGAAACATTGATTCTCATTGGTTCTGAATTGCTTTCCATTCTGCTTGCAGTGTTTACAGCATCACCAAATACATCGTACAGATATTTTCTAACACCAACGATACCACCTACAACCCGACCTGAATTAATACCAATTCTGATTTTCCACTGAAGTTCATTTTCAGCATTTCTGTTGTTAAGATAATTTAATATTTCACAAGCTGCTGCTATCATGTTTTCAGCATGATTTTCATTTTTTACTGGCATACCGCAAACTGCCAAGTAGGCATCACCTATGGTTTTAATTCTTTCACAACCATATTTTGTCATGATATCATCAAATGCAGTAAAAATATCATTTAATTCGCTTATTAAATATGAAGGTTCAAGGCTTGTTGACATATTAGTAAAACCAACTATATCACTAAAAAAAATTGTTACATCATTAAAACTTTCAGGTGTTGTTTTACCATAGATTTTTAAATCGTTGACAACTTTTTGCGGTAGTGTATTTAATAATAACTCTTCTGATTTAGCTTTTTCTGCTGCAATGATTTTATTGTCTTTTTTCTTTGTTTGCAGGCTTTTAAATATGATAATTGCTAATAATAAAACTAATATAAATCCCGAAATAAATGAGTTTCTTAGTAATTTCTGCTTTTTTATATTTAATTCCTGTATTTTGTTTGATTGTTTCAATATTTTTATTTCATCTTCTTTTTTCTCAGTTTCATATTTTGTTTGAAGTTCATTAATACTGGCAATACTATTTTCATTAAATACTGAATCTTTCACAGACGAAAATAACTTAAAGTATTTGTATGCATTATTAACATTTCCCATTTCCTGCCAACATAGTGAAAGGTTTAAATAGTTCTCAAAGATTTTTGTTCTATCCTGAAGCTCAAAGGCAATTTTTTGTGATTTTTCAAACCATTCAATTGCATTGAGGTATTTCTTTTCATCCATCAGAATTTTTCCAGTCTGTGAATATACTGCCGCAGTTGATTCGATATTGCCAATTTCAATAAAAATTTTGTTTGCTTTCTGATAGTATTCCAACGCACTTTTAGGATTGTTATTAACATAAAATTCATTAGCAATTAAATAATAAGCAGAAGCAATATCGCTTTTAAAACCCCCTTTTTCTGCCATTTTTAATGATTCAGAATAATAATTAATTGCTTTTTCTGACATCTTCAAATGGCTGTAACAATCACCGATTGAACTATAAGTTTTTATTAATGCCTGTATATTGTCAATTTCGTTATATTTTTTTTCAGCTTTTTCGTAATAAATGAGTGCTTTATTATAATTGCTAAGATAGTAATAGATATTGCCGATTGAAAGATATGAAAATGCTATTAGCTTTATATCATTAAGCTTTTCGCAAATTTTTGAAGCATCAAGGTAATATTTAAGCGCTTTATCATATTCACTTCGGTTTTCTGCAATAATTCCCAAAGAAAACAATGCTGTAGAAATACCTTTTTGATAACCGATACGATTTGCAAGAGTAAGAGCTCTTAAATAATAATCTTTTGCTAAATTGTAATTACTAAGATTATGATAACTTGCTCCTAGATTGTTTAATGCTCTGACTTCTGCTTCTTTGTCGCCTGTTTTTTTAAATATACTTAGGGCTTTCACGTAATATAAAATTGCAGTGTCATTGCTTTGGCCACTTGCATATAGCACCCCCATAGCATTGTAGGCTTTACCGAGGTAGTTGTTATCAGCAGTTTTATATGATAGTAATGAGATTGATATAAGGTAATACTTTTTTGCATGAATATTATCTGCTGTTAAGAAACTGGCATAAGCAAGGTAGTAATAAGCCCTGCCTTTTTCAGTTGTATTCTTATATTTCTTTGATAACTCAAGTGCTTTGAGAGCATTTTGCTTCAATGTTGTTACATCATTTTGCTGTATGGAATAATCCGACCAATCATTATAAATTTTTGCTTTTTCATATACAGAAGCATTTTTGAGTAAATGTTCAAAGCTATCTGCTGAGTTAGAAAATACTCTGAAAGATAATAATGTGAAAAACAAAATAAAGTACCACATGGCCATTTATTTAAAAGAAGCAGGTTGAAAATATTTATTCGAAAATAAAAAAAAATTGAAGGATACAATAAAAAAAAGCCTTGATGTCTCAAGGCTAAGGTGCGGAGAGAGAGGGATTCGAACCCCCGGAACCGTAAAGTTCAACAGTTTTCAAGACTGCCGCAATCGACCACTCTGCCATCTCTCCAAAAAATAAAAAGAACAAAAGTTCAACAGTTTTCAATCCTGCCGTCCCGAATCATCGGGAACCACTCTGCCATCTCTCCAAAAAATAAAAAGAACAAAAGTTCAACAGTTTTCAATCCTGCTGTCCAGAATCATCGGGAACCACTCTGCCATCTCTCCAAAAATAATCAGAACATTAATTATTAATCTTAAAAACAGAATTAATTCTATTGCAAATTTATGTTACATGTTCAATTAATTTGGCAGCTATTTTATAAATATTTTTTTGTAACCAAATTATTTCTATCAGAATAAAGAATTAGTTAAATAAAGTTGCGAAGTATTTAGGTGTAATTTTAATTTTGATTACATTATATAAGCAATAAACAAACAAAGAACCTTAAAGCAAATGATCAAATTTCAGTATTTCACAATTCAGTATAAAATTTATTCAGCAATAATTGCATTAATGATTTTTTTGCTGCAATTAAAATGTTTTTCTCAGGAAATTCCATCCGAAAGGGTAATAAATTGGAAAGGAACAGGTCTTTCATCAGAGGTGATAATGCCAGAAAAAATAGTAAATGTTATGGATTTTGGAGCAGTAGGAGATGGCATCACCGATGATTACCTGCCAATAACAAATGCAATTTTGTCTTTAAATTACAAACCAGGAATTATTTATTTCCCTAAAGGAAAATATTTTGTTTCTTCATCTATTATTGTCCCTTCTTATACTGTATTGCGTGGTTGTTCAGCCGATTCCACAAAATTGCTATTTTGCTTTCAGGATAACAATAAAAGTTGTATTACTATATCGGGAAAAGATTTAAGAACAAATACCATAACCCTGAATAATTATATTGAACCCAAAAGTAAGCTTATAAGGATTGATTCACTCAGTAATATAAATAAAGGAGATTATGTAATTATAAGTCAAAAAAATGACATTTGGGATGTAAAGCCAGCCATTTGGGCTGAAAATGCAGTAGGACAATTAGTTAGGATTAATGATATATCAGATAATTTTCTGACACTTAGTACTGTTTTACAAATTCAGTATGATACTTCACTAAAACCTACAATGACAAAAGTAGAACCTGTTGAAAATGCGGGTATCGAATATCTGTCAATAGAAAGAATATCAAGTGATGTAAACGGAACAGGAAGCAATATATATATGGCCAATGCAGTGAATTGTTGGGTTAAAGGTGTCGAGAGCGTGAAAAGTATGGAAAGTCATATTTCTATGTATGCATGTTTGAATTGTGAAATCAGTGGATGCTATATTCATGATGCTTACAGGTATGACGGAAGTTCAACAAGAGGATATGGTGTTTTACTGAATAAATATACCTCATATTGCCTGGTAACAAATAATATTTTTAAAAAATTAAGGCATGCTATGATATTAAAGGCAGGAGCTAATTGTAATGTCGTTTCTTATAATTATTCTGTTGAACCTTTCAGAACTGAAAATATATCTGATGCATCAGGTGATATTTGTCTTCATGGACATTATCCACAAGCAAACCTTTTTGAAGGAAATATTGTACAAAATATTGTAATTGATCACTACTGGGGCCCTTCAGGACGATATAATACATTCTTCAGAAATCGTGCTGAGTTATATGGCATTATTATGACAAACAGTGATTATTCTTCAAATTATCAGAATTTTATTGAAAATGAAATTACAAATAAAGATTTATTTAAAGGTTTTTATACTTTAACAGGTAAATACCACTATGAATATGGAAATTATGTAAAAGGAAATATTAAACCTGCAGGTTCTCAGGTATTTTCAACAGCATCTTTATATCTTGAAGGGAATCCTGATTTTTGGGAATGTTCATCAACTTTTCCATCAATAGGCTATCCAAACAAGGCTGGCACCGGCAGTAATCCGGCAAGAGACAGATTTTATTTAGGCAAGCGTAAAACCATTTATCCTTATGATGATTTGGTATCAAACCATGGAAACGGGAAAAAAATTAAATGTGATATTTTCCCAAATCCATTTACTACTGCTATTTCAGTCAGATTGTATGATTACACTCAAAGTTATAGTCTGCTCTTACTTGATCAAAATGGAAAAGTAATAATAAATCAAATAGGTAATAAATCTAACAAGTTTATTTTTATTAATAATCTAAAAAATATTCCTGAAGGGATATATTTACTAAAAATACAAACTAATAACGGGTCGGAAACCTTTCAGATGATTAAAAAAACAAACTGAACACACAAAGAGCAAAATTAGTTGCTATTCTCAGTTTTATTATTTTTTGCTCCGGTATTTAATTTAAATGGTAAATAGAGCGGGCAAAATGCAAAAATGCTTGTTAAAACAAAAATTGCTGCAAAAGCAATTAATACAACTTTTAACCATAAAGCTGAAACGGCTCCAAAAACAACTAACAATATAAAAATAATAGCAATAGCCAACCTGACTATTCTGTCAAAAATTCCCATGTTACATTTCATGACGTTAACTTTAAAAATTTTTGAAAACTTGTCAACAATTAAGCCAATCAGATTTGAATAAAAAAGCTGAATTTATGTCAGTTAGTAAGGGATGAGATTTTTATAGTGATAAAAACGTTCAATAACCTCATTAACAAGTTTAAAGGATTCATAGCCTCTTGAATATCCATGTCGCACTACCGGGTCTTTGTAATATTTAGGGAATGATTTTTTTAATACAAAAGAATCTACATTATTTTCCCAAACATTTGGGTTTTTATTATATTTTTTAGCCAATCTTCGTGCATCTAAAGTATGCCCGGGTCCTGAATTGTAAGATGACAAAACAAATTTTATAAGCTGTGCAGAGTCGTTAATATCAGGAAAACTTCTTTCTAAAAATTGAAGATATTTTACTCCGGCTAAAATCTGCTGGCTGGCACTTGAAAGTGTATCTATACCAAAGTAATTTGCAGTTTGTGGCATTAATTGCATCACACCAAATGCTCCTTTTCGTGAAACAAGATTTGATTGAAATTGTGATTCCTGATAAATAAGAGATGCCAATAATCTCCAATCCCAATTGATGATTTTTGCGTATTGGCGTATGTAAGGGTCAAGCTTAGATATTTTTTTACTCTCAGGAGAATGAAGGTATTTGCGTGTATATTCTTCATTGCCAGGACTTTGATAATATTTTTTGTATAAAAACTTAAAAAGTGTAGTTTTTTTAAAATCTGTTAACCACTTGTTTAGTTCATTCAATAGCATTGTTGCATCTTTATCTACTGCCCAACTAATATTTTGAGATTCACTTATACCAGTTGAATAATCAAGATTCCCTATTCTTGAACAGATTAGATTGGCAATATGATAATCACTTACTGTATAATCAACCTTTTCATCTGATACCAATTTTATCAGGTCTTCCTGGTAATAATCACTTTTTTCAATAATTTTTACTTTACCATGTTTCAGTTTGGCAAATTTTTGTAAAGTATTAATAAAAGATGATGCTTTAGGAACATAAACTTCAATTTGGCGTATGCTGTTACCTGTCAATATTGCAGATTGCTGGAGAAATGGATTATATGCTCCTTTACGATACACCAATACTTGTGAAGTCTGAAATAATGGGATTGAAAAACTTAAAAAATCTCTTCTTTCATCAGTAACAGTCAGGTCGCAGGCTATAATATCGGCTTTACCGGAATTAATCATGCGGTATGCCTGAGTAAGATCACCTGTAACTAAAATTCTAAGCTCTACTCCAAGATAATCAGCGAATTTTTTTAGTAAATCGTAATGAAATCCCATTGGAATTCCTTTATACAAATAATATCCTGTTGAGTTTACCACTGTAATTGCTGTAAGTGTGCCTCTTTCCTGTATTTTCTTTAGGACATTTGTGCCATTGTTCAAGGAATCATTATCATTTGAACGATGAAAACACGATATTACACTGAAAATAATAAAAAATACCGATATCTGTATAATTTTTCCGAGATTCATTACTACCAGAGAGATAGTTACTATAATATTAAACAAATATTAACAAAATTTAAACCAATGCCCCTAAACGAATAGGAAAGTTATCCTCATTGATTGTTAATTTACACATTAACAATATCTTATATTATGCTTGTAGTAATAATCAATATTGATATGCATTATTTTTATTTGTAAAATTGTATTCGAAAAAAAAATACTACTTTTGAACATTCATGAAAAACTTTAAAATTAATTTAACATGAAACAAATTGCTTTTTTAACAATTCTGATTAGTTTAATATCTTTTAACAGTAAATCACAAACTGATCCGTTTGCTGTAACAAAAGATACAGTTATTTATTTGGTATCAGGAATTGAAACCGGTTCATATTATCATATTGCACAAGATTTGGTTAAATATTCAGGGATGAATATCGTGATTAAACCTTCGAAAGGTGCTATCAATAACTATGAGATGTTAATCAATGATCCAAGTATAAACATTGGCATAGTTCAGTTCGATGTACTTCAAAAAGGTAAACAGCATGATTATCAGAGTAAAACACACATTTCAGAAAATCTAAAAGTATTATTACCTATTGGGTATGAGGAAATTCACCTGATTACAAAAGTAAACTCTAATATTTTGTCGTTGCAGGATCTGGCAGGCAAAAAAGTGAATGTTGGTGTTCCATCAAAAGAAGGAACGAACATAACATCAGGATTGATAAAAAGTGTTACTGAAGTGCCATGGATTGATATAAATCTTTCATTCGACAGTGCTTTTGTTGCTTTGCTGAAGGGAGAAATTGATGCTATGTTCTTTGTTGGTTATGCTCCTATTCAAAAATTAAAAGACCTTTTGCCTACTTATAATCAATTAATAAAACTTGTACCTATAAAAGAAACTGCTTTAGGGCAATTCCATAATGCTTCTCAAATTAATTTAGGAACCTATCCCTGGTTGTATTATGATGTTCAAACCTATGCTGTCAGGTCATATCTTGTGACCAATATTAAGTCGGATAACCCTATGATAATTGAAGCTTATGAGAAATTACTAAAAAATATCAAGGAAAATTTAAACGTTTTAAAACAAAATGGTCACCCTGCCTGGAAACAGGTTGATTTAAGTTTTAAAGATGTGAAATGGGATATCCACCCTGTAGCTAAAAAGGTTTTTAACCTTAAATAATTCAGTTTCTTCTTACTGTTTGCGATGGACTTTATCGATTTCTTACTTATATTTTTGTATGTATTGTGCGGGGTAATTTTTGCTGTTTATGCAAAAAATAAGCGAAAAAAAAATGGTTTCAGATATTTTTTAATCACTGTTTTTCTTACTCCTTTTACTACAATATGGTTATTGTTTAGAAAAAAGAAAGAAAAAATTACCTATATTGTCAGTCGTTATAAATGTCCAAGGTGTGAATATAAATTCGATCATCCGGAACCACATTGTCCAATTTGTTTGCGTGAGGGTTATGAAGTAGAACTGACAGAAGTAAGTCAAATTATGACTTAAACAGTCTGGCATTCATCATTAATTAGCTTTATCACCAGTTCAGTTTCATAGCCTTTTATCATAAAATAATTAATCAGTTTTTGCTTTTTCTCCCATAATGATTTGCTTTTAACTTCATTTAATTTACGCCTGATAAGCTTTTGCAATGTCTGATAATAGTCTTTTTCATCAATCTCTGATAATGCAATTTGTATTAAACGCTCATGAATCCTTTTGGATTTTAATTCATATATAATTTTATTTCTACCCCAATGTTTCTGATTAAATCTGCCTCTGACAAATGCTTTGGCAAATCTTTCTTCGTTTAGAAAACCCGTTTCTATCAGTCTGACAATAATATCGTCCCTTTCTGATTTGAAAAGCTTATATGATTTTAATTTTTCATTTACTTCCTGATGGCATCGCTCCTGATATGCACAATAGTGTTCGATTTTCCTGATAGCCTCATCAACTGTCATTTTTTTTGTTGCCATTGTAAATATAACTTATTTGTTATTGATACCGAAGATAGCAACTTATATTTAATTATAATGTGAAAACATAGTTTTCTTTAAACTAAATTTGCATCAATATCATTTGATTTATATATCGTATCATTATGCTATTCACTATTCAGGAGTTGACACAGATAACTAAGGCTAAGCTGCTTTCTGAAGCTTATCATGCTGAAATAAAATATATTCTGACTGACTCCAGACATTTTTCAAAGCCTGTAAACACAGCATTTATTGCAATAAAAGGATTAAACAATGATGGTCATAAGTATATTGAGCAGGTATTTCAGACCGGGGTCAAGACATTTATAATTGATAATATTGTTTTTTTCAATCGTTTAAATGCCGATATTAAAAAAAAATCAACTTTTTTACTTTGTGAAAACGCTGTTACAGCCCTTCAAAACATAGCAGCTTTTCATCGTAATTTATTCTCAATACCTGTGGCAGCCGTAACAGGCAGCAATGGGAAAACAACAGTTAAAGATTGGATACAGCAGCTTGGACAAGACCAGCGAAGAATAAAAATTAGTCCTAAAAGCTACAACTCTCAGGTAGGAGTGCCTTTATCAGTATTAACACTTAATGATAATGACGAGATTGCAGTATTTGAAGCCGGAATATCATTGCCTGATGAAATGTCTCTGCTGCAAAATATTATCAAACCTGATATTGGTGTATTTACAAATATTGGCCCTGCTCATCAGGAAGGATTCATGTCAATTCAACATAAACTTGATGAAAAGTTGTTATTGTTTCAAAATGTAAAATTGCTAATTTATTGTGATGATTATGAGCTTATTGTTAATACTATAAGAAGGAATTATGAAAATGGGTTTTTTAATAAAAATATTTCTTTTCTTAAATGGTCAGTACTCAAAGAATCTGATTTAACAATTTTTGAACAAAACATACTTGAAAATAGAAGAGAATTTAGCTTCAAATGGAAAGATTCTTATTATAAAGCCGAAATACCATTTTCTGATGATGCATCTTTTGAAAATGCAATTAACAGTTTGTTATTTCTTTTATCAGCAGGTTTTCAGATTGAACCAATTTTAGCAAAGATGGCCTCACTCAGCGCTGTAGAAATGCGAATGGAAATTAAAGAAGGCATGAACAGTTGCATAATAATCAATGATTCGTATAATTCTGATTTATATTCTTTGGCCATTGCCCTTGATCACCTTGAAAGTCATGCTAAAACAAAGAAAAAAACTGTTATATTATCTGATATTCTGCAAAGTGGAACCATTGAAAGTGAGTTGTATGCAAAAGTTGCTCAATTTATCAAAGACCATCAGATTGCGAAATTTATTGGAATTGGAAAAGGCTTGATGAAATACAGTGGTTATTTTACTGCTGAAAACATGTTTTTTGACGATACTGCTTCTTTTCTGAAAATACTTGATACAGAAAGTTTTGATAATGAAGTAATTCTGATAAAAGGAGCACGAAAATTTAATTTTGAAAAAATTGCTGTCAGTTTACAGAAAAAAGTACATTCAACCATTCTTGAAATCAACCTGAATCATTTGGTGCATAACCTGAATTGTTACCGGACATTATGTCATCCCGATACAAAAATTATGGTCATGGTAAAGGCTTTTGGGTATGGTAGTGGTAATCTTGAAATTAGCAAAACATTACAATATCATCAGGTCGATTATCTTGGAGTAGCATATGCCGATGAAGGAATAGAGCTTCGTAATGCAGGGATTAATATCCCTATTATGGTGATGAATCCCGATGTTAATAGCCTGTCAACCATCATAAAAGCTGAACTTGAACCGGAGATTTATAGTTTCAGGTTATTAAATTCTCTGATAGAAATTTATGAAAAGAGCATAAATAGTGGCAGAATCAAAATCCATCTAAAATTTGATACCGGTATGCACCGTCTTGGTTTTGCAATTGAAGATGTTTCAAAAATAATTGATATTATCTCAGAACACACTTTTATCGAAGTAGCATCGGTGTTTTCTCACCTGGCTGCAACAGAAAATTCAACGCATGATGCGTTTACAAACCATCAGATAAATCAATTTGAACAAATTAAATCAGCACTGAAAACAGGCCTCAAATCAGATTTTATTTGTCATTTATTAAATAGCTCAGGCATTATCAGGTTTAGCAAAGCACATTATAACATGGTCAGGCTGGGAATTGGTTTGTATGGTATTGATACAACTTCACTATTGTGTGATCAGCTTAAAAATGTTGTTACTTTTAAAACCACTATTTCACAGATAAAAGATGTAAAAACGGGCGAAACAATTGGTTATTCAAGGGCAGGTGTAGCACAACATGATATGAAGGTTGCCACTGTTGGCGTGGGTTATGCTGATGGTTTTTCAAGAAAGCTTGGTAATGGGGCAGGAAAAATGAGTATCAATGGTAGCATGGTTCAAACAATAGGTAATATATGCATGGATATGTGTATGGTAGATATTACCGGCATAGAAGCAAAGGAAGGGGATGAGGTCATTATTTTTGATGATCAATATAGCATTATGGAGATTGCACAGCAACTTGATACCATCCCTTACGAAGTTTTAACAAGTATTTCGCAACGTGTAAAAAGAATTTATTACAATGAATAGCACATTTAAAAAACCTGCTTTAACTGAGTATAATATACATCCAATCTTAAAAGAAAGGTTTAGTCCGCGGACATTTTCAGATAAAATCCCTGACAAAAATATTCTTGAAAATCTATTTGAAGCAGTACGTTGGGCACCTTCTTCCAGTAACGATCAGCCATGGAACCTGATAGTGGGGATTAAAGGCACATTAACTTACCAGAAGATATTTAGTTCACTTGTTGATTTTAATCAGAAGTGGGCACACCTGGCACCTGTACTTATCGTCATTTCAGGAGAAAAAAAATCTAAGAAAACAGGGAAACTTAACAGTGCATACCAATACGATTGCGGACAAGCAGCAGCACATCTTACTTTTCAGGCCATGCATGAAGGTCTTTATGCTCATCAAATGGGTGGATTTAGTAAGGAATCAATAATAATGGATTTTAACCTTAAAGATGACTTTGACCCCATGATTGTTATTGCCCTGGGTTTTCTGGGAACACCCGACCTTCTTGACAATAATTTCAGAAAAATGGAGCTGGCAACACGTACAAGGAAACTACATTCTGATTTTGTAAGATACGAATAGGTTTATTTAAGATTTCAAGGATAATGGTCGAGTGGCTGTGTCTTTAAGAAATACGCATGAGTATTCTGTTCTTATCCTAAAGTTTGAGTTGGTTATTACAATAGAATATTCGCTGAACCCCTTATGGAATAGACACTTTATTAGCAGCCGTTTTTTCAATTTTTTTCAATGTCACAGTTTATTTGGATTTACTGTCCACTCGTTAAGTGATTTAATAAATCTTTTTGTTAGTTCATCTTGTTTGTCAGCTAAAATTTTTGAGATGTCACTGAATGTAATGATTATTTTGTCTGAATTGTCAGTATTTGGTTGTATATAAACTATTTCAATGTCATAATTCGTGCTTGTATTTGTCGCTGTTGCTTTGTCAACCCAACCAACTTCAGAAAGAAGTATAAGTAGATTGTCGTATTTTTTCTTTGCATTTGTCGCCTTATAAATTTTCAAAACTCCGTCAACCAAGCTGGGAATATTGTTTGTCTTAACATTGTTCAAATAGTTGTCTTGCTTTTCTCTACGTGAACCATCATCTGTTTTTAATTCAACAAGGTAAACTTTGTTTGTCTTGTTGCATACAGCTACATAGTCAATTTTAAAAGAAAGGTTTAGATTGTCAAACATACGGTTCTTGTAAACTGACCCTATGCGAACAGGAAACTCTGGAATAATATATTCAATGTCTTGGTCGAATTTACTTTTAAAAATGTCAACCAAATAAATTGCAAAAAAAATATCGGCCCGTCTTTCAAGTTGATATGCTGGTAAATGTCGCCAGTCATCAAGTTGGTTGAATAATTTATCTATAAGTTTTTCTGTTGTCATTTGCTGTTGTTTGAAGTTTCATCATTCAGTTAAAATGGCTTTAGACAAAATAATATCCTTTAAATTTTTCAAATCCATATTTATTAATAAAGTCATCATATTCTTGCTGAAATGCTTTTTTTCTATGATGTTCTTCTTGATTTTTAATATATTCCCGCACCATGTCCAACACTGACTCAGAAACAGAAACCGAAAAATATTCATCCTGCCATTCAAATTTCTCTTTTGTCAATTTGTTTTTGTTTATCCAATAAGAAGGCTCTCCTTTTATCAATAGAATCACTTTTTGAAGGGTTTGCTCAACACCCAACGAAACCAAACAATGGCAATGGTCAGCATAGCCATTGATAAAATCTATAAAAATTCCTTTTTCTTTAGCATTTTCCCGAATGTGATTCCATACCTTCAAACGCAATTCTTTTGTATTAAGAAATGGGTAACTATTTTTTTTGGGGTTCTTTATTTCCAAATCGTAGTTACGGTCTATGATGGCTTGTATGGGCACTGACTCGTCCTGAAAAAATGTTTATAGTTTTTATCGTTAATCCTTATATTCATTTACAAAGTTAGTTTTAATCCTGATATAAATTTACACTTTTAACGTTATTGGTATTTAGAATTAACTTTTTAAATTTAATGTCATGAAAAAGTCACTTATATTGATGTTGCTCTTTTGTATATTTGTCATGAGACTTTATGCACAGCCAAATGATAGTAATAAAATAGTTATTTCAGATGTTGGAAATGGTATAACTATGAAATTGGGCGATACAGTGGTGACCTTTTCGTATGAAAGCTTGTACAATCAATTTATTCAAAATGGTATTGAGTATGGTTCCAAACAGCAATATGACGATGCTATCAGCAACTTCCAGACGGCCTTACTTTATATTTGGGACGATCCTGTTGCTTATTATTATCTGGGATTAGCTTATATGTATAAAGAAGACCTTGAAAAAGCTCTTGAGGAATTTAATTATGCCATCAGGCTTGATCCTAAGCATTACCTTTCATTAAACGAAAGAGGAATTATTTATAGTAAAAATGGTGAATATTTCCTTGCAAAATCTGATTTTGATAAAGCAATTGAGATTAACCCCGAATATTCAGAAGCATATCTGAATATGGGCATTACCCACCTGATTGAAAATGATTATATACATGGATGCGAATATATCGCTAAAGCTAAGGATATGGGAAACGAAAGAGCAGGGGATATTTATTTGAATTATTGCGGTAATTGATAAAATAAAAACTGTTTTAACTCGCACCAGGATTCTAATAATCTGATGTCATTTAATTTATAAGACATTTATTGACTAGTATAAGATAGTTCCCATAATTAACATACGGCATTACGTATTCAAAAACTATTTTTGCATAAAAATTATCTCATGATTTTAACACAAGACGAAAAAGATATGCTCAATGGCAAATACGGTAATATTAAAGCTGAATCCATCGACTATATTATTCAGTTGGGTGAAGCCTTTGGTGCTGAACGACTGGTGGACATTGTCTATTGTCATTATCCGGCAGAAATGGGTATCTACAAGGGAAATGTTGAAGATGCTGTTGAATATGCTTCCAAAGGGGGCAAGGTGAGCGTGCCTACAACCAGTTCCACCTTATGTTGTGACCTTGAAAAACCTGCTATCACAGGCATTCCATTGTCTTTAGCAAAACTACAGATGAAAATAGAAGATGCACATCGTTCGATGGGAATTCTGGAAACATTCACATGCACACCACAACATCTTGGTTTTATTCCTCCTTTTGGTAGCTATACTGCACTGGTTGAAAGCAGTGCCATTATTTACTATAATTCAGTTTTAGGTGTGAGAACCAACAGGGGAGGCTTACTCACCCGCTATTCTGCCATTTGCGGTAAATATCCCCTGATGGGTTATTTATTGGATGAAAACAGGAAAGGAACCCATTGGTTTAAAGTAGAAATACCTGAAAAAAGAATGGACTCTTCGGATGCATGGAGTGCTTTGGGATTTTATATTGGTAAAATTGTTGGCAGTGAAGTGCCAGTGATTGAAGGAGTAACAACACAAAAACAGGAACATTTACTGGCTTTGGGAGCTACATTGGCAACAGCAGGCTCAGTAACACTTTTCCATCTACCAGGGGTTACTCCTGAAGCAAGAACTGTCAATGAAGCATTTCATGGCAAAGTCCCTGAAAACTATTATCATATTACAGAAAAAGACCTGGATGAAGTATATTCACAACTAACAAACATTAATAGGGGTGAAAAAATCGATTTTGTAACTCTTGGGTGCCCCCATTATACTTTAACACAATTGCAAAATGTAGCCGAAAAACTGAAAAATAGAAGTATTGCTGATGGAGTGAGATTTTGGATTTGCACAAACCGTATGACACGCAAGCAGGCTGAATATTCAGGTATTGTTGAAAGAATTGAGAAAAGTGGTGCTAAAGTTATCACTGATACTTGTCCTGTTGAAAGCCACATGAGGCAATCGACATGCAGGGAGTATGGACTTAAAGTACCAAATGTGGAAGCAATGGTTTGCAATAGTGGTAAAATGCTCAGATATGTGAAAGACCTTATTGGTTGCCGTACTGCACTTCTTAATACAGATAGTTGCATAGAATCGGCCATAGCTGGAAAACTTATAAAGTAAAAGACATGAAAATATATCGGGTAACAAAAGTTGTCAGAGGACAATGTAAAGCTGAAATAATAGTATATCCTTCCTCTTTCTCATTTTTAGGGGATGTTGATCTGGAAACTGCCGTACTGTTGGTAGGTGATGATTCCTTAAAGGGAAAATCATTGGCAGGGAAAATATTTATTTTTTACGAAACAAAAGGCTCAAGCGGTGGTGCATTGGTTTTGCAAACACTAAAAAACATTGGGAAAGCTCCCGCAGCATTAATTAGTGTGAAAGCCCCTGACTTTAACCTGACCGAAGGTGCCATTCTTAATCAGGTGCCCTTTGCATCAGGCCTTGATCAGTCAGCTTTGTATGAATTAAAAAACGGCAGCATTGCTGAGCTTGATTTGAATAATGGAATTTTAAAAGTTGAATAGTATGGGTAAATATGCGAAATGGATAGGAGGAGGCTTTGGTTGGGCATTGGGAGGCCCAATAGGAGCAATTATTGGCTTTGCACTTGGTTCTGCCCTCGATAATCTCAAAAAAGAAGAAAACCTTCATAATGAACCTCTGACCACGCGTGGCGATTTTGCTGCCAGCTTACTTATACTATCTGCAGCAGTAATGAAAGCTGATAATAAAGTAATGCGTTCGGAACTTGAGTTTGTGAAACAGTTTTATGTATCTCAATTTGGTGAATACAAGGCTAAGAATTATATAAATACACTAAAAAGCATCCTTGAAAAAGATTTTTCACTTGATGAGGTATGTACACAAATACGTTCAAACATGGATTACGACAGCAGAATACATTTGTTACATTATCTGTTTGGCATTGCAATAGCCGACAGGGAAATAATTTCAACAGAAGTAAAAACTATTGATAGTATTTCAGATTATCTGGGTGTTGCTGAGGATGATTTCGGTAGTATAAAAGCTTTATTTTATAAAGACCCAAGTGCTGCTTATGTTTTACTGGGTATTGAACCTGATGCTACAATACCGGAAATCAAAAAAGCTTATCGTGAAATGGCAATGAAATATCATCCTGATAAAGTGATACATTTGGGTGAAGATTTTCAGAAAGCAGCAAATGAAAGATTTCAGAAAATCAATGAAGCATATGAAACCATACAGAAAGAGAAAGGTTTTAGTTGATAATAATTAGTAAATACTAAGACTCATTCATCTTCATTTTCTGCCTCTTCCAGCAATTCTTTTAATGGTTGCATAAACGATTCATCCCAGCCTGTCTTAATATTATAAAGTGCAGAAGGTGGAATATTCTCATGAAAAAGGTGCAACTCAGTGCCATCATTTACTTCTTTCAAGGTAATGGTGACTCTTGAATATTTTTCCCATGTCTCTTCTTTCCAGTCCTGAATTAGTTTATATTTTTCTAATAAAACATTCTTACCATTGATGCTATCGTCCCATAAGGAAAACTTACCTCCAGGTTTTGGATCAAATTTAGCAACGCTGTGTGTCCACTTTTCGATAATATCCTGGTTGGTCAATGCTTCAAAAACCTCTTCTATAGGAGCATTGAAAAAATAAGATTTTGAAAACGACTTCATAAACTGATTATTTTTGAATAACTATTGTTTTTGTGATAGCTTTATTTTCTTTCACTAATTGAATAAAATATAAACCTTCTGACATGCCACTCATGTCAATGCTTGTTTTATTGACTTCTTTAATGTTTAACTTTTCAGAAATCATTTCTTTTCCAATCGTATTAAATATTCGTATAACTACAATTCCGGGTTCAGTATCACTAAATTCAATGTTCAGGATTTGAATAACCGGGTTAGGGTACATCCTGAAATTATTGGCAAAAATATCATCTTTTATTGATTGTGAAATAAAAATTGATTTTTTTATCGAGTCAATACCACAAGCATTTGATATACTTAAAGTTGCCTCATAGGTTCCACTGGCAGGGTAGGTATGTACAGGATTTTCAAATTTGGAAAATGTACCGTCTCCAAAATTCCAAAGAATATTTCTTCCTGAATTACTGGTGTTTACAAAGCTAACGTTTCTTCCCTGAGTAGTCGTTTCAAAGTTAGCATCTGGTAAGGTGTCAATCCAGATATTTACAGGTACTTTTGTACTGTTACAGGCAGGTTCCTGAATTTCCCAGTCATAAAAGAAATAATAATATCCTGCCTGTGAAGCTGTTGTTCCTGTTATAGAAATCAGGTTATCGATTTTATATGGGTATGTCGCATTTGTACTGTTTCTGTACATATTGGGATTGGCTGTAGTGCCAAGACGGTAACCAGTGCCCGGGGTGAGCTTGAAATTTAAATTGATTCTGCTTTCACCATTGGGAATCAGAATAGTGGCCTCCTGCAAGGTAATGTTGTTTTTGTCTCTTAATTGTATGGTCCTTGTTTTTTCACCATTCGCATATACTTTTACTGATTTTAATTCTACAGGTTTCATGACATCAAAAATAAGTGACTGATTGCCGGTAAACATGCTGCCTGAACCAAAAGTATTGTCTTTTGGACCTATACTTTTAGGAGGCGATGCATAATCTGACATGACATAAAATTTCTCAGAGCGATTGATAACTGCCGTGTTAAAGGTGTCACCGGAAAAAATCATAGAATCATTTTCATCATACCATTTAATCTGACCACCACCTGTTGCTATCAGGTTAAATGATTTTGGGCCACAACTCGAATCAGAATTGCAAACAGGTGCATCAGGGCGATTGATTTGGATAATATCTTCTTTAAGTATTGTGTCGCTGCCTTTGGAATTGATACAAATGTGTGAAACAGAATAAGTTCCAGACTTTCTATACTCATGTGTCGGATTCTTCATCGAGGAAGTATCACCATCTCCGAAGTCCCAGTACCATGAGGTAGGATTGTTAAATCCAAGAGATTGAAATTCTGCTATTCCATTGCAGGAATTTTTTACAGTATATTTAAAATCAGCTTTTGGTGGTTGATTTGGGTTTGAGCAATACCATTTCATTTCAAAACCTGAATAAGTAAGGTATGGGTCGGTAGATTGACGTATGGTGACAACATTGCCTGAAGTAGTAATAAGGTCTGGTATTTTTGAACCGGTAAATTTTCCCAGCAGTGGTGCGGTGGCATCATAACCATCATAAACATACACAAAATCGCATCCTTCGGGGCATTCCTCAAATTCAAAAGAAACAAATTCCAGCGTCAGGTTAGAAGAACCGGGAACACTGATGGTAAAATAGGATTCCAGATTGCCTGAATAATTGGATGTTCCACCATCATCCAGTAAAGTGCCCTGACAAAGGTTACTGCTGTCTTTTTTCCCGGTGCCCGACATAAAAAAGATACATGGAAGGTTGGTGTCAACAGTTATATAGTCGGTTTTTGTTATACTATCGGTTTTGCAGGTATTTGAAGCATAGAGTGTTATTGTGAACTTACCGGTTTTGTTAAAGGTATGTACAGGATTGGCTTCAGTGCTGGTGTCGCCATCACCAAATTTCCAGAGAAATGTTTTATAAACATCCGACTGATTTTTAAATTCTACTGAAAATGGTGCTGAACAACTGGAAGTGTTGGTTGCAATGAAATTTGCTTTTATGCCATCATCACCAATACCAACAGCATACCAGGCTTTTAAAACACTTTCCACTTCCTGCGAGCATTCACCATATAAATCAGCAGCAGCTCGGGCAGAAAAATAACGAGCATCCTGAAAATCGGAGGATGCCGGTAGATAAACTGTTAATGACCGAAATGCAATGGCGGAAGCCTTATCAACACCTATTCCTGTGACATTGTAATTGTTATTAATATCATTTTTTCCTATACCACCATTGATCAGCAGATAAAACCAATAGCTGTTAACAGTAGAATTCTGATGCACACCACATTGATCGTTGGATTGAGAAGGAACACATCCTTTGGTGTCGAGCCAGTATTGTCCACCATAAGTGGTGGGATTACCTTCTGATTTTGGATTTTGCTGGTCACGAATAACATAGCCGACATCATCACCCATCTTCCAGCTTGCCTGAGCAGGTTTTGCATAAAGTTCAATCATGTTTCCAAAAATATCACTAAAGCCTTCATTTAAAGCACCGGATTCTGAGGAATAAACCAGGTCGGCTGTGAAACTTGTCAGTCCGTGTGTAATTTCATGGCCGATAATGTCGAGTGCTACAAATGGCTGCATGGTGCTGCTGCCGTCTCCGTAAGTCATATACTGACCATTCCAAAATGCATTTGCAAAATTGGTAGAATAATGAAGATAGCTTCTTAATCTGAAACCATTATTGTCGATGCTGTTTCTGCTATGTTTGTTTTTATAGTAGTCATAAGTCATTTCAGTACCCCAGTGTGCATCGGTGGCAATTTCATCTTTCTGTGAATTAACATTGTTCCAGTAATTGTCTTTATCAGTAAAATCAACTGCATTGCCATAGCTTGTACCGTTTTTAAGGTTATAAGTCTCTATGCCTTTTCCTCTTCCACTTTCTCTCAATCGAAAACTGTCTAATGCCAGTTGGTCGGTAGTAATGGTTTTGTTGCCACTGAATTTGGTAACTGCTGTTCCTGTAACATCCCCGGTATGAATAATTTGATTGATGAATAATATATTTCCGCTTTCTGCATCAATATAATATTCTGCACGTGATACAGGTTCTTTTGCATAAATATCAAATTTCCATGCATAATTAAGTTTTGGTGACTTGAAATCCATGTTTGCGTTTATCAGCACCAATTCACCTTTAGGATAATATGTAGCACTTTCATCTCCCAGAAATTCTTTCAGATTTTTTTCTTCTTCAGGAAATTGCCACATATAACTTGTAGCATCTATTATGTTTAATACAGTTTGCAGCGCTTTTTCTTCATCCATTACAATAGTATTCCTGATGTTAATTTCGTTAAAAGCCACTCCACTGTATGATTCTACCAGGTTATTTTTTTCATGAACCTGATATATTGCGAATTCTATTGGTGTATTTCTGTAATGCTGTTTGTACCTGATATGCTTCATGTTCATGTTGTCGTTGTTTTCTGAAATAAACTTAAATGATAATCCTTCCTGACAACTGAAACGCGATAAAAGGTAATCAATGGCTGATAAGGTTGAAATTGATTGTCCTGATGCAGGTTTTAAATATGCAGGAATTATTGTGTTTTCATACACCCTGATAATTTCCTGACCTTTTTTACTGATTACTATTTCCTGAGAAAATAGAATTCCAGGTAATATAAACAGGGCAATTACAAGAATCTTACTTTTAATATTCATTATTTAAAATTATTTTATGTTTTATTCAGGCTGCTAATATAATCAACTTTGAAACCTGAAAATGAAAAATCACCAGAATAAATTAATTTTCAATGACCATCTTAACCTGATAAATTTTCGTATCTTAATATTTGTTTTTTTGTATGGTATTTGTTAGCCATGCAACAAAAATCGCTCATGAAGGAACTTAATAACAGAAGAGAGTACATCAGAGGAAGTTTAGACGAAAGTGAATTAGGAAACAATCCTTTTTCATTATTTGAAGCATGGATTAAAGAAGCTTATGATGCTAGTGTTGCAGAGCCAAATGCCATGTGTTTGTCAACAGTGAGTAAAAATAACCGGCCATCATCCAGAATGGTGTTATTAAGGGATTATACTTACAAAGGATTTGTTTTTTATACAAATTACAGGAGTCGTAAGGGGAACGACCTGAAAAACAATAATTATGCTGCACTGAACTTTTTCTGGGCTGAACTGGAACGACAAATTCGCATTGAAGGTAAAGTAGAAAAAATAGATACGATTATTTCTGACCTGTATTTTTTGTCAAGGCCACTGGAAAGTAAAGTGGCAGCTATTATTTCACCGCAAAGTAAGGTAATAGTCAGCCGGAATACTTTATTGAATGAATTTAATCAGTTGAAAGCTGAATGTAAAGATAAAGAGCCTGCACGTCCTGATTTTTGGGGCGGTTATATTATAATTCCTGATAGAATCGAATTTTGGCAGGGTAGGGAATACCGCTTGCATGACAGGATTTGTTTTGAAAAGAAAAACAACAAATGGGAGGTGAGCCGTTTGGCACCATGATTTATTAATTTGAAAATAAATCAATTAAATGGTACTGACTTATTCATGAAATAGCGTTCTTTATACAAAACATTAACAGTGAAAAAGTGTTCTCTGCCTGGGACATTTTTAGTTTAAACAGCTTTTTAACCTCAACGCCACATTTACCAAGCCAATCTTTCTACAAGTGGGCCAGTTACTGCTGCAAAGGCTTCACCAGCGTTCATACCAAAGATGGCAATGGCCACTAAAATAATAAGTTGAAATTATAGAAACTATTATAAATGAAAGAATTACATACATGTATTTTTCTTATCTTATTATTGAAAAAAAATTGTTTATT
>Ga0172368_10001338_pt1 | contig 34093 bp, 35 predicted proteins | sample Lak11m_FD_114540 | JGI IMG/M metagenome (GOLD analysis project Ga0172368, IMG submission 114540) | Freshwater microbial communities from Kabuno Bay, South-Kivu, Congo - kab_022012_11m | ecosystem: Environmental > Aquatic > Freshwater > Lake | place: Democratic Republic of the Congo: South-Kivu... | reverse complement strand
CCGAAGCTATGCTTCGGGTTGAAATAAATTCAGGCTTTCAGCCTGAGTGTTTTATGAATATAACATCAATTATAAAATTGATTCCAATTTGTAGAAAATGAACAGCATGGTTTTAAACAGCACTACAAAATATATAGTGAGCTCCGGTAGCTATCGGAGTCGGACTAAAAGATTTAGCCTCTGTTTTATTCTGTCCAGCACCTCAAAAAATGAAATTACCTCTTTTTTCTTTCTTTTCTTTTGTCTTTTTTCTTTCCTTATCTTTGCAGCAAAATTGATAGATATGAAAAATGTTAAGCGATATACTGTTACCACAGCTCTGCCCTATGCCAATGGGCCTTTGCATATAGGACATGTGGCAGGAGTTTATGTGCCTGCCGATATTTATGTCAGGTACTTACGGTCTGTGAATAAGGATGTTTTATTTATAGGAGGCTCTGATGAACACGGCGTACCTATAACTATTAAAGCACGTAAAGAAGGTGTCAGCCCGCAACAGATTGTTGATAAGTTTCACAATATTATAAAAGATTCATTTAAAGAATTGGGTATAACTTTCGATATTTATTCACGCACATCGCTTCCAATACATCATAAGACTGCTTCTGAATTTTTCACTACCCTATACAATAAAGGTGAATTTATTGAAAAAACCACAGCCCAATACTACGATGAGGAAGCCAGACAGTTTCTGGCTGACAGGTACATCACCGGCACCTGTCCACATTGTTCCAATGAAAAAGCTTATGGCGACCAGTGTGAGAACTGCGGCACTACCTTAAATGCCACAGACCTTATAAATCCCAAATCTGTACTCAGCGGCAATGTACCTGTTCTGAAAGAAACCAAACATTGGTTTTTACCTTTAGATAAGTATGAACCATGGTTGAAAAAATGGATTCTCGAAGAACACAAAGAATGGAAGCCCAATGTATATGGACAATGCAAATCGTGGCTCGACCAGGGTTTGCAACCCCGCGCCGTGACCCGCGACCTCGACTGGGGTGTGAAAGTACCCCTTGAAGGCACAGATGGCAAAGTGCTTTATGTATGGTTTGATGCTCCTATTGGCTATATCTCTGCCAGCAAGGACTGGTCTGAGCAGACGGGCAAAGACTGGATACCCTACTGGAAAGACAAAGACTCTAAATTAATACATTTCATTGGCAAAGACAATATTGTGTTTCATTGCATTATCTTCCCTGCCATGTTGCATGCCGAAGGCAGTTACATTCTGCCCGACAATGTGCCGGCCAATGAATTCCTGAACCTCGAAAGTGACAAAATATCCACCTCCCGCAATTGGGCTGTGTGGGTGCACGAGTACCTTAAAGAACTGCCCGGAAAACAGGATGTGTTGCGCTATGTGCTCACCTCAAACGCTCCCGAAACCAAGGACAACGATTTTACATGGAAAGATTATCAAGCCAAAAACAACAATGAGTTACTGGCTATTTTCGGCAACTTTGTCAACCGCACGCTGGTGCTTACCCATAAGTACTTTGAAGGCAAAGTCCCCGAAGTTACAAGCCTTACCGAAGCCGACAAACAAACGCTGAATGAACTGGCTCTTTTCCCCGAAAAAATTGCTCAGAACATCTACACATACCACTTCAGGGATGCCCTTGCAGAAATGATGAACATGGCCCGCCTTGGCAATAAGTACCTGACCGAAAACGAACCATGGAAAATATTTAAAACCGATGTTGAAAGAGTAAAAACTGTTATCAATATAAGTTTACAGATAGTTGCCAACCTCAGCATTGTAGCTGAACCTTTCATTCCTTTTACTGCTGCTAAAATAATCAGTATGTTGAATTTTCCTGCTCTAAAATGGGCTGAAGCCGGCAAAAGCGATTTGTTAAAACCACAGCATGTCATCAATGAACCGGCATTCCTGTTTGAAAAAATTGAAGATGAAGTGATTCAGACTCAAGTGGACAAATTGCAAAAGTCAAAAGAAGACAATGTGATTAATAATGCTGTAACAGCTCCTATCAAGCCTGATATTACTTTCGACGATTTTGCAAAACTCGACTTCCGCACAGGCACTATCATAGCAGCTGAAAAAGTAGCTAAAACCAAAAAATTACTCAAACTTACAATAGATACAGGTCTCGACAAGCGCACCGTAGTCTCAGGTATTGCCGAGTATTACGAACTCGCTGATATTATTGGTCAGCAGGTATGTGTAGTAGCCAATCTGGCACCCAAAAACCTCAAAGGCATCGACTCCAGGGGCATGGTACTGATGGCCGAAGACACCGATGGCAAGCTTGTATTTGTAAGTCCTGCGGTGAAAACAGCTAATGGGGCTGGAGTTAAGTAAAAGAAAGGTAAAAGGTAAAAGTAAAAAGGTTAAAAAAGTTAGAAGTCTGGCAGTTCTCAGTCGGAAGTCAGCAACCCCTTATTCCCTATACCTTCCTTACCCTCTTAACCTTACTTAGGTTGCCAGCAACATCTTACAGGTGATACTATGGCGCCTTCGTTTTTTAATGCTGTCATAGCTTTATCCACTTCTTTGCGGTCGAGACCTGTTAACTCAACAATTTTTCCTGCATTTAAGGGTGTTCCTGCTTTTTTCATTGCTGCTAATACTTTATCTTTTGCTTCCATAATTATTGTTTTTAAAAGTGTGTTTAAATATTTCAAATTTTCTTATAACAAAAATAAGAATAATCAAAATACGAATTTTCATTTTATTAAACTTTTCAAATCAATTATGAGTTATTAAAGTAACACCTGTCAAATCTGCTTTGCCGTTTTTCAGAAATTCGTAAGTCATTCTGTCTGCTTTACAATCAATAAACTGTATGCCTTTTAATCGCTTATTTTTAAAAAAAGTATTGATAAGTGTTGCATTTTGAAAAGTTACCTTCTTAAAAGAACAATCCACAAAAGAACAGTCTTCCACAGAACCATTAAAAACCATATCGGCTATATACATCATGTTAAATGCAGTTCTATTCCAAACTGCATCTGTTATAGTGTTTTTCTGAAAGCCGCCCGATTTAAACAGAACGCCGCTAAAATCAGCACCTGAAAAATCGCAGCCCTGAATAAAACTTTCTGAAAATTCAGTTTCTTTCAGCGAACAATCTTTAAACAGATTGTTGGCTAAATTAGAGCTTAGAACTTTGCTGTAACTTATGTCTGAACAAGAGAAGTCACAACTCTCAATATTGTTGCTTTTCAGAAGCAGTTTCGACATGTCAGAACCCACAAACTTGCAATATTGCATGTTAGAAGCATTGAATTTTTCATGCAGGTTTTTCAATCCTGAGAAATCAGCATTCATCCAATTTCCACGGGACATATCCCAGCTGGTCTTTTGATTTCCAATTGACTCCTGATTATCCCGAGTTTTTTCCAGATTCTTTTCAGTTACTATTGAATGGAAATTTTCCGAAAAATAATTAAGGTCGGTACCCAAAATTTCTGCAAGTCGGTTAAAAGTAATAATATCGGGCATTGACTCTCCGCGCTCCCATTTACCTACAGCCTGCGAACTGATAAAGAGATGCTGTGCCAGCTGCGATTGAGAAAGACTCTTTTTCTTTCGCAATTCGGCTATTTTATCACCAATAAATTTAGTTGTTAACATAGGGTTAAGTTTTTAAATTTTCGACTATGCAAAGATAGGTGGATTCGTTTCCTGTGTCAACAAAATAAACGCTACTATTTGTTGCTTTTTTGATATTTTTAGTGGCTTTTTAACAACTATTAGTGGTTTATAAATAAATTCTACAGTTTAGACAATTATAAACTTGAAAGAAATTTGACTGAGTTCTGAGATATTCAAAAAAGTTTTCTACGGGGCATACCCAACAGAAGTATTATGCAATTCAATCAGTAAAATTCTATCTGTTTTTGTCACTTCAAACGGACCTTGCTTCGTCCATGAAGAACTTCCGCTGCGCTGCATGAATTCGGGGATGGTAAATTGTCCTGCCTCCAAAGATGCTATATTTATTGACTGGGGAAAAAAACCGATTTTTCCTGTAGGCACCACAATACAAAAATCGCCGTTGAAATCGGATTTGAATTTTGAAACTAACACAGGTTTTTTGATGCTGTCAACGCTGGCTGCATACATTGAGAAATTTGCAAAGGCTCCCGAACGCTCCGACACATTGGATGAACCATCCTTTCTTACAGCACCTCCGTACACTGTAGAAGTATAGGTAACTTTCCCTAATATAAAATGGGTATTTTCTCTAATAAAGATTGTATCTGTTATCTTTCCATTGGTAAAAATAAGTTCTGCTATTTTTACACCATTTTTATCATAAAAAACAGATTTGCCATTAGAAACCGCATTGCTGAGTTCTTTTTGCCACATCATTTTACCATTCTCATACCATCGGGTATAAGTACCAGAAGGTTCCCAATTCACCAGTTGACAAACGGATTCTCTCTTCCCGCCGGGATACAAATAAACCTGAGACGTATCCTTTGAGGTAATACGTTTAAAAGACTTTGCCCCATCATTATAGGTTACCAATTCGATTGTGTCCTGTGCAAAAGTATTGGTAAAAAAACCAATAAAAATTATCACAAATAAAGTTTTCATAAATACCTCAAGTTTAAAATTACACCTGTAAATTTTTCAAAATTTTTATTTTCAATTTTAATGCCTTTGTTTAATATAATTACAAAAAAACCGCTTTATAATATTAAAAACATTTTTTGCAAAATAATAATTACTTCAAATATAATTAAAATAACGCATTAACAGACATTGGATTGAATACAAACTTAATTTTCATTATTAATGAGATTTTCATTGCTTATATCGCCGTTTTTTAATAAAATTGCATACGCAAAAAACAAAGCTTAAATCATGAAAAAAATACAATCGGCGCTTATATCAGTTTATCACAAAGAAGGTCTGGAAGCAATATTGAATGAGTTGTACAAAAACAATGTGGTTTTTTATTCTACTGGAGGCACTTACGATTATATTACGAGTCTGGGTTTGCCGGCCTTGAAAGTGGAAGACCTCACATCCTACCCCGCCATTTTGGGTGGTAGGGTAAAGACATTGCACCCTAAAGTTTTTGGAGGCATACTGGCCAGACGCCATAACCAAGGCGATATTACAGAACTGTCAACCTATCAGATTCCGGAGATAGACCTCGTTATCGTTGATTTGTATCCCTTCGAAAAAACAGTGGCTTCAAAAGCTTCACACGAAGACATTATTGAGAAAATCGACATTGGAGGTATTTCTCTCATCAGGGCTGCGGCTAAAAATTACGAAGATGTGCTCATAGTTCCGTCTTCACAATATTACAATCAGTTATTAGAAATTCTGCAAACCAACAAAGCCCAATCAACTTTGGAACATCGTAATTTTTTTGCCACTGCCGCATTCGGTGTGTCATCACACTACGATATAGCCATTTTTAATTACATGAACAGCAATAATGAACATGTGGCATTTAAAAAGAGCATTGCTCCGCATAAAGTATTGCGTTATGGCGAAAATCCACATCAGAAAGGCATTTTCTTTGGTAATATTGAAGACGTTTTCACACAGTTGCATGGCAAAGAAATTTCTTACAACAACCTGTTAGACCTTGATGCAGCACTCACGCTGATAAATGAATTTGAAAACACCACTTTTGCCATTTTAAAACACAATAATGCTTGCGGTATAGCTACCCGCAACAAATTGTCGGAAGCATGGGATGCTGCACTGGCCGGAGATCCTGTTTCTGCTTTTGGTGGTGTATTGGTTTCAAACAGACCCATAGACGAAGAAACAGCATTAAAAATAAACACTTTATTTTTTGAAATTATTGCCGCTCCCGATTATGAAAATAATTCTTTGGAAATATTAAAACAAAAGAAAAATAGAGTAATTTTGCAGGTTAAAACTACGGTGTTTGACAACAAAGTATGCAGAAGTGTTTTAAACGGTGTGCTGGAGCAAGACAGAGACATTAAAACTGAAACCGTTAAAGACTTTGTGTTGATGACAAAAACAGCTCCTTCGGCCAATGAAACAGAGGATATGATTTTTGCAAATATTTTGGTAAAGCATACCAAGTCGAACAGTATCGTACTTGCCAAAGACAGGCAGTTGCTGGCAAGCGGTACCGGGCAAACATCGCGCGTTGATGCATTAAAGCAGGCAATAAGCAAAGCCAAAAAAAATGGCTTTGATTTGAAAGGTTCTGTTATGGCATCTGATGCTTTTTTTCCTTTTCCCGACTGTGTTGAGATAGCACACAAGGAAGGCATCAATGTCGTTATTCAACCCGGAGGCTCAGTCAATGACAAGCTTTCGATAGATTATTGCAACAATAATGACATGACGATGGTTTTAACAGGAACCAGACATTTTAAACATTAGTTTATAAAATATATTAATACAAAAAGAAATGGGACTTTTTTCATTTTTAACACGAGAAATAGCAATGGACCTGGGAACGGCCAACACCATTATCATTCACAATGACAAAGTGGTGGTGGATGAGCCTTCTATAGTAGCCATTGACCGCACATCAGGCAAAGTAATAGCAGTGGGTAAAAAAGCCCAGATGATGCATGGCAAAACACATGAAAACATTAAAACAATCAGACCCTTACGCGATGGCGTCATTGCCGATTTTCATGCTGCCGAACACATGATACGTGAGTTTATCAAAATGATTTCTCAGAAAAAATCATTATTTCCGCCTTCTTTAAAGATGGTTATCTGCATTCCTTCGGGTATTACAGAGGTAGAAGAAAGAGCTGTTAGAGACTCTGCCGAACAATCGGGCGCCAAAGAAGTGCGTTTGATTCATGAACCCATGGCTGCAGCAATTGGTATTGGCATTGATGTACTGGAACCTACAGGAAATATGATTATTGACATAGGGGGTGGAACTACAGAAGTGGCTGTTATTGCTCTTGGTGGTATAGTTTGCAACAAATCGATACGTATTGCCGGTGATGACTTTAATACCGACATTGAAGAATACATGCGCAAGCAACACAACATCCACATTGGCGAACGCAGTGCAGAGCGCATTAAAATAGAAGTTGGCGCCGCCATGTCGGAAATTGAAAACCCTCCTGACGATTTTGCTGTTCATGGCAGAGACATGCTTACGGGTATTCCTAAAGAAATTGTGGTTAATTATGCTGAAATTGCTCATGCCCTTGATAAATCTATCACTAAGATTGAAACAGCAGTATTAAACGCCCTTGAACTGACACCACCCGAATTGGCTGCCGATATTTACCGCACAGGGATTTATTTAGCAGGCGGCGGATCTCTTTTAAGAGGTTTGGACAAGCGTATTTCTTTAAAAACCAAACTTCCTGTTCATATTGCTGAAGACCCATTAAGAGCTGTAGCCAGAGGAACAGGTATTGCGCTTAAAAACTTTGATAAGTTCACATTCCTTATTAAGTAAATTTTGCTTTAAACAAACCTTTAGAGCTTATCTGTTAAGCTTTTTGTATAAATATTATGCGAAATATCTTCTTATTTATCTGGAAAAACAACTTCTTTTTTCTTTTTCTGTTGTTTGAAGTGTTTTCGTTTATACTTATTATCCAAAATAATGCTTATCAAAAGTCTGCTTTTATCAATAGAACCAATGATTTTTTTGGTTCAATAAACGGAAAAATAAACGGTATTTATGATTATTTTCATCTGGCGGAAACCAACAGGCAACTGGCTGAAGAAAATGCAAGATTGCACAGCAATGAAATCAAATCGTTCAATATTACAGATAAAAAAGTATATACTTTAAACGACACTGTTTACAAGCAAGAGTTCAACTATATTGAAGCTAAAGTGGTGAATAACTCTATAAACAGGAGAAAAAACTACCTCACTCTGAATAAAGGCTCTAAAAATGGCATTAAAAAAGACATGGGTGTTATTTCACCGCAGGGAGTTGTAGGCATTGTAGCCGATGTATCGCCCAATTACTCAACGGTAATGTCGGTGTTGAATATTGACACAAAGATTTCTGCCAAGTTAAAGACCTCAGGCCAGATTGGTTCTGTAGCCTGGAATGGCACTAATTACCGAAAAGGAAAACTCAACGACATGCCCACACATGTCAAACTTCAACAAGGCGATACCATTATCACAAGCGGTTTTTCAGCCATATTTCCTGAAGGTATAAATGTCGGATATGTTTTAGACTACAAGCTAAAAAACAGTGAAATTTTTTATGATATCGATATCGCGTTTTCTGTTGACTTTAATAAACTCTCTTATGTTTATGTGATTAACAACATACTTAAAATGGAGCAATTACTTTTAGAAAAAAAAACCAGCAATGATTAGAACAGTATTTGACAATGTATTAAGGTTTTTGGTGCTGACATTGGTACAGGTGTTTGTGCTTAATAATGTTCAGTTGAGTGGTTACATCAATCCTTACCTATATATACTTTTTATTTTGCTTTTGCCATTTGAAACGCCCAGGTCATTGTTGTTGGTGTTTGCTTTTATACAGGGATTAACGATAGATTTGTTTGTTCAGACACCCGGCATGCATGCTGCAGCTTGTGTGATGATGGCTTATTTGAGACCTTACGTGATTGGCACCATTTCTTCGCGAAGGGAATATGAACCCGGCATTCAGCCATCCATACAGGATCTGGGACTGACATGGTTTATATCATACGCAGGTATTTTAACCCTGGCGCATCATGCCGTATTGTTTTTTGCAGAGGTTTTTCATTTTGGAGAATTTTTAATTACTATTCAGAGAGTTATTTATAGCACTATTATTACACTTTTGCTTGTCGTTGTGAGCCAGTACATTTTTTACAGACCTCCTCACAGCATTATTTCAGGAAAAATTTAATTGCTCGCCGGCTTTGTTTTATAATATCAATGGTGTCAGAAATAGAAAAATGAAAAATAAAATCAAAAGAACTGACAAAATTTTTTCTTTTTTTCTTTTACTGTTAATCGCTTTTGTGGTAAACTTGACAAGCCGCGCCCAAAATATTAATGATTCAAATAATACAAGTCCGGCTGATACAGTGCCATTGGTTTTTTCTGAAAACAAAGCCCTTCCTGCCGACACAGTGTCCGTTTTTTCGAAAAAGACAAAAGGGCCGAAATTTCTTAGAGCTTCGCTATTTGCAACAGAGTATAATCTGGTTATAGGAACAAGCCTTGCCGTAGGACCTGAAACAGTAAGCAAATGGGAAGACAAAATGGAAAAGTTAAAGTTGAAAGCCATTGCCAAACAATACACAAAATCTTTTACGACTCCGCCTGTCATTGACAAAGATCTTTTTATCATCAACTATATCGGACATCCCTATCAGGGCAGTTTCTACTATAATTCATTAAGGTCGCAGAATGCCTGTGCTTTTCATGCATCGCTTTTCTGTCTGGGCCATTCACTACTTTGGGAGTACGGATGGGAAGCAGGGTTAGAACAACCTAGCATACAAGATTTAGTATCCACACCATTTGCCGGCATATTAGTAGGCGAACTGACTCATAGAGCCACCCTTAAAATGAGCGAAAACGGGTTTTGTTGGTACGAGGTGGTTTTGGTTTATATTCTTAATCCTGCTTATGTTATCAATAATGGATTTAAACTCAAAAAAGCTTCTAAAAAATAAATATTTTAAAAATGAATAATAACGACATTCTTAAACGCATACGTTATACTTTTGATTTTGGGGATTCAAAAATGATTGAAATATTCGGACTGGGGCAACTAGAAGTAACAAGAGCGCAGGTTAGTGATTGGTTAAAAAAAGAAGATGACCCCGCTTATCAAAAGCTCAACGATCAGCTGCTGGCTACCTTTCTGAATGGCCTTATTACCTTGAAGCGAGGCAAAAAAGAGGGAGTACAAGCTGTTGCTGAAAAACGACTGAATAATAATATTATTTTAAGAAAATTAAAAATAGCATTGAACCTGAAAGACACAGATATACTCGACATTCTTAAATTGGCCGACCTTAGAGTAAGCAAGCACGAGCTGAGTGCTTTTTTTCGCAACCCCGAACAAGATCAGTACCGAGCATGTAATGATCAGATATTACGCAATTTCCTGCACGGCATGCAGATAAAATACCATGTTGATTAAAAAATTTTAATATTTTTTTTATTTTTTTTCTTTGATATATAAAATATTGTTTTACTTTTGCCTCAAATAATACATGGAGGTATCATTTATGGATTTAAGTAAAACAACACAATATGCATTGCGCGCACTCAGCTTTATGGCCCAGGATGAGAAGGGTTTATATATTGCAAAAGACTTGCACGAAAAATTAGATATACCCCTTCAATACCTGAGGCGATTGATGAAAGATTTATCAAAAGCAGGTTTTCTGAAAAGCATCAAAGGCCATGGGGGTGGTTTTGTATTTGCCAAAAACACAGAAGAAATTTATCTGTCGGATATATTAGCAATTATTGAAAAGAAAGAACTTTTAAATGCCTGTATTTTTGGTTTTGAAAATTGCCTGCTCGAAAAAAAATGTGCCATGCACGACAGGTGGAACGAATCAAAAGAAAGCATTAAAAAAATTCTTCAAACAACCAATCTTTCGAACATGAATACAGAATTCAGATAATTAATATAATTTAAAAACTAAAACTTAAAACTATGGTAGATTCACAAGTAGTACTAAGCGGACAAACCCTTGCATATACCCTATATGCAATTTCTATTATTTTATTGGTATTTTGGTTTGGCTATAATGTCACCAAAACAGGTAAAAGTAATGCTGTAAAGCCGGCTCTTTTTTATTCGTTTGTAGGTCTTCTGATTGTGTTGGGTGTTTCATTACACATTGTTACTTACAACACCATACCCTGGACATCGATGGATTTAAACAGAGATGATATCACACCCGACAAGGTGTTTGATATTTCGGTTGAAAACCATCAGTTCCATTTGCCTTCAGAAAAGTTGATTATTAATGTTAACGACAAGGTGCTTTTCAACGTCACTTCAAACGATTTAACTTATGGTTTCGGATTGTTCAGAGCCGACAACTCAATGGTTTTTCAGATGCAGGTAGTTCCGGGACATCGCAACGACATACTCTGGAAATTTGAAAAGCCAGGTGTTTATTCAATTCGATCGACAGAATATTCAGGACCCAAAGGCGCCAACATGGTATTGAAAGATGTGGTGGAAGTTAATGCCCTTTAATAAATAATAATAGTGTAATAATTAAAAAAATAAATAATTATGAAATTTATAGAGACATTTTTAAACGGAGAACAAGCTATGTTTAAACCAAAAAGCTTGACACCTATGCAAAAACTTGTTTTGAGGTTTGTTGTTGTCGGATTGATATATTACGGTTTTGCTGTTATTGAAGGCATGATCATGAGGATGTACCAAATATCGCCTATTGCAGCTATACCCGACTATCAGTATTTTGCCATACTTACAGCCCACCCCTTGGTGGGTATTTTTGGTTCAACCTATTCAATCGTTTTTGGCGCATTTCTTTTTCTGGTTCCATTTTTAATGAAAAAGCCCTTATGGAGCTTAAAACTCGGCAACTGGACATTGGCTTTGGTTGGTGGAGGCACATTGGTATTCTGGCTGGCGGGGTTTATTACACATTACGCACCTCTTTACACTTTATATTGGCCTTTACCGGCTGATTTCAGTCAGTTTAACCCAATTGGAGGGACTTTCTTTGTGACAGGTATTGCGCTGGTAATGCTGGGAACAGTATTTTTTGTTATAAATATTTTTAAAACCATTACCTATACTCCCGAGGGCTTCGAAAAACAACCGGCAGGGGCATTGATAAGTTCAGCATTGGGAATTGATGGTTTATTTAATTTATTCAGAAAGAAAAATAAGCAGAAAGAACATTTGGTATCGTTACCAGTTGCAGCCATTGCACGAGGCACTGTTGATACTGCATTGAATGCAGGCATTATCTTATTTACGGGGGTTTTAATTCTGGTGTATCTGATAGGTCATTTGCTGGGTTACGATTTAAAAAGCACCAGTATCGATGCCTTGCTGTATAAAAACTGGTTCTGGTGGGGGTTAGATCTTATTGCCGACGGATTGGTTCTTATTTTCGTTGCAGGGACCTGGTATTTATTAGCCATGCTTATAACAGGCAAAAAACTCTACATGCAGAATATAGCCCGAGCAGCCCTTTTACTCGAATTAGTGGTTTCATGGACAGTGTGGTCGCATCATTTGATGTCGGACCAAGCACAGCCCGGCATACTCAAAGTGGTGTCGGGAGAGATGGTGACTGCTTTTGAATTAATCACACAGGGATTGGCTTTCTTCATCACATTAGCAACCTTGTGGAGTGCCCGACCGTTAAAGATGACCAATCCTTTGAAATTCTTATTAGGTGGGCTTTTGGGTTTTGCGCTAGCTGTTCCGGCAGGCATTATGCAGGCAGACCTCGGCTTAAACCGCATTTTACACAACACACAGTGGATCGTAGGTCCACACGTACATGTCGCAGTACTGGTAGGCTTAACCATGACCCTCTATTCGGCGATTTATTTCTTATTTCCTATTGTTACAAACGGGGCCAAACTGTACAGTCAGAAACTGGCTAATTTTCACTTCTGGGCACATATTACAGGTGGTATAGGGATGGGAGCATTTATGGGTATGGCAGGTTTGCAAGGCATGTTGCGTCGTACCATTTATTATAATGGTGAATTTAATCTTTATATGATTTTGGCCGGTTTGTGCGGCTTATTATTGTTGCTGGCGTTTCTGGCCTTCTTCTATAATATAGTAATGAGCGTGGGCTTGAATGGTGTCATTAGTATTTTCACACCCTCAAAGCTTGACAAAAATGTATTAATTCCTACAGATGAAGTAAAATAATTTTTTTCGTTTTCTTTTGGTTTATAGCCCGGACTTTGGTTCGGGCTATTTTTTTATATCAGAACCGCTTTTTAATCTGTACATAAAGCCTGTAGAATTGATTGGATTTTTCCAAATCATCTTCGAAATTTAAAGAGAAATATAGTTTTTTTACAACCTCAGTGCTTATGCTTAAATTTGCAATATGCTGTATCAAAGGAATTTGCGATCTCATTATTTTATAATGAACGTAGCTGTAAGCAGTACTTAAGTTCATTTTTCCGGAATTAAAAGCACGCGAGAAACGCAAATTATAAACCTGGCCATTTAAATAATTGGTTTCGAGCAAAGTGGCCGATAGCGTTGTTGAAATCTGAGATTTGAAAAGATTATTATGGGTAAGAAACAAATAGGCATTTCTGGTGGGTCTTGTATCGCTTTTCTGGAACCTGTATCCACCGCGGGCTCCAAAATAAATATTTTTATAAATATTGTAGTTTAGCTGTGCTCCTGCCCCCTGACGTGTTTCCTTTTCTATAAGCGTACTGAGGTAATCTTTATCTGTCTCGTAATAAATAACATTTTTACGTGTATCGTAGGTGCCTGAGAGCATCAACTTTCTGAAAGGTCGGTATCTTAATGATAAATAAGTACTGGTGAGGCTTGCTGTATTTTGCTTTTGCTCATTTAAAAACCTGTAAAGATCAATTTCTGAAGTGCAAAAAAGCTGTACATTTTTCAGCAGGGAACTGTTGTGTTGAAAGTACAGGAAACGGCGATCGGTCTTTAAATTATTCATTTGCTCTGCAATAGCCAGAGAATTTTGCATATTTCGTTTTGATGTTTGCAGGTTATGACCTATGTAGGCACCGTATTGCAAGAGTTTTGTGTTAAAGCCATAATCAGAATAATCAGGCCGGAAACCTGCAAAAGCACCAACAGAAATATTCCCGATTGATTTTTCGGCTTGCAGCCCATCAATAGCTCCTATATTAGAAATATTGGGATTTATTCTGCGCCCCAGGCTTATATGGGCGTCTTTGTTTATGTCGTATATTAATGATAAATCATAAATTTTTAATCCATTAAAAATATTCTTCTGCACGTTGCTCCACTCCCCGTTTTCTTGTCTGAACACCATATTGCTTTCGAAAGAGAACTTTGAATCGGCTATATTTCTAATATTCAACGCTAAGGCGTAATTGAATATATACGATGGGTGGTAGGGCGTGTTTGAAAAATTGGAAATACTTGAAATACCCGCTGTGCCATTAATTTTTTGTTTGTGTGTGTTTTTGTTTATTTCCCCTTTTTCAGCCGCTTTAGATGTATCAGAAGCTTCAATCAGATTGTCTTTGACGGGGGGCTTTATAATTTCTGTTTTCTTATTTTCAAGCCTTCGTTTTGCAATAATTTTATCATTCACATTAAAGTTATTTGCTGAAATAAAAGAGCAAACAACTGATGATGAAGAAAGGTTTTTTACTATTAATGCAGGAATGAGCTGATTATTAAAATAAGAAAAAAGAGTATCGCCAACAATAATTCCGGCTGTTGATGGGTATTTCACATAAACACTCTGAGAGGTTACAAAAGAGACTGTACCAACAGTTTCTTCGGTACTTGTCTGAGCTTTGAGACTCAGTCCCAGAATAAATAAAATAAAGACAATAAAAAAATGTCTCATGTTTAAATTTTAAATTATTAATCGCCTGCCTGTCCTCGCGGATGGCAATTATAACAGGCGGTGCTTACCCACGAATACCCGCCCACTTCATTATGCTTGTCGTTCATATCAGCCTGAGTATGTTCATGGCAATCAATGCAACTGAAAGTACAATTTGCAGGGTTGTTATGACATTCGGCACAAGATATTCCGTGGTGTTTTCCTGAACTTATTGGAAAGTAGTTTTCATGCTGAAAACTTACAGGACTCCAGCCCGGATTGGTATTGTGACAGGTGGTGCATTGTTTAGAATAGCATCCGCCATTATGTACGGGATTGGTAGCCGTCTCATAGTCATTTTTATGACAAGAATAACAATCAGTTGACAGAGCTGTATAATTGTTATTGGTATGACATTTTGCACACTCCAGGTTTGAATGTCCGAGTGTGAGCGGGAAAAAGTTATGTCCGAAACCGGTACCGCCCCATTCGTAAGAGAAAATATTGTGACATTGTGTGCAGTCAGTCGAAAAACCCGCTGTAGTATGATTGGGTTTTGTTGTTGACATATAATTGGCCCTGTGGCAATCTATACATTCTACACCCAATACTTCGTAGCGGTGCAATGATTCAGACTTATGACACTTCTGACATTCGGTATTGTTGTGCACACCCAGTAGCGGAAAGCGGCTTTGCTGATGTAATTCCGACACATTATTAACAATCCACGAATCGGATGTGTGGCATCTGTCGCAGTAATTACCTACTGTTTGGCTGTGTATGTCGGAATGACAACTCACACATTCGGTTTTAGTTTTAGCTTCAGCAAAAATCAAAGTGGAATGGCACAAGCGGCAGTTTATTTCCTTATGCTGCCCATTGAGAGGCATTTTGGTGGCTGAGTGGTCAAAAGAATAAATTTCTTTATCGAGTGTCCACCCTTTAGAACTGTGACACGTGCTGCAGCTTATTTTAAAATCTTTACCATGTGGTGACTCATCCGAAAAAGCCCCAATCAGGTAAAGCACAAAATACCCAATTATAAATGACAAGATTCGCATTTTACACTTATTTTGTATTTAACATATATTATTTTATCGGCTACTGTAGGCTTATGACACTTTTTACAAGCCACATTGGCATGCTTTCCGTCGAGTTTGAAAGCCGTATTGTTATGATTAAATTTGTATTCTTTCCAGTTGTTAAACTCATGACACCGGAGACAATCGGTAACGTCTTCTTTATCAAATTGTTTGTAATGGACGTCGGTATGGCAGTTGACACAAGTTGTCTCTAAACCGGCAAATTTTTGTAGTTTACTGCCATCTGTGTTTTCTTTAAAATGACATTTTCTGCACGATACGGTTGCATGAGAGCCAAGAAGTTTAAAATTAGTTTTGGCATGGTCGAACTTGATGTCGTTCCAGATAATTTCGCTGTGGCAACTCAGGCAATTGTCTTCGGGATAATATTTCTTGCTTATGAGGTCGGCATGTATATTTTTATGGCAGTCGCTGCATTTTTTGCCAATCTGCCTGAAGTTCCATTTTTCTGTTTTTTTATGGCACTCGAAGCAGGGCACTGCCGAATGCGCTCCCTGTAAAGCAAAAGCGCCTTTATTGTGCTGCTCGACAGTGTATGAAAAATTTACAAAACTTATAAGATTATGGCAGGACGAACAGTCGGGAGTGATGCCCTCTTTAGTAAACTGACCATTGTGATAATCCTTATGACAATCGGTGCATTTGTCATGTTTTAAGGGGGTGGTATATTTTACTTTATGACACAATTTGCAATCAATAGCCAGATGTTTTCCTTCCAGCTTGTATTTTGTTTTTGAATGATCAAAGTTTTTAATGGCTTTTGTTAAAGTGAAAGATTCATTGGAGTGGCATTGCAGGCAATTGCTGCCAAATTTATTTTTATGCACATCCACATGACAGCTGGTGCAACTGCTGTATGGCAAGCCTGTAAACTTCTGAAATTTAACACCATTGGCGGTTTCAATTTTATGGCATTTAAGGCATTCAACATTTTTGTGTTTGCCAGTAAGTTGAAACTTGGCCGTGGCATGGTTGAACTTGGATGCAGGTTTAAAAGCATTGGCATCATGGCAGTTGGTGCAACTTGCCGAAAGCGTATTCTGGTGAACATCTGTATGACAATTGGTGCAATTGGTTTTTAATCCCAGATAAGTAAATTTCTTTGTTTTAATATTGGCAACACTAATGTGTTTCACATCATGACAATCCTTGCATGTTTTTTTGGTATGCGCCCCAATGAGTGTAAAGCCTGTTAAATTATGATTAAATGTTTTTTCGTCAAACCTGACTATCTGGAAATTTCTGCCATGATGGTCGCTGTGGCAGGTGGCACATTGTTTTCCTTTGACATCTGCCGAAACATGGTAGCCTTTGTTTTGTGCAATGCGTTCATTGAGCTCCTTATGGCAATCGAGACATTTATCGTTCGACAACTGTTCGCCCAGAATATGACATTTGGTGCAATTTGAAATCCCTTCCAGATGGCTGTGGTAGCTCGACAGCTCGCCCGGAGAGATTTGAGCAATACTACAAGCCCCCAAGAGGATAAGAATTAATATGCTAAAAATTCTTTTGCCGAACATCATTATCTATGTGTCAATTATTTATAAAATTAATGTTTTAAAATGGCTTCACCAAATTTTCGGGTAATCTGAATGCCGGTTTTTTGTAAAAACTGCGTTGGAAGCTCTCCTCCTGCAAAAATAAAAACTAAATCATTTTTTATAGTCTGGCTTTCATTGTCATTTAAATTTAAAATACTGACATTATCTTTTTCAATGGCAACGGGACTTGTATTAAATAAAACTGTGATGCTCTTTTTTTCAATGGCATGAATTATTTTGACATTATTCTGAGGTTTAATACGGTTAAAAACGTCGTTGCGGTATGACAGCACCACATTATTTTTATCAGCAAGCATCAATGCCGCTTCTATAGCCGAGTCTCCGCCACCGACAATCAGAATATTTTTTTCATTAATTATTTCCGGTTCCAAAAGACGATATGCCACTTTTTCTGAATCTTCGCCCGGTATGTTCAATTTTCGGGGTGTGCCTCTGCGCCCAATTGACAATAATACTTTGTTTGTTGTCATCTCTTCGCCGGTTAAGGTAACAATTTTAAAAATATTATTCTCAGGTAATATAGCATCTACTTTTGAATTTTCTTTAATAAGGATGTTATTCTTGGTGAGGACGGTTTTCCACAAATCGAGCAATTCGGCTTTGGATGTTTCGTATAATTTAACTTTCCCATAGAGGGGTAAATCCATTGGAGAGGTCATAACGATTTTGGAGCGTGGGTAAGTAAATACAGTGCCGCCTAAGGTATCCTGTTCTAAAATAAGGGCTTTCAGATTGTGTTTTTTGGCTGTTAATGATGCTGAAATACCGGCAGGACCAGCCCCAACAATAACAAGGTCGTATTGGGCATTGTGTCCTTTATCAATGGTTTTGGCTATGTTCTCAACAGCCTGCCTGCCTTGCTCAACAGCATTTTTAATCAATCCCATACCCCCCAATTCACCAGCTATATAAATACCATGCACATTGGTTTCAAAATTCCGATTCACATTGGGCAAGTCAACACCTCTTTTTTCTGTGCCTATACACAGCGTAATAGCCTCTGTAGGACAAGCATGAAAACAGGCCCCATGACCAATACAACTTGAAGCATTTATTATAGTTGCCTTTCCGTTTCTAATGCCCAGTATATCTTTCTCAGGACAAGCAGCAATACAAGCGCCTGTTTTAATACAACTGCTTTCATCTACAACAGGATGCAATGAAACAGGCTCATAGAGACCCGTTTCTTTAGCAATTTTAATTTTTTCTTCTACTATTCCCGACTTTTTATTTTGCAGCCACAGATAAAATAAAACCACAGCAACAGCAAGCACAATGACTGAGGAATAAATAATAATATTTTCTAAAAATATTTCCATCGTTTAAAATCAAAAAGTCAATTTTTTAATAGCCGCTTAAAATATCCATTTAGCACCAAAAACAACTGCCACCACAATGTGTACAAACATAACAATGATCATAATTAAAGCAAAGGGCAGATGAATTACATGCCAGTACTTTAAAAGGTTTTGCATTGTGGTCAGGCGGTCAATTTTTCGGTTTAATGCCAGTTCACTTTTAATGAGTGCTACAATTTTTTTATTTTCCGACTTGTTTAAATTGTTTTTTATTAAAAGGGTTTTAGCTCTTTTTATTGAGCTCCTATCTTCTGCATACGTTTTGAAAAGGCTTGTAAAAAATTTGCCGTGATAAATGCCCACTTTCTTTTTAGTGATTTCCAAAATTTCATCGAAGCTTTCTTTTTTTAGATTCGGATTGTTTTTAAGAAGTCCTTCAATATCTGTTTTCAGGTTTTTCACTTCCGTCAAACTCAACGCTCTACCCTCAATGCTTCGCGGTATCTGAATATATATAAACCGGCCTATAATGCCGCTTACAAAAACGGCTACCATGCTCCAGAAACTAATAGCAACCAATCCCCCAAATTTGAAAGAAGTATGAAAAAGAATCAATACGGGACCCAGGGTGCAAAGGAAAATATGAAATTCCAGCCAGTGTTTTAACAAGCCCATCCTGAAAAAGATGCGGAACCTCTTGCGCAGCATATAAGTAAAAATTCCGATGAGCATTAAAAGCGAACCTATCACACCATAGCCATGGCCTAATAAACCACTTGGTTTAAGAATTTTATAATCGGGGTTGAAAAAACGTTCTTCTATGCTTGTTTTATAAAAATCTATACCCCTGAAATACAGATAAACAAAGGATGCAGCAACAATGACTGACAATAATAAAACATATATTCTGTGGGTTGTTTTTGACATTGTTTTACAGAAAAAGAGTTCCTAAAATTACAAATGCCAAATTAGTAAAAATTTCTTTTGTGAATACTAAGAATTTTAAAAACTCATTTATTCACTGTTAATAAAAGATTTTCTATTTTTACAATATATATTTCATTATAAAGTCACTTCAAATAATTGCAGGTAAAAAACAAAATTATAGTAATCCATGAGCAACATAAAACTTTTTGAGAGTAAGCAAATTAGAACATTTTGGAACGAAAAAGAACAGAAATGGTATTTTTCGATACAGGATGTGGTTGAAATTCTTACTGAAAGTACTGATATTAAACAGTATATAAAACGAATGCTTAGTCGCGATGGAATGTTAAAAAACAACTGGGGTACAATTTGTACCCTGGTTGAAATGAAAGCTGCTGATGGAAAAGGGAGAAAAATACAGGCTTCCGATACCAAAGGTCTTTTGCGTATTATTCAATCAATCCCATCTCCCAAGGCAGAACCCTTTAAACTATGGCTGGCTCAGGTAGGTTCGGATAGGTTAGACGAAATAGAAAATCCTGAATTGGCTACCCAACGTACAAGAGCTTTGTACAAAGCCAAGGGCTACCCTGAAGATTGGATAGAAAAACGCATGCGCAGCATTGCTATAAGGGAAGAGCTGACCGATGAGTGGAAAGAAAGAGGCGTAAAAGAGCAACCAGAATATGCCATTCTAACCGCCGAAATTTCTAAAGCTACATTTGGCTTAACGCCTTCTGAGTACAAAAAGGTTAAAGGTTTGAAAAGTCAGAATTTAAGAGACCACATGACAGACCTTGAACTGATATTTTCAATGCTGGGCGAAGCTTCTACAATGGCAATAGTAAAAACAAAAAAAACCAATGGCTTTGCTCAAAATAAAACTGTTGCAAAAGAAGGTGGTAAAATAGCCGGTGATGCCAGAAAAGCACTGGAAATTAAAACAGGAGAAAAAGTTGTTTCAGAAAAAAACTATTTGCCGGAAATCTTACATCCTGGCCAGCGCCATAAAAATAGCATGCATAGAAATAGTAAAAAAAAGATATAGTTTTCGGGCAGCTTCCGGATTCATGTTGAAATAATGATATTTTATAGATTGATCGCGACAGGCAGCCAAACAATCGCCACACAATGTACAGGTAAATCCCGGTTTCTTATTTCTGACATGCTCGGGATTCAAAGCATCGTATTTACAAAAACTGCAACATTTCATGCACAGGTTGCATGTGGTGTCGATTTTCATTCTGAAAGGGTTGAGGTATTTAAGCACATTTACCACTGTGCCAATAGGGCAATATAAAACACAATGAATCATTTTTTTATGTTGGTGCGAATAAAAAACCATGATTAATATGCCCACGATGCCAAATGTCAGTCCTGCAATGGCGGCTGTAGTACCCGGCACATTGAACCAGCGCAGCATAAGACTTGTAAAAATAACCAATAAAACAAGGGTCGATTTGATAGCATACTTGTATTTGAATTTTGTGTTTTTGGTTTTTCCCTGGGAAGCCACCCTGTCAAACGCTCCAAAATAACACAGTTGACTGCACCAAGCAGGACCTGTAAGCGCCAGGGTGCTTAAAAACAAAATAGTCATAAACCCCAATTCATATCTGTATAAAGGACCGGCCAAAATCATCAGGGGTATGGGCAGATGCAGCTTTCCTGTCATTAAAAACCTGTCAGCGCCAAGTAGCCCAATGAGGAGCTGGCTGAAAAACACGATAGAGAAAAGTGTCCAGGTTATTCGGCGCCATTTGGGAACGTTGAGCGGGTTCTGCATTTTATAAGTAACAAAAGCACCATAAGAAGCAACTACAACAATCTCTATCCAGCCTGCATTTTGTATAAACCGTTCTAACAGGTTGATGGGACGCGATAACTTCACTTGTAGAATGCCAAGAATTATAAAAGTAAAAATAAATACAGCAAAGGGAAGGTAATATTTGCGCAGTGTGCCTTTCATATAAATGAATGTGATAGTTTGAATAACTTTTGCAGCTTTTTGAGGACTATTCGTCAATATCAAGTACAATTTTAATGTTTTCTTTTACCTTTTCAGCAAGGCTTTGGGGCAAGTCTCCGATTTTCTTTACAATCCTCTTGTTATCAATAGCCCTTAACTGGTCAATCATTACATCACAATCCTCTTTTACTTTTGCTGTCCCTTTTTTAATATGCACCCTTAGTATTTTACTTTCAGGTTTAATATTGCTTGTTATAGGGCAAATCAATGTCGAAGGGTGAACTTTATTCAAAAGGTCTGTCTGAACTACTAAGACAGGTCTTGTTTTTCCTGTTTCAGTACCGAATCTTGGTTCAAGATTGGCAAGCCAAATTTCAAATTTTCTAACAGTCATACTCATCGAGGTTTTCAAATTCAGCTAGTGTCTTCATTGATTCTTCACTGACAAGCTTAGACTCAGCTACAAGAAGTTTTGCAAGAATTTTCTTTTTTTGAATTCTGTTATAATATTGAAGCGCTTCGTTTATATAGCGGTTTCGGGGTTTCTTTATTTTTTCAAGCAATTGCTCTGTTTCCTGAAAAACGAAGTCGTCGAGTTTTAATGAAAGTGTTTTCATCTGTAAATAATTTGTTTTTTATTTGGTCAGATGGAATCTCGCATGAATATTATTTTCATTTACGGTTTGTGTTAACAATATCATGCTCGATTTCATTTTATTCCTATTTAGTATATTACAAAAGTACATACTATTTTGGAATTTTCAAAATTATATTTAGCTTTCTGCAAAAAAATTAAGCAAATTTGTATATTTGAATAAAAAACAATATTATGCAAACAAGATTTTATAAATCAAAACTATTGATCTTTATTTTTCTTTTTCATTTTGGAGTTAAAGGCTATGCTCAAACTGTACTTTTAGGACCTGAGGCATTTGATTCGGATGTCGTCGTACATGGCACCACAGCCCCAACCAATGTGTGGTTTGCTCCCGAATATTACGCCCCTATCGATTATGCGACCCTTTGGGGTTGTTCGGGTGGTTATGTAGGATACCAGAATTCGTATAACAATTACTGGATGAATTTTTTGCGTACGCCAGAAGTTGACTGCACAGGCAATGACTCAGTAACTTTAAGTTTTGACATGAGCAATTCGTATTCTTCAAGCCATCCTAATGACAAAGTGTATTTTAATATGTGGATTGATGGCGCTTACCACGATGCTTCTGTCAACCAGACAATCTTTTTTGATGATGCAAGAAACTGCGTACACTTTGATGTGGTTTTTAATCTGACCCCTTACACCGACAAACATGTGTTGTTTTATCTTAACACCTATTGCGGATATAACGATTCTGAGATGTATCTGGTGAAATTCGATAATATCAGCGTTGTGTCGCCTTTGTCAACAGCTGCGAATGACAATCAGAGTCCGTCAGAAAATGTTAATGTATTTCCCAATCCATCGCAAAATTTTACAACTATACAGTTCCCCAATCCTGACAATAAAATTCTCACATTGTACATATATAATGCGATGGGACAAGAGGTGCAAAAGATGGGGCATATCAGCGGTACAGAAGTTAGCTTAGACAATAAAAACCGTCCCCAAGGGATGTATTTTTTTCAATTGAAAAATGTCAATGAAAGTGTTGGGAATGGGACGTTTACCATAATGCCGATGTAATATCTCCAATATTACCATGGTTTATTTTTTAATTAAAATGCTGATAACCACGTAAGTGGTTAAATATGAATAAAAAAAATAAATAGTACAAATACAACCCGTCTTGCGCGGGTTGAATAAAATAAATTATGAGCACATACACACAAATTCTTTATCAAATTGTTTTTGGCACTAGAAACAGGGAGTGGGTTCTCAAGGAAAAAGGAAGAGAAAAGCTATTCCGTTATATAAGCGGAATTGTTGAAAATAAAAATTGTCACTTATACAGAATAAACGGTGTTGAAGACCATATTCATATTATAACACACCTACATCCTACATTAGCTTTAGCTAGTTTAGTAAAAGATATAAAGTTGGCTTCAGCTGATTTTATTAAGCGTGAAAACCTTTTTGATTATTTTAATGGATGGCAGGACGGCTATGGAGGTTTTACCTATGCCTATAAAGAGAAAGATAAGCTTATTGAATATGTTAAGAACCAACAAAATCATCACAGAATTATTTCCTTTCGCGAAGAATACGTTAGTTTACTAGAAGAACATGGTATAGCATTTAATGAGAAGTATTTATTATAGGAATTATTATTAGACCCCTCACAGGGTCTATCAAAAGCCTCATATAGGTTTTATTCATATTTGACTCCTTCGGAGTCTATTCGGAGTCATTGTTTACGAAAATTAAAGAATATAAAAACAATGTGACCGCCATATTAGTAAATAAGAAGAATTAAACTTTTTAATCTCTTATTTTTTATATTTGCAGATAAAATCACCTTGAATATGAAAAACAATTTATTGTTGTGCAGGATTTTACTTTTGTTTTTCATTACCTTTTTATCAACTAAAGTAATTTTGGGGCAACAAACACCTGAAAAGAATCAATTTGAAAGAAAGCTTTTTTTAGGATTTAGTACCGGTCCATTATTTTCAAAATTAATTGCTGGAAGCGAAAATGACCATGGTGGACTTGGCTCTCCAACATCTTATAAAGTGACATTCGAAAATAAATACAAAACAGGTTTTAATGCCGGATTATTTGCTGAAAATCATTTTGCAAAACATTTTGCTTTTCAATCGGAATTAAATTATCTCTACACAAAACATGAAATTAAGTATGTTCAATCTACCGGAGATGGTGGATTCACAGATAATATAGCTAATTTCACTTTAGCAAATTCATTATTTCAACTTTCATTTCTGCCAAAATTAATTTTGGGAAAGAAAAACAAAATATATTTTTTAGTCGGTCCTGCTTTTAATCTTAAAATTTTTACAAATATTAATGGAACTTTTGAGAAAAATGTACATTATTATCCTGGTCGTCCTGCATCTTATTCAATATTTTATAATGATGATATAAAAAAAAGAGTTGATTTAAATAATTTTACCAATGTTGTTTTGGCAGCAGGAGCTAACTTTCCGTTAAAAGACAACTTTTTTTGTGCTGAATTCAGGCTTGGACAAAGTTTATCGAATATTATCAGTGCTCCAAACATGAAAGAAATTTTTGCTACAATAAATATTTTGTACAAAATAAAATTAAAAAAATAATATTGAGAAAAAATAGCTTCCTCTTCTTTTTGGTTTTGGCAACAATTTGTCTTTCATCTGCATCTTATGCCCAACAATTTATTGGTATCAGCGGTGGTTTTAGTAAAGGGAAGTTTTTTGACTTCACAACAGATAAATATTATGATGCTAAATATCTTCTGCATAATGGAGCTAATTTTTCTTCTTTCTATGAGACAAAATTTGATTCCTCAAAAAGTCTTAAAATTGAACTGCAATATAAATATCAGAAGGCAGACTTAGAAATACACAATAATTTTGGTCATGGTTCTTACTATAAAAATTTGAGTTACTCTTTTCAACTTTTAGATATTGGATGTATATACTCTTTACGGTTAATAAAAAAACCTTTGGAATTGTATTTTTCATTTGGACCAACACTTTCTTATAATATAAAAACAACGTCAATTGGGAATGGTTGGAACTTTGTAAGCTTGTCTCAGATAGACACCAATGGAAATCCCGTTTCAATGCTCACAACACGAAATTGGGAAATAAATGAAAGCCATTCAAACGACTTATCACTTATAAACTTAGGTTTTGATGCCGGATTTGATTTCATTGTGCCAATTAACAATGTATTTGATTTCATATTTCAGAACAGATATAACCTATTTATTACAAATGCAACAAAAATTTATGTGCTCAACTATACATCTTTAATAACAGGTAATTTAAAATTTGGGTTAAGGTATAACTTGTAATGAGAAGTATTTATTATAGGAATTATTATTAGACCCCTCACAGGGTCTATCAAAAGCCTCATATAGGTTTTATTCACATTTGACTCCTTCGGAGTCTCTTTTAGGGTCACATCAGAGGCAGCATTGGCAAACTTTAAAAAGATTTACAGTAATATTTTTTGATATTTAATTGAACATTAGAAAACACCTCTTCTTTATGGTTATTGTTTAACAGCCAAACTCTCCAGCACCTCTTCCTCTGCCATTTTAATATTTATTGAAATACAATCCAAATTACCAAGAATTGAAATTAAAAATGTATTGTTAGGGAAAAAGTCGTTCTCCCACGACACGTTTTGCTTTTCTCCATAACTGTTATCTTCAACATCAGCAGTAGCCAGCAGCGCATCAATTACGCCTATTTTTACGGAATCTTTTTCTACAAAAGTTTTAAGAAATTCGCGGTAAGCGGCAATTTGTTTTTTCAGCTCAACAGCTTTTCCTGATGCCCCATTATCCCCTCTCATTATTCGGGTTGTATAGCCCGACTCATCTTTTGCAATTAAAGCTTTCAAGTTAATTTTATTGGGAGCTTCAATGGCTTTTGAATCCTCATTTTCGACAGCTTTTACCAATTCCATTTTAATATTGTTTATCTGACCGCAAACTTCTTCAGTCTTTGCTCTGAGTGCCAGAAATTTATCTTTTTTGTCAGCCAAACCGTCTTTTTCAAGTTTTTTATAAGTCATTTCATTTTTAGCAACATACAAATCAGCCGTTTTTGAAATATCCTCTGAACTTAAATTCAATGCTATAAGAACATCTCTGCTTATATTTAAAGCCAGAATGGATGTAAACAACGCCACATAAACCATCATAAACATGACACCCAGAAAGTTAAGCATAGACTTTTCTTTTGACTTATTGTGATGATATACATACACAGGCAAAAAATACACAAAAGGCAATGGTATGCCAACCAGCAGAAACCAGCCTGCACCAGGCCAGTGCTGAATTTTAAACATCGCACCAACGAAAGTAATAAAGGCACAAACAAAACCTGCTATATACAACTGCTTGTACTTTTTACCATTGCCGTTATAGCTCTGAATAAATGCCATGGGCAAAAACATGAGGCAAAACAAGCCCAGTCCAAGTGTGATGAGGATGCCCGCCCCTGGCCAGTGCTGAACTTTGAACAATGCACCAAACATAAAAATATTGATGATGATGACACCGGAGATATAGATGAACTTTTTCATAATTATAATTTTTAATGATTAATGGTTAATTGTTAATGATTAATGGAGGAGGCTTGTAAGGGCTTCTGATTCGGCTATGCGTACATTTCTCTGAAAATAACTGAGTTTGTTTATAACTGCAATGGTAACCATGTGGTAAAAATTATACATTTCCCAGCTTACTTTCTGTCCTCTTTCATTTATAAAAGGTTCATTTGTTTCAAGTGATTTTGAAATTATTTTGCTTGCATTTTCGTCTGTTGGGCATAAATCCAGAAGCTTTTCTTTTAAGTCCAGCAATTTCTTTTTAATCTCAGAAGCCCTACCCATGTTTCCATCAGGCTCAGTACCACAAAACATATTTGTTGGTATATCATATTTGTCTTTACTCATAATGATTGCCGGATTTTTGGCTCTGACCATCGCCTCATTTTCACTCACACCATCAACAGCAATAATCAATTCAATTTTACATTTTTCAATATAAAGACAAACCTCATCCGATATGATTTTTACATCGTTAATGTGGGCTTTGAATACAGAATCTGTTTGGAGTGTATCATTTACAATTCTTTCAACCAACAGATTGTTTTTGTTTTCAAGAATTGCCGTTGTTTTCAGAATTTCATTCCCTGGTTTAATCATATAGCCCAGCACATTTTTAGAAACATTCATGGCAAGCAGCAAATTAAACATATTAAAAAACACAATACCAACGCATAAAAAGAGAAAACTAGCTTTGATGCTTTCTGCCTTTTGATAGACTTTTGACACATACATTGGAAAGAAAACAGTTGTCAACCCAATGGCTCCCAGAATAAGTAAAATGCCGGCACCAGGCCAGTGTTGAATTTTAAAGAGGTCGCCAAAGAGATAAAATATCAGCGAAACAGCGCTAATGATATAGGTAACATGAAGATTTTTTGCCTGCCCATCGCGCAATTTGGAAATAAGTATAGCCGGAATTAATAAAAATCCGAGGGTCGAAAACCCAAAAACAAGCAATATGCCGGCGCCTGGCCAATGCTGTATTTTGAACAAAAATCCAAAAATAAATGCAATACCTCCAAGAATTGAAATAATGTAAATAAACAAGCTCCCTTTAAGTTTTGATTCTTTTTTCATCACCCATAGAGCTGAAGGGAAAAAGACGGCTCCAAGTAAGAAAAATCCAAGTGTCAACAGTATACTGGCACCTGGCCAGTGCTGTATTTTGAACAAAGCCCCAACAGTCATAAGCACCAGAGAGACCAGCCCAATTGTTTTCATTGTTTTTTTCATAATTCTGTATTTTTTATCGATTAATAAAATAGTATCTTCCTGAATTTTTTTTAATCCTTTGTTGCCTATAAGCGCTTTGGTCTTTTCGAAGGCTGCCTCAAACGACAAGCCCTGCCTCATAGCCGCTTCCACCTGACAGCAGATGTGGTCTATCAGCTCATCGCGCAGGTGTGAAAAAGTAATACCGTCTTTGGATACTTCTTCTACAATAATTTCTATTTGTGCTGCTTTTAAATCTTGCATAAGTCGAGACTATAACCGGGTTTAATTAAAAGACCTATCATTTCAATAAATTCCTGTAGTTCTTTAACTTTTTCTACTGCCACATTTTTTCCTGCCAGTGTCAGCTTATAATAAATCCGCACCCTGCCATTCATAATTTCAGTTTCGGTAATAACTGAACCATCTGTTTCAAGCTTGTGGAGAATAGGGTAAAGTGCACCAAAGGTGAGCTTTATTTTGCCCTGTGCCAGCTCTTCCACTTTCTGTGTTATTTCATAACCGTACATCCTGCTATTCTCCGATAACAGCTTCAATACTATTGATTTTAATGAGCCTTTAAGTAATTCTTTTGATATCATATCTTTTTTATATTTTTTAATGTTGTATATACTATAAACTTATATATTGCGAAATTATTATATAATTTTATAAAAGTCAAGCGTTTTTTAAAATATTTTTTTTTAAATACTTTTAATTGTTTGAATATTATGCATTTAGAGATAATTAAATTTAATTAAAAAATATATTATAAAGTTTTTAATAATAATATAAACTACACAAAGCGAATTATTCTATTAATTTTGTAATAAAATGATATTTTATTAATTATTCAATAAACTAATTTTTATGAAAACTATAAAAAATACCTTTTTACTGTTTGCTCTGCTAATTTTAAGCACGTCAACTGTCAAAGCACAAGATTTTAAAGGCAACTGGGATGGTAAATTAATAGTTACTATGAATGGAGAAGAAACATTTTTGGCGTTTAGAATGGTTATAAATACTGATGGTTTGGGAAATTGCGACGGGGCTTCTAGATTATTGATTCCTTATAACGGCAAATCATATTATGCACAATATTCATTTAAAGGAACTTATAGTGGTACCGCATTGACTTTTAATGATGTTGAATTACTTGAGAGTGATGGCCCCAGTGATCCTGATTTTTACTGGTGTAAAAAAAGCGGCACACTTTACCTTTATAATAATACTTTGACAGGCAGTGTAACCGGTTACTCACCAAGAGGAGACTGCATGCCGGCAAAAGCAAAGTTAGACTATCACTCAGCATTAGAGTAAAAATAATTTAAAAAGAAACTATGAAAAACATTTTCTTATTACTTTTCATTTTGATGCTTAGCTTGGCATCTGTCAAAGCCCAAGATTTTGATGGACATTGGGTGGGTGATCTTACCGTAAATGTAAATGGAGCTGAAAGCAAATTTCCTTTTGAAATGTATATCCATACTGATGGAAAAGGTGGTTGCTCCGGTGAAACGACCTTATTTCTAAACATTGATGGTAAAGAATACCACGCCCTGAGCTCTTTTTATGGCACATATAATAAAGGTGATGACTTAGAATTTATTGAATATGAAATAGTTGAAAGCGAATCTCCTGAGTCTGCTGATTTTTACTGGTGTGAAAAAACAGGGGAACTTTACATTAAAGGAGATACATTGACGGGCGATGTCACAGGTAAATCACCCAAAGGAGACTGTCTGCCAGCTAAAGCTTTTTTAAAGCTTAAAACTGATTCTGAATAACAGTTTCTGATATAAAATTGCAAGTAGAAAATAAAATTATTTCATTTTATTATTCGGCACATTATCTATTAAAGCTTTTCTGACATTAAGCTTAGCTGAAACAGGAAGTGTTTTTCCATCATATTTAATATAAAAGGATAAAGGGGAGCCTGTCACAGGAAATTCACCTTTAAGTTTATTTGTTGCTTCATCACCTTCAAATCCCAGATAACTGTATTTTGTATAATGAACAATTTTTCTTTTCAATCCGGCTATCATTTTCTGATTGGTGCTGCCCAAAAATCCATTGGTAACAGCATTGTTGATTGGATTCCGGTACATATAAACCATAGCTCCATTCTTTTTTAATGAGTCTATTTGTGAAAGCGTTTCTTTAGGCATTACATCATTAAACTGACTAAAGACTTCAGTCGATTTTGCAAATTTATTTTCAAAACCTATTATCCAGCAGGCTTTATTGGGCAGTTCTTTGATATCCTCATCCATTTTTATTTCAATATTGTTACCCTGTACTTGTTGTGTCTGCTTCCACTGTTCCGCCAGATCGGTATATTCCTTAATAAAAGGACTGCTCTTGGGAAGTATCATCACCACATCTTTATCACCAAAAATCTGCGAAATACACGGAGGCACCTCTTCTTTGCTTATCCTGCGAAAGACATTAAACTGTGGGTCAACATCTATACGGGCAGGTCGTTGATTGAAAGAAAATGAAAAACTTTCTTCGCGCTTGGTAAGGTTTATCTTTTTCACAATAACAGAATCAACACCTTCAAGAAAAATAACAACAGGCACCATAACATTAAAAACATCTTCTTTCTGCGTTTGTGAAAGTGTAAACGAAATGATATTAAGACTATTTTCATTTTTTACATTTACATTCGACAAAGCTATACCGGGCGCACCTGTCCTGTTCAACCACTGATTGAAAAACTCTTTCAGATCTTTACCACTTACTTTTTCAAAAGTTATTCTGACTTCATCAAAAGAGGTCATTTTAAATTTATTTTCAGCATAGAACGTTGCAATAGCTTTTCTGAATACATCATCACCATAAGTATATCTCAGCATTTCAAAAACCATAGATGATTTTCCATAACCCACGGCTTCTTCAGCAGAATTGTTGCGCGACTGAAATTTTGCCAGCGGAAAATCATTGCTTTCATTTACAAAATCGGTAAATTTTTGCAAAGTACTTCTTCGGTATTCATTAGCCTGACCTATCTGTTCTTTAAAAAGATGATCGGCCATATAAGCGGTCAATCCTTCGCACCAGTTGCCCTTGCTGTAATCGACATACACACTGTTTCCCCAGTAGTTATGCAACAGTTCATGCGGATAAGATGAATTAATTATGAAAGGAAGCCTTATGATTTTTTCGCCAAGCAGTGTAAATGAAGGCATGCCATATCCTGTTTCCCAGAAATTTTCGACAAGCGTAAATTTTGAATACGGATACGCTCCTATTAATCGGTTATATAGCTCAAGATAACCCACGGTAGCGCCCATATATTTGTTGGCCAGCTCTTCATCGGGTTTGCGAAGCTCAGCCTGCACAAGAATGCTGCCTGCATGGCTATTGTATTCTGTCCATTTTCCGGCAATAAGATAAAATTCATCAGATGGATTTTCTGATTGATAGGTAATTAATTTTTTGTCCTTCCGGATTTCATTTTTTGTCCTTGCGCCCTGAGATATAATGCCATAAGCAGAATCAATGGTGGCGGATAAATTAAAAGTGTATAAAGCACTCCCGAACAAAGGCACCCACAAAGTAGAATTGGCAAAATAAACCCCTTCGCTTGAAATAATTCCATCTGTTTCGCTGAAACCTCTGGCATATTCGGCAGCCCCTTCTTTAATCTCTCCTTCAACCTTACCACTGTACTGAAGAGGCAGCACAAACGAGGAGGTATTGGGCTTGGTAAAAGAGACCAGGTATGTTTTTGCTTTTATTTCTGATGAATTCTGCAAATAATCTGCTTTAATTTCAGCAATTTTACAATTGGCATCAGCAGATTTTACAGCAAAACCGGCATTTATTTTAAAAGTTAACTCCCCTTTGTTTTTTTCGAGAAAAGAAACCGGAATACTTACACTGTCGGTAGCTTCTATGGCTTTATTTGTCACATCAATATTCACAAATATATGATGATGGATGTTTTGGGCATTAATAGCGGCAACAATACATACAAAAAAAGCTGAAAGCAAAGATTTAATTTTCATTTTTATGTGATTTTGATTATTATCTAAAAATATATTATTTTTCAAATTTAAGAAACAAATAAAAACATTACCTAAATTGCAGATAAAGAAAATATTTACATCTAACTCAAACCTTCTATCAATTCAGAAAAATGAAGTATTCTGCGACTATTTTCTTTACTAAAAAGAAGATGTTCAAAATCTTTCATTTTTAATTTCAAATCGGTGGTCTGAAGCATTAAAGCAACAGCAGACTTCAATTCAGACAAGTTACTAATATGGCATTTTTCCTTTAAATAATTATAATCTGGATTTGACTGAGAAAGCAGAAAAATAACATCATAAAAATCACGACCTTTTCTTCTCGACAACATAGCAGCAATTTTCATAGCACACAACACTTCGTTGGGAGGTGCTGAAAAAGGAAAAAAAAAGCCACACCCCTTAATATTAACAGGATTTGATTTATAAAGCACTCGCTGATCCTGGCTTTCAATTTTAATCATAAACCGCTCTTCCTTATGACTCGACAAGCCCAGTGAAAAAAGCAACTCGGGGAAATAAATACTACTGCGGAAAGCATTGAGTTTTTCATTGTCACTAATCTTAATACTTGCATTGTAGCCATTACGTTTTAAGAACACTAAAATCAATTCACTCATTTCTGTAAACTCATCTTTTGATAAATCTTTACAGTCGAAATCCAAATCTTCCGAAAATCTGTCTATGCCTCTTACTAAGCGCAGATATGTACCCCCGATGAAAGTAAGCTTTTTAATGTATTTAGTATTAGATAGAAATTCAAGTATTTGCAATTGCAGATACTCTTTAAGCATGTATTTTTGATATATTGGTATTTGCTGTAACTGAACGGGAAAAAAGTTTTTGATGGTATCTATTTGTATCATAGCTTGTATAATTTTATCAACATTTTAACTTTCGTTTCTAAGGATTTATTTTTAAACCTGCTGGCATACTCTTCTAACAAAGCAGTCTTTATGTTATGTACAAGAAAGTCTTCATCAAAACGCAGTTCTGCGATTTCTTGTTCGTTCTTATAAAAATCATAATGGTAAAGCAAGTCTATAATCGCTTTTTCAGGTTTAGCAAAAGCTATTGTTCGCCCTGCATCCATGTTTATTAAGTCATAACCAAAAAACAAATCTTTTTTAATTGATTTGTATGAAAATTCGCCAAATGCATTAATGAAAGTAGCCGTTTTTAAAGTGCTGATACTGCTTATCTGAACAACTGCTTCGGGTATGATGCCATAAAACGACAAGGCAGTATGGAGGCTGATGTATGAGGGTTGGTACAGTTTGTTAGCAAAATAATAGACATAATCTCGTTTTCCCAAGTATTCTGGAAAAACATAATAACCCTGTCTTAATTTTAAAAGCAGGTTTTTCTTTTGCCACCTTGTCAGATTATTCCTGTCAAAACCGACTTGCCAGTCATATACCTGATGTATATTAAAGCAGGCATTATCAATAAAATGATTTCTGAATTCAATGTAGTTCATTTGTTTATTTCTATTTTTCTGCAAATATAGTGAATTATAGAAATAAAAACAAGTAAAAAATACTACCCCCCTGCCTTTTTGGCTTTATATCCGTTTGATATAAGTAATTCAAGAATTTTATCCCGAAAATCACCTTGTATAATAATTTCACCATCCTTAACCGACCCACCGGTGCCACATTTTGCTTTAATCAGTTTTGCCAGTATTTCCATATCATCCTTTTTGCCTACGTAACCCTTAATTACCGAAGCTGTCTTCCCTCCCCTGTGTTTTTTTTCAATAAATATCCTGAGCTCCTGTTGTTGGGGAGGCAATGTGTCCGCCTCCGAAGCATTGCTATAGGTATATTCAAAATCAGGTTTTGTAGAATAGACAATACCTGTCACATTTTTTTTCTTTTGCATGGCTTTTCTGTAATAAAGTACACCAATTAATAAAACAAAAGTAAATTAAAAAAACACAAGCTACTCCATTTTAAAATAGTCAAATCTTTTTTTGAGGTGCTGAAAGTAAAATCTTATTCAAAAAAGTTTTTTTTACTTTTTTTGATGCTTCGACAAGTTCTCAGAATAAACATTACATTTGATTTGACATCACTTACAAAAGTCGTTTAGTTTAAAAGAAACAGAGATGTTTTTTAAAAATACAGTCTGAAAGACTGAATTACTTCAACCTGAGGCGAAGCCTCAGGAACAAGCATAAGACTAAACAAGTCGCCCTGAATGGGCAGGTTATAAAAATATTTCAATATACAATGCTTAATCTGTCCATAGGAAATCCTCATTGTTGAATTTTAAGCTGCTCTT
>Ga0172368_10001337_pt1 | contig 34107 bp, 31 predicted proteins | sample Lak11m_FD_114540 | JGI IMG/M metagenome (GOLD analysis project Ga0172368, IMG submission 114540) | Freshwater microbial communities from Kabuno Bay, South-Kivu, Congo - kab_022012_11m | ecosystem: Environmental > Aquatic > Freshwater > Lake | place: Democratic Republic of the Congo: South-Kivu... | reverse complement strand
TTCGGTGAAGACAACTTTTCATCAAACCAAAAGCTAAAAACTTGGCAAAACGGATTTTTGAAAAAATACGGAGAAGACAGTAGTGTTGAGATCCTAGACGGCGGGAAATTAGACCTTAAAAACTTCGAAACCGACTTTCAGTCACTCCCCTTCTTATCAGACAAAAAACTGGTAATCATAAGAGATTTCTTTGACGAACGAAACGCCGAAGAACAAAAACAAATGGCAAAAATAATAGAAAAAACTCCAGACTTTTGCGTCCTATTTTTCTATGAAAATGGCGGAATTACAAAGACATCATCCTTGTACAAGAAAATTATACAGATTGGAAAAGTAGAAGAGTTTCAGCCCCTTTCCCCTCAGGAAAGTGCGCAATGGATTCTTGCAAAAGCAAAGAAGGAAAACGTCAAAATCTCACCATTGGCCGCACGAGCACTTGCCGATCAAGTTTCAGGAAGTCTTTGGTCACTTTCAAACGAATACGAAAAACTCAAAACATACTCAAACGGCGAAGAAATCACAAAAACCATGATAGATGAATTAGTCTTACCCACACTCTCCGCATCAATTTTTCACCTGACAGATTTCATCGCAGAAAAAAGACAAAAAGAAGCAATAAGTATTCTACAAATATTAGAAGAATCAGACGGAGACATGGCAAAAATGTTCTTCATGATTGTCAGACATTTCAGATTATTGATTCAAGTTTTCGACATGACTCAAAGAAAAGAATCCTCTCAAACAATCGTAAAGAAACTCGGACTACCGGTTTTCGTAGTGCCAAAAATGGCGTCACAATGCAGAAATTTCACAGAGAAAGATCTTGTTGAAATTTACAAAAAATTACTTAAAATAGATACAGACTTCAAAACAGGACAAATAAAAACTTCGACTCAAGACAACAGTCACCACAAACTAGCAATAGAAAAATTCATAATCGATTGCTGTACGAAAAAGTAATTGTTAAAATCTATCTCGTAAATTCGTCGTAGATTTCTACAACATAAATTCATACACAATGGAAAAAGAGCTTATCCAAATCCTTATAAGCCTTGGCCTTACAGATAAAGAATCAAAGGTTTATCTATCCGCAACAGAATCTGGAACATCACCTGTTTCGCAAATTGCACAAAAAGCCGGAATCAATAGAGTCACAACTTACGACATTCTAGAAAAACTAAAACAACGTGGTTTAATCAGCCATTTTACAAAGAAACAAATCAAATATTTCACTGCCACAAAGCCAGAAACTCTTCTTGAAGAATTCGAAAAAAGAACAAATTCTCTACGCGTAGCGTTGCCAAAATTAAAAAGACTTACAGGCGAAACAGCACATCCACGAGTCAGATATTTCGAAGGACTAGAAGGAATAAAAGCAATTTATGCCGACACTTTGACAAGCAAAACAGAAATATTAAACTATTCAAATTCCGCAGAGATAAGGAAAAACTGGCCAACATATGACACAGAATATGTCGAGAAAAGAGCAAAGAAACAAATCTTCCTAAAAGGAATTTGTCAAAACGATGACTACGGCAAAAAAGTGCATGAACTAGACAAAAAATACTTCCGCGAAATGCGCGTACTCGAACCAGATCAATTTGACTTCACGAACGAAATCAATATTTACGATGACAAAGTGGCGATCATTTCATTCAAAGAAGAACTCATAGGAATGATCATCGAAAGCGCAGAAATCGCAAACAGCCAACGCGCAATCTTCAACATGTGCTGGAAATTTGCAAAGATATTGAGCGAAAACAACAAATCAAAAACTCAAGAAATAGATCCAAAAACAATCAAGAACAAACTCCTTGAGCCAATAAAAAATCCAAAGAACCTAATAGCAGACAAAGAAGAAACCGCTGAAGAAATCTATAAAAAGAACATGTCGTTGTTTTAGGACAAAAAAGTAGATATACATTCGAGAAAGATATTACTAAAAGAGACGAGCATCATGATGCGAGTCTTCGCGAAGGGCGTACATGTTAGCCCGAGCGATGTGTGAAACACTTTAGTCTATCTTTTGAGGATGTATATCTACTTTTTTGTCCTAAAAACTACAACTGAACTTTCTCTACAACATCTCCCACTGTAAAACACCTTCCTTCTTCAAATTGCGGAGCAATGATCTGTAAGCCAATTGGAAGACCTTCTTTCGACATTCCGGCCGGCACAGCCAAACTCGGCAAACCAGCCGCACTAATAGGAAGTGTCAGTGAATCAGCCATGTACATCGCAAGAGGATCATCTACAAGCTCCCCAACCTTGAAGGCCGGAAAAGGGCTTACTGGAGCAATCAACACATCAACTTCCTCAAAAGCTTTCTCAAAATCTTTAATAATCAATGTCCGAACTTTTTGAGCTTTTTTGTAATACGCATCATAATAACCAGCCGACAAAACATAAGTTCCAATCATAATTCTACGTTTAATCTCACTTCCAAATCCTTCCCCACGAGCAGCAAAATAATATTCCACCAAATCCTGTGGAACGCTCTTAGAAGGCTTTTTCCCATATCTTATACCATCATATCTCTCCAAATTTGCAGAAAGTTCAGCCGGCATCGAAACATAATAAGCCGCAACAGCATATTTAGTCATCGGCAAAGAAACCTCAACAACTTTTGCACCTTCATTTTCAAGTCTTTTCACAACTTCCATCACCTTATCAGAAACCTCCTTATCAATTCCCTCTCCGAAATATTCTTTAGGAATCCCTATCTTAAGCCCTTTTACACCTTTTCCCAAAAACGAAGTATAATCAGGAACTATTACATCGGGAGTAGTAGAATCTTTTAAATCTTTTCCAGCAGTCACGTTCAAAACAATAGCAGCATCTTCAACACTTTTAGCAAAATGCCCTACCGTATCCCAACTTGAAGCCATCGCCGTAATTCCACTCCTCGATACACGACCATAAGTAACCTTCATTCCAACAACTCCACAAAAACTTGCAGGCTGCCTTATAGATCCACCGGTATCACTTCCCATAGAATAAATACACATATCCGCAGAAGTTGCAGCAGCGCTTCCTCCAGACGTTCCTCCCGCAACTCTTTCAAGATCATAAGGATTTCTAGTAGCACCAAAACATGAATGTTCAGTACTTCCTCCACATGCAAATTCATCCATATTTGTCTTACCAACCATGATCATTCCGGCATCTCTAAGCCTTTTTACAACTTCGGCATCATAAGGCGGAACAAAATCTTTCAACATATTTGAACAACATGTTGTCCTAACACCATTTGTATTAAAATTATCCTTAAGCCCACAAGGAATTCCCATCAAAGGTCCCAAATCCTCACCTTTCTTAAATCTCTTATCCATATCTTTTGCCTCATCCAAAGCCATTTTTTCATCAACAAAAATATAAGCATTTAAATCTTTATTCTTTGCAGAAATTTCCGCCAAACAATCTTTCATCAAATCCTCACAAGAGAACTTCCCTTCTCTAAGCCCTTTCGCCACTTCACTAATTTTTAGTTTATTTAATCCTGCCATAAAAACCGTAGAAATTTATTTAATTGCATTCATCACTTTCACTTGATTACTATCAACTTCAAGCTCACTACAAGCCAAAAGTTCTTCTCTCGTCGCCTCACATTTAACGACTTCATCTTTTCTCATAACATTCTTTAAACCCGTTACCTGACTCGTAATTTCAACTCCTTCCGTATCAACTTCCTTCAAGATATCAACATATTCAAGGACTCCGGATAATTGTCCGGCAAATTTTTTCACCTCCTCATCTGTGAGGTTAAGCCTTGCAAGCTTCGCTACATGTCTGACCTGTTCTTCTGTTAACATGCCAAAACTCTACAAAAAAAGTAGCCAAAAAGCAAGAACTAAGCTAGAATTCCTTCATTGACAGCCAAACAAAAATGAACACATTTCTAAATATAAAAAAGGTATCTCTAATCTTCTTTATTGCGATAGGGATCGTACACCTCGGATCCAGCATGCTTCTCGCAAATAATGTATTTTCGCAAGTAAGCTACATAGTTAACAAAACTATGGAAATTCCATTTATACTAACGGGAATGATTTATGGGCTGTCTTCTCTCAGAATTTCCTTCTTTGATCCCGAAAATCCACACAAAATACTGGACATTTTTCTAATATCATTGATAATAATCGCTCTGATCGCTTTAGTGGTCATAAATCTGGCAATTCCAACAATCGTATAAACAAAATGGAGAACGTAAAAGACAAAAAATTAGTAATGGTATTTGGAACATTTGATTATTTGCATGCCGGTCATGAAAATCTATTTTCACAAGCACGCGAACTTGGCGACGAAATAATCGCAATAATGGCACGCGACAAAACAGTAAAAACAATAAAAGGCGCACTACCAGACCACAACGAGAAAGAAAGACTTAAAGCTCTAGAAGAAACATCTTGGGCAAACAAAGTCATTCTCGGAGATTTAAAAGACAAAACAAAAGTAATAAAAAATTATAAACCTGACATTATTGCACTTGGATACGACCAATTCGCATTCACGTATTTACTCGACAAAATGATCATAGAGCTAAAACTCCAAACAAAAATCGTCAGATTAAAACCATATCGTCCTGATATGTACAAATCCTCAATAATTAAATATAATCTTACACAGAGTAAAATAACCCCTCATGAAACAAACACCCTCATCTCTCAACCTGATTAAACGCGCGCTTTCACTCGCGATTTCCAACGTTTGGAGAAATAAATTTTTATCAGTAGCCGTAGTATTCGTGATGGCGGTAATTTTGCTTATCTTCAACACTATTTTACTTGTAAATTTCATCTCAAGAGACGCACTTTCAGACCTAAATAAAAAAATTGACATTGTCGCATACCTAAAAGAAAGCACAACATACGAACAAGTTGTTTCAGTAATAAATGATTTAAAAAGCATCGAAGGAATCGAGAGTGCAATTTATTTCTCAAAAGAAGATGCACTAAAACAAATCAACAAATTACATCCGGATATCTCAAACGCATTTGAAAAATACAGCCTCGGAAATCCGCTTCCAGCAAGCATAAACATCAAAACTCTGCACCCAAAATATTACGAAAATGTTACAAAATTTTTGTCACAAGAAAAATACAAACAATATCTTTCAAACTTTGAAACTAGCACCGCAGAAAACACATCACTCATAACAAGTGCCGCACAAAATTTAGTAAAAATCACAAATTTCGCAGGACAAATAATATTTTGGTTAATAACAATTTTCATTATCGGAGGTGCATTAATAATTTTAAATGCGATCCAAATCACAATTTTCAATCGCAAAAAAGAAATCGAAGTGATGAAACTTGTTGGTGCATCTTATTCATTCATCAGACTTCCATTCATAATAGAAAGCATAATTTACGGACTCTTGGCGGTCCTTTTAAGCATTGTGATGTTCGCTGTAATTACACAAAAAATGAATATCTCAACTTATGGAATCACAACAACATTTGACAGTCTAGAAATCATAAAAATAATTGCCGGAGAAATTTTAGCAACAATACTTTTGAGCACAACAAGTTCCCTAATCGCAGTACACGAATATCTAAATCAGTAACCACAAAATGCATAATTTTAGGACATAAAAATGTCGGCGAATCCGACAGGCTTGTTTATTTATATTCCGAAGAATTAGGCAAAATAAAAGCATACGCAAAAGGATCAAGAAAACTTACAAGCAAATTCATAGGACACATCGAAACTCTAAACATCGCAGAAGTAACACTTTATTTTAGTCCATTAAGTATCACAATCACAGAAATTTCAAGTAACGAAACACTCCTAAAAAAAGCAACAAAACTCGAAACATTTCAAAGTGCACTAAAAATCGCAGAGATCGCAAACGCAATGTTACTCGAAGAACAAAAGTACGAAAACCTGATCAGCTTGATGAAAAAAGCAATCATGCACTTGATGACATCAAAAAAACCAAACCTCGTTTATACAGCATTCGCGATAAAATTAATGGATAAACTTGGAATCGTTCCGGATTTCAAAGACAGTACAATGTCCATCGCAGAAAAATACATAAAATTTTTCGAATTCATAAAGTCAAAAACTTTCACAGAAATAGAAAAAATCGCGACGACAAAAGAAGAAGATATTTACATAGAGAAATATCTAAATCACCTTATCGATTTCTAAGATTTTTTCTTCAGACCTACACCCGTTTTTCTTCTTCCTGTAGAGCCAGCAACATACTTACCACCTTTCTCCGCTCTGGTCACTTTCATCACACCATCTATACTCTCAAGTCTATCCATAATGACATCAAATTTGTTTAGATCATCCATCTCCAACAAAAAATAATCTTCATAAAGTTCAGATCCTTTCATTTCTTTAATTTGAATATCACGAATCACAACATTCTGTTTTGCGATCTCAGCAGTAATCGCATTCATAAGCCCAACTCTGGACATCACAATAAGTTTGATACCAACAAGATATTTCGTAACATCATCAAAAGCACTTTTAAAATGAGCAGAAACGAACCTATCGTAATTAAGTGCACCAATCATTTTACAATCCATTTTGTGGACAGTAACGCAATTTCCACGAGTAACATATCCGATAATATTATCTCCGGATTTTGGGCCACAACACACTGCAAATTTTATAGGCAAACCTTCTTCACCTCCAATCAAAACCTGTTTTTCTATCACGACACTATTCGCAAGATCATTATCCTTAAGCTTTTTAACGGCCCTTGTAGGCTTGATAATAGAATGAACAACAGCTTCTTCATAAGGATAAATTTTCTTCACAATATCATGTGCAAATTTTCCACCACGACCAATTTCTTCAAGCAAAGTTTCTCTCTCAGTTAAACTCAAATTCTTTCCAAGAAATTTTTTCAACACAGTATAATTCTGATCAAGAATAGGTTTTCCAATTCTCTCAAGATAAGTATTCAAAATATCACGTCCAAGTTTAATATTATTATCCCTATTTAAAGAGCTAAAATAAGCCTTTATTCTATTTTTCGCAAAACCACTTTTCACAACAGAAAGCCACTGAAGTTTTGGCGCCGCATCACCTCTCGTAATAATCTCAACGACCTCTCCATTTTTAAGTTCATAATCAAGAGGAACAATTTTAGAATCAGCCTTTGCCATCACACATCTATTTCCAACATCAGTATGAACACTATACGCAAAATCAATTGGAGTAGATCCCGCAGGCAAATCTCGAACCTCACCACGTGGCGTTAAAACAAATATTTTATCTTTAAATACATCAAGATCATTCAGTCCATCACGAATATCAGAAATGCCTTTTATCCAATCTGAGTGAGCCTTAAGCGCAGAAGACTTCGCCGCGACTCCACTTTCCTTGTAAACCCAATGCGCAGCAACTCCAAATTCACTATCCATATGCATAGTTTCATCCCTTATCTGTATCTCAACAGGTTGGTCCATATCCTTTGGTGCAAGCCCCAAAACGACCGTATGCAAACTCTTGTATCCATTCGATTTTGGAACAGCAATGTAATCCTTAAACCTCCTCGTCACAGGTCTCCATTCACTATGAACAAGTCCCAAAACAGAATAAAGATGATCCACTTGTGGAACTCCAAGAACGTCCTTTTTCTCAGGTAAAACTATTCTGATCGCAAAAACGTCATACAAATCCTCAGGAGAAGTAAGACCTTTTTTTGCCAATTTTTTATAAATACTATGAACACCTTTTATTCTTCCGGAAATATCTACAACGATTCCACGATTCGCAAAAAAATCAGTAAGTCTCCTTGTAATCCACGCTATAGAAATTTCACAACTCTTCTTAATCTCTTTAAGTCTTCCGGAAATATTTTTATATTCCACCGCATTTGTATATTTAAAAGAAAGATCCTCAAGTTCAGTTTTTATAGTAAAAATTCCAAGTCTATCCGCAATCGGAACATACAAATCAAGGGTTTCCCTAGCGAATAAAACGTTGTTAGAAACCTCGTGAAAATTCTTAAGTTTATTCAATCTACAAACCAAACTCATCAAAACAACTCTGATATCTTTCGCCATCGTCAAAAACATTTTCCGAAGAACTTCAAGTTTTGAAGTACGATCATTTTCGCCATAACTCAAATTTTCTATCTTCGTAACCGCGACAATAAGATCCAAAACAGGTTTCCCGAAAAACTCTTCGATTTGTTTTTCATTCAAAATCTCTCTCGAAAAAAGATCTTTAACAAGTAAAGCTATCGCAGTATCCTCATCCGGATTCATAGGCATCAAAATATCCAAAGCCTTCACACAACAAGAATTATGTTCTTTCGCAAAAGAAAGCGCATGATTAAACTTTTCAGAATCAAACAATTTAACTCTTTTTGAACCTTTTTGTGCCATACCATTCTCAAGAGAAAATACCAGACCCAAGTATAACACTTTTCACTACTTAGATAAACGAATAATTGCATTTATATCAGAACCGGTCACATCGAAGACATGTACACCTTTGACCAGCGCATCGAAGTTTACAAGTATATCCTGATATCTCGGTTCAATCTTTTTAAGAGAATTGACGTACATATCAGAAATGTAATTATAGGCTTTATAATAAGATCTTAGACGTATCGCATTTTGAGAAAATCCAATATATTTTTCAAGATTTGTGAAAGAATCTTGTCCTCGTAAATCCTTCACATCAGTAAAAAATTCCGTTTGGAAATTAACTTCTTGAGAACTAGTAGAAAGATATGCCGAATTCAAATTCGAAGCAGCCTTGGCGACCTCACTTTGAATCTGTTTTCCAGTCTCAATTGCCATTTTCATTTTCTCCAAAAAGTCGGTTAGCGTAGCCCTTCTGTCATACGACTGATCAAGTAATTTGTACACGTCTGTGGCATACAAATTTTGCAATTCATTCAACTGTCTCATGTAGTAAGAAAATCTATGTTCAGAACTCACAAACTCACCACCCAAACTAAGAGCAAAAAACGCACCCGAAGTCTTATCAGTTCCAAGTACAAGAGCACCATATTCATTTCCCAAAATTTCACTCATATTTAATGCCTCAGTTCCACTTTGGACTGCAGGAATTGTTGTATTTGTCGTAGGTTGTTTCTCTGTTTTTTTAGGTTGTTCTGTTTGCTGATTTTTCGCAGTATTGTCAGAAGTTCCACCTCCAAAAATACTACCAAATGGTATGAAAAATGCAGAAATTATCAAAAGAATTACAACCACAAATCCTATACCAACTCCAATAATTTTACCTTTTGTAATTCCAGCCTGCTCAAGCATAAAAAGAAAACCATCTCTATCATGAAGATCAGAAACTGTATCTTGAGGTGTAGAACTTTCTTTCGACACTGTTTTTGGCTCAACACTCTCGGCTTTTGGCTCTTCCGGAAGTGATCTAGACTCAACAATTTCAGGTTCAATAACCTCAGAAGAAACCTCTTCATGCGCATTATTAAAATCATCACTAACAAATTCCTCTTCTTCATTTTCTTTATCCTCAGAAAAATTCCTCCATTTTGGTTGATCAAAATTATTTTGAGATGAGTTCGCAAAAGGATTTATTGGCTTAACTTCTTCATTCTTTTCTTCTGAATTTGCAAAAGGATTAACATCACTCATTGGCTGAGGCGTGACAATCTCAGGAACAACAGGCTCAGATTTAACTGGCTCATCAGCCATATTAGATTCAAAAGGATTGAAAATACCTTCTTCCGGAACAACAGACTCTGCCGCCACCGGTTCAATCAACGGTGCACTTTCTTCAATCTCTGGCGCAATATTTTCTTCAACAACAGGTTCTTCTGCAACAAAAGGATTTTCATCAGAAACAACCTCTTCAGGCTCAGGCACAGGAGAAACATTCTCTTCAAATTTTTGTTCCTCTACAGGCATAGCCTCCTCAATCAATTCTCCAGGAATTTCATTTTCAGGTTCTAATTGTTCACCAGGAACAACCTCTTCAGCCTCAGGAGAAACATTTTCCACAAAAGTAGAACTATCAGATGCCGAAACAGCACCTACAGAAGGCATTTTTGCCACCTTTGCAACCTTTTTCTCCTTAACTTTTTCAGAAACACTTACCTTCTTCCTTCTCTTCCTTTTACGTTTTTTCTTCACACTAACATCTTTGTCGGCAAAAGCACCTTCCTCGGCAAGAGAGTCTTTTAGCTCAGACCTCTGCCCTTTTGCAGAAACCTTACTGACATATTCCTTCACATCACTCTTATATCCTTTAATTTGTTTTTTAGCTTTATGCTTAACTTCTTCCTGATCTTCAATCAAATCTTCATCAACAACACGAGAAACCCTTTGTTTCCTTTCTTTTTTCTTTGCAACTTCCCCGGCATCCGAACCTTCATCGTCAGAAAAATGCTTTGCTTTAGCCGCATTCGCATCATCATCGAACGGATTTACCCCAAAACTTTTTGCTTTATTGTCGTCCATTTGTAGCTAATTTATATCTAAATATTATACCACAAAAAAGCCTTTTCTTAAAGGGAGAAAAGGCAATTGCCTATATTTCTCTTTAGAAGTATCTATACACATCCCCCACCAAAATCTTCCCAAACATCCACTGAAGCACAAAATATCCGATAACTCCGATGATAATTACCTTTAAGGCATCATCTTTATGAACTTTGTGATAATCCAAAAGCATATGGTAAGCCACAGAAAAAACCACGATAATGACAGCCAAATCTATAAGATTAAGAAGATTAAAAATATCAAAAATTCCTAGAATTGAAAGCAATGCAACGGGAATAGAAACCCAAGAAACGATTGAAGCATAAGACAAAACCCTGAAAAATCCTACATCATGACCAACTCCATGAAAATATTTTCTCGCTACATAACTCACTCCGAAAACCATTCCAACAAAAGCAAAAACCGGAATCAAAAGTGGCCAAACAAGAAATCTTGAAAAAATAGCAGAGAATCCAGAAGGAAAACTCATCGCACCAAAAACAATATTAAAAAATGCAGGAACCAACAGAATAATAATACCATTTCTCGTAGCCTCAGGTTTCGCAGCAATATGCGCCATTTTCACTTTATCAAATTTCAAAATCGCCAAAGCCTCTTTTGCTTCAGAAATGACATAACTTTTGAGATCCATTTTGTTTTAATTAAATTTTAATAAACATCCTGACTAAAAAGATTTGTAAGATCAGTAAACAAAGATTTAACAGAATCAAACCCTGTGTCATTTTGTATCATACTATAATCATATTTTTGACTCTTACCATTCTTGAAATTCAAAGTTAACTCAAATTTGCCAACCCCAGTTGAAGGATCATACGCCGCAGATTTCAATTTTCCATCAAGAACAAGTGAAGTCATTTCATCAAAACGATCAAAAAATTCTCCACCAACAACACCATTGTTTTTCACATCTGGATTTTGGATTTTTGCGCTTTCAGAAGCCTTTGGGTAAGAACGAGTATAATCAAGAGAAAGAGTCCTGTCAGACACACTCGGAAGTAATTTAAGAGTAGAAACTGAAAAATAATCAGCAGGAATATTTCCATCATCAACATAAAATTCTGCAGATACTACATCTGAAGCCTTAACATTAAAAACCGAACAACCCGTGTAAACAAGGCTAAAAATTCCGATCAAAATCAACGAATAAATAATTTTTTTCATAAGGACAAACAGTTCAACTAACATTATTGCACTTTGAAATCAAAATGCAATAAAATCACCGAAACTAAATTCAAAATTATTTTCCTTCATTTTCACCACCTTCAGCCTTTGCTTCCGCAGCAGCTTCACCTTCAGCTGGAACAGCCGCTACAGGAGCAGCTTCTTCCTCAGCTCTTGGCTCAATAACTACAGCAACTAGGTCTTCAGGTTCGTTTAGGATAGTAATTCCGGCAGGAACAACCAAATCCTTAACTCTAACGAAAGAGTGGAAATCTTCAAGTGAATCGATACTTACTTCGATATTGTGTACAAGCGCCTTTGGTAGACACTTAACTTCAACTTCGTCCAACTTAGACATAAAGATTCCAGAAAGATTCTTAACTGCAGGTGCAGTTCCAACGAAAACAAGAGGTATATTTGTAGTAATTTCCTGATCCATCTTCACATTTCTAAAATCAACGTGAATAATATTTCCACTAATAGGATGATATTGAACATCACCTACAAGAACACTTGGACCTTTTTTACCATCAACGACGATGTCGATAACAGTATTATTTCCAGCTTTATTGAAAATTCTTCTAAAAGTTTGGTAATCCATCTTAAAAGACATATTATCAACACCTTTTCCGTAAAATTCTGCAGGAATAAAATCTTCAGCCAATAAATCTTTGGCTTTTTCTTCAGCATTTCTGCTTTGTACTTCTAATATTGTTGCATCCATAAATTTAACCATTCAAAAATAAATTGCTGGCTCAGTCTAGCCGAATTTAGTTACCCATGCAATAGATTTTTTGAGGAAATTCGAATATGTGGTATAGTTGGCCAAAATCGCTTAAAACAACCATTTATGTTCGACAAAGCAAAGCAGCTATATCAGCTACAAAAGAAGGCTAGAGAGATCAAAAGTCAGCTAAAAAATACTCATATTGAAGCTGAAGATGAAGGAGTAACGGTAGTAATAGACGGAGAACAAAACGTCGTAAAAGTCACTCTTCCGGAACTTACAAATGAGAAAAAAGAAGATTTAGAGAAAAAACTGGAAAAATGCTTCAACAAAGCAGTAAAGAAATCACAACAAATCGGCGCTGACCTTATGAAAGACGTCATGGGCCCTGATTTCAATATCCCAGGATTGACTTAAACATAACCAATCAATGAAAAAACAAACAAACAAAGCATTATTTGCCATTTTAGCGATAGTCATAATCAATGTTTTCATATTCACAAAAGCATATTCCAGCGATATAAACACACCTATAGACAAAACCGACACCAAAGAAATCTCGTTCACTATCAAGAAAAACTCAACATTACGCGAAATCGCCAATAATCTGGAAGATAAAGGACTAATAAAAAGTTCATTTTCCTTTTATGTTTACGGAAAATTACACGATACATCTTCAAAACTAATCGCCGGAAGATTCATCCTAAACAAAGCGATGACAGCAAAAGAAATCGCAAATACATTGATTGATGCCTCAAAATCCGAATTCGTGATAACAATCCAAGAAGGACTTACTATAAAAGACATAGATGAAAAACTTGTAGAAATGGAACTCATCAAACCAGGTGAATTCATTACTACCGCAAAAAACTTTAACGGATGGCAATATTATTCATTCTTAGGCAAAAACATATTAAGCAAATCAAGCGTTCCACTTGAAGGATACCTTTATCCGGACACTTATTATCTCGATCCGTCAGACTTCAAGCCAAATGACCTTATATATAAGGCCTTGGATAACTTTGAGAAAAAATGGGAATCCTTACTTAAATCTACAAATTCACAAAATGGCTCACAGTTAAACAAAAATTCAATTCCAGAAATAATTACAATGGCGTCAATCGTCGAACGTGAAGTTTTAGACAAAGCAAGTCGCCGAAGAGTCGCAGGGATTTTATGGAAACGCCTTGAAAGTGGTTGGATGCTCGGCGCTGACGCAACACTTCTTTATGGCAAAAACAACAACAAAATAACACAAGAAGACCTACAAAAAGATTCTCCTTATAATACACGAAAAGTAAAAGGACTTCCTCCAACACCCATCTGTAATCCAAGTATAGATGCAATTTCCGCCGCACTCTATCCGGAAATAACAGATTACTGGTTTTACCTCTCAGCAAAAGACGGCACAACAATCTACTCAAGAACAAACGACGAACAAAACGCAAATAAGGCTAAATATTTGTAGGACTTGCATTGCGGGGAAAAATGGCTAGAATAAAACCTTATTTTTGACATACCTAATGGAATCACAATACTCACAAGAAGACATCAAAACTATAGAAAAAAGCCTTCTTACCATAACAGGAATTAAAGACGTGAAAATAATCGAACAGAAGAATCCAAACGCCGACAATAGACCACGCACGGTAACAGTAAATTTCCCAGGAATAGGACAAAAAACCGTTACACTACCACCACTAAACAACAATAATTTTTTCGTAAGAATAACATTCGACACTCCACAAAACCTCGCAATGGTACAAAAAGATCTTAGCAAACACCCATTTTTCGATAAGATCTCGCAGTCAAAAAAAGATCCATTAGTCATTGGAGCAAGAATGACAAGAGAATGCGCAGAAAAACTTTACGACATCACGGCAGGTAACGAAATAGATATGGCATTAATATACAAATACGGAGGAGAAGACACAATGAAACGGTTTTTATACCAACTACTTTTGAGAGAGAACGTAGTAACTATCACTGTGGCTTCGTAGCATCCTCTGTTTTTGGAGCAACTGGCGCAGTTGTCACAACAGGCTTAGCCGCAGGTTTTTTATAGAACACTTTTATCGTAGTAGTAGGCGTTTTATTGCCATCTTTGTCCAATCCATAAATTTCATAAGTGTTCTCCCCTTCCTTCATAAAGCCATAATCACTGTTCGCAAAATAAGACCAATTCTTATCCCCCGCCCTGAATTTCTTTAACTGAAGACCATTTACGACAATAGCAACAGCACCATTTGGATTTCCAACAATCACCGCTGGATTTGCAGTAACTTGATAAACACCTTTTGAATCAGGCTGAAGTCCAGCAACAGAAACAACCGTAGGCGCAGCACCAACACCCTTTGAAACAACATCAGTTTTTGGCAAAGAACCTGGAACAGTAGTAGTAACACTGACTCCCATTGTAGCTTTTGTCCCATCTTTCACAGTAGAATTCACTTTTTCCCCATCCGGATTCGTAACATCGGTAGTCGTTGGAGCAGGCGCATCAGGAACACCATCTCCATCAGTATCAACAGTAAGCTCAACTGGAACTATGACCTCAGGTTCAACTCTTACAAACTGACCATCACCGGTAGTTGATTTCACAAATTTAGTTGGATTTTTGTCTTCTCCAATATTCCAAAGATAAAATTCTCCAACTTTAAACGTATCAGAAAGCATAGAAAGAACACTTGGACTCTTGAATTCCCAATAACTCTTCATCACCTCATCAGTAAGAAGAACTTCTTGTCCAACTCCAACAATTTCATTATCAACAACTTTATCGCCAACCTCATTCAAAATATCCATATTAACAGCATCTCCAGCAACAACACGTAACGCATCACCAGTTTCATTTTCAAAATCAAAAATACTTTGTTTGTCGGACTTTGCTACGACACTACCACCTCTAACTTCAACTTTTGTCGCACCTGCAGTCGCTCCATAAACTTTATTCACCCAAACTTTTCCATTCACAAGAAGAAGACTTATCGCAGGACTTTTCGCACTATCATCAATAACACTCAAAACTATGTCACTATTCCCGGCAATTCTCATCACAGTTCCATCAAAAAATTCCGCAATAATTTTGCTATCGGCAGAAGTCTTAAATTCATCTCCCTGAAGCACCAAAGCGTCAGAAGAAACACCAAAAAAATCTTGAGTATTCCAAGTTTTCATCTGAACACTTCCCTGTAAAATATGTAAATATGCGCCATTCACAGACCTTCCACCAAAAATAAAACTCCATAAATTAAAAACCAAAACTCCAATAATTCCGACACACAAAATAACCAAAAACGGCATCAAATAACCTTTTTTCGAAGGTTGTTTTCTTTGGGTTCTATAAGGAGAGTAGTACATATTTTGAGGAATTTTAGTTCATTAAAAACGCATACATCTTAGCGCAAAGAGCATAAAATTGACAATAAAAATATTAAAAACTTAAGTGTCGTTGAAAACCCAACAACACTTTTTTGGGCATTCAAACCTTGCCAAAAAAATTCATTTTTGCTAATATATAAGCGAAAGTCGGGCTGTAGTTAGACTACAGTATTCTCCGGATGACGCCAAAAATCCTTCCACAAGAAGGATTTTTGTGTATGCTTTAAACACCTGGTGAAGCATGGGGCTGTAGTTTAACGGCAAAATACCCGGCTCGTCATCCGGAGAGATGCGAGTTCAAATCTCGTCGGCTCCACCAGGCCAAAATTCCAATAGCAAAAATTCAAACACACGAATATAGAACTAATTGTGTGAAATTTTGCTTTCCTATATAATCCATTTAGCATTTTTTAACAATAAATAACATGAAAAAAATTCTAATCATAAGCATTTTCTTACTTTCATTGTCAGCGACGGCATTTGCTGCAGCAAAAATTTACCCAAATTTTCCTGATGTTGAAAAAGGCAGTTACTATGAGAATGGAATATACAGGATGCAAAGACTGGAAGTTATTAATGGTTATGAAAATGAAAATTTTGGCCCAAATGACAACGTGACTCGTGGACAAATCGCAACCATGCTTGGCCGATATGACGAAAATGTAATCAACGAATTAAGGCAAAAAAATGCTTACCTAAAAACTCTTGTTTGCCAACAATTTAAAAAAGAAGACTACAGTGAAACAGAATATCAAGAAGCTTGGGACGGCGTATGTAAAGTCTATCAAGAAGCACAATAAGAAAACGTACACACGACAAAGACTATGAGATTCACTCCTTCACTTCGTTCAGGCATTAACCAAATTATGAAAAATGCATTTATTATTCATGGGACAGAGGGTTATCCAGAAGAGAATTGGTTTCCATGGATAAAAAAACAATTAGAAGAACATGGCTACAAAATCACAATCCCACAGTTTCCGACACCGAAAAATCAAGATCCGGAACATTGGTTTACCACACTTAAACCTTATGAAAGTACATTTAATGAAGAAACAATTTTAATTGGACATAGTTGCGGAGGAGCTTTCCTACTTCGAGTACTTGAGGAAATAAAACCGAAAATTAAGGCGGCAGTTTTTGTAGCAGCATCAGCGGGAATAAAACCAATTAAATATTATGAAGTAGATCGGCCATTTATCGAAAAACCGTTTAACTGGGAAAAGATACGCAATAGTAGCAAATACTTTTTTGTTTTTCACTCAGAGGACGATCCACTAATTTGTCCGGAAAACGGCGAAAAAATCGCACAAGAATTAGGCACTGAATTAATAAAGTTAAAAGATGCCGGCCATTTCAACGCAAAATCCGGATATACAACATTTGAATTATTACTGAAAAAACTGAAACCAATTCTCTAACGAATATACTTCGGATAAGAATAGTTGATACAAAATGTTAAAAATTACTCACTATTTAATTCACAAAAATATGCCAGAAACAGAACCAACACCAGAAACAATGGATCAATTAAGAGCTGAGTACGAAGCCGCTCTAAGAAAGATTGATCCACCAGGCCATGCAACAGCAATGGAAATTCTGCACAAACACCAAGGTGCAATACCACTTTTTGAGCTTGGCCTTAGAATCGCAAGAGAAATGCCGGAAGGAGCAGAAGAATTTATCCAGGAGATTAGAGAACGGCTTCGTTCAAGAGAGCAGCAAATAGGTGAGCAATTATATCCTGCGAGAAGAAACATATAGTTTTTCACCATAGTCTAACACGCACTTTTCCCCTCCTACATCCCCATCTCCCTCTTGATCGCATTGATATCACGAACCAAGTGAACGTCTTTTTTTAGCATTGTTTCGGTCTTTTTGCAGGCGTGCATTACAGTTGTGTGATTTCTTCCACCGAAACCATCACCGATTTTTTCGTAAGATTCACCAAGTTCATGTTTTATCAAATACATACAAACTTGTCTTGGAAGCATATACTCTTTATGTCTATCTTGTCCCATCAAATCGCCGAAAGTCATATTGTAATATTTTGCGACAATTTGCATAACATCCTCTGAAGTTTTTGCATAAGTTTTTGCAGATTTTTCATTCACATCATAACCAATAATTTCCTGAGCTTTATTTAATCTCTTGATGATTTCCGCAACAGATCTGATTGTTGGAACACTATTTTTCAATTGGCTTTCCGCAACAGCTTGGCGCAAAACACCTTCAAGTTCACGAACACTACAGTGAACATTATTTGCAATAAAACTCAAAACTTCCGGATCAATCAACACTTCAAAATCTTTACATTTCTCATTCAAAATCGCGAGTCTTGTCTCGAAATCAGGGAAAAGAAGTTCTACAACCATTCCCATCCCAAAACGACTTTTTAATCTTTCATCCAAATCATCAAGTTCACTTGGTGGTCTATCTGAAGTCAAAACTATTTGTTTGTTTCTATCATAAAGTTCATTGAAAGTATGGAAAAATTCTTGTTGTGAAGAATCTTTTCTTGCAAAAAACTGCACATCATCAATCAAGAAAACATCTACATTTCTGTATTGTTCTTTGAATTTATTCATGTGTCTTTTCCCAATCGCCTCAACAACTTCAGTCACAAATTTTTCAGCAGTGATATATTTCACAACCATATCAGGGAAATTTTTCAAAATCTGATTCCCGATAGCTTGGACCAAATGAGTCTTTCCAAGACCAACACTTCCATAGATATAAAGTGGATTGTACATTCCTCCTGGATTGTCTGAAACGGCAGTACAAACCGCATGTGGAAGCATATTTTCACGTCCGACAACGAAGTTTGAAAGGTCATATCTATTATTCAACATTTGGCTTGAAATGTGTCCGCCAAAATTTCCTTTTTTAACGACCACCTCATTCATATTTCGAACTTTTCGAACTTTTTTGTCATCCTCTTCATTGAAAAAAGATTTGATCTCCGGAGACTCAATATTCTCAGCCTCAGACAATCTCGCACAAACTTCGTATTCAACAGACTCAATCGCAACATCAATTTCCTGCATAGCCTGAAGAAGTTTCACATTGTATTTCGCTGAAATCCAACCCTTTGCAAACATAGTAGGAACACCAACCGTTACAACCCCAGCCTCGTTCTTCACAACAGCCGTATCCTTAAACCAAGTAATAAAATGAGCCTTCTGAATTGTAGGTTTAACTCTATTTAAGACACTTGTCCAAAGCTCACGGTTTGTCATGGTAGTAAAACTTAAAGGATATGAAATGCAAAAACTTGAAACACCACTTAATTCGTTGCCCGCATTTTTCTAAAAAATTCTTGCACCACCAATACTATTTATTTTACCCATAAACTACAAGAGATTTACCCTTGAATAAGCCCTCCACTACAAGTAGACAATTCCTACACCAGACATACAACATTTAGGAAAAACCAACAATTAAACAACACATTCCACCCCCACGCAATAATCCTACATCACATATTTGACAACCTATGCAACCTGAAAAAACCAATAAATAAAAATCGCCGCATCCACAAAGGAAAACGGCGACTTCATCGTGTCGACAAAATCTACTGCACCCCGTGTATCAATCGAACTATGTCGCTATAGGTAACGACAAAGATCATAAGTAGTATTAGAAAATATCCTAAAATATGTATTTTTGATTCAACTTTTCGGCTTATCGCTCTACCTAAAATGACTTCTCCAATGATAAAGAAAATTCTTCCACCATCAAGTCCAGGCAAAGGAAGTATGTTTATAACCGCTAAGCTAAGAGATAAAACAGCGACAAACCTTAGTAATGGAATAGCACCTTCTTGCGTAAAAGTATGCGTCATCCTTGCAATTCCAACAGGTCCGGAAACACCGGTAGCAACTTCTCCTTTCGTAATAAGTCCACCAACAAAATTTCCAAAAGCCGAAGCCGTAAGTTTTGAAACTTTCACCATTTCAGTAAAAGACTTAACCATGGCTTCACCCACAGGATATTGTTCATCTTTGACATTCGCCACAGAAGAAACAACATTCACATTGTAAAGACTCATGTCCTTGAAACTTGCATAAGTCATCAACTCTGACAAAAGAACTCCGATTTTTGCATCAACAGGTGTTATGTCAAAAGACAATTTTTGCCCATCCCTATCGATAGAATACGCAATCGATTCTGTCGCATGTTCATCAACATAGTTTATAAGATCAAGACTATCAGTAACATTTTTACCATTCACTGACAAAATCACATCCCTAGGCAAGATTCCTGCCTTTGCAGCAGGGCTATCTGCCAACACATCAGAGACGATAACTTTTCTCACTTGAGAAGCCTCAACAATAACTTTTTGCCTTTGACCATCTCTATAAATTTCATATTCTAATTGGCTAACTCCTCTCACAAAAGATTCGAATTGATCAACATAGTAAACTTGTTTTCCATTTACACTAAGAATGATATCTCCATCACGAAAACCATAAGCATAATGTTGACCATTTGGATCAACTTTAAACACTTCAACTCTAGGAAATGCAGCAGTATCACCCAAAACGATTCCAAGAGTTTTAAGGCCTGTCTTCTCAACCATTTCTTTCGTCACTTCATAAGACAAAACTTCCTTTCCCCTTTTCACTTTATAAGCCCCCACCGGATTAGTATTCATTCTCATCAAAAATTCCTCACCAACATCTTTACCATTCAAAGAATAAATCAAATCATCTTTCTTCATTCCAACATATTCAGCCAAACTGCCTTTATCTATGTCTTTGACTTTTATTCCTTCAACAAGTTCAACTTGTCCAGAACTAACATAATCAAAAATTTCATCAGGTCCAATAAGTGGCTTCATCCCAACAGAAAAACCAATAGTAAGAAGTAACCATGCCAAAAAGAAATTCATAAAAACTCCGGCAAAAGCCACCTTGAATCTATTTCTAGCACTTGCATTCGCAAAACTTCCTTTCTTTTTTAACACACTTGGATCGTAACTATCTTCACCCAAAAGCCTCACAAATCCTCCAAAAGGAATCCAATTCAAAGAATACAAAGTATCTCGAAATCTCTTCCCCCAGGCCTTCGGAGGAAGACCAAGTCCAAATTCCTCAACCTTTATCCCGGAACTTTTTGCCGCCCAAAAATGACCCAACTCATGAATCAAAATAAGTAATGAAAATATCACAACAAACACAATAGCAGTAATGACATAAGACATAGGAACGAGGGGGTTAGGTTAATGGGCTAAAAACTTTAAACTGTCATGACATCTTTCTCTTTCGCAACAGTAACTTCATCGATTTTCGCATTAGCTTCATCGACTTTTACTTGCAAAGTTTTATCAGCAGAAAACAAATCATCTTCAGTGATTTCGTCATCAGTTTTCAATTTCTTAAAAGTCCCAAGTGCATCTTGTCGCGCTGTCCTTACAGAAATTCTTGCATCCTCAGCAAGACGTTTTACATGTTTTGTAAGGTCGACTCTTCTTTCTTCTGTTAAAGGTGGAATTGGTACTCTTACACAAATTCCATCACTAGTAGGATTAAGTCCTGTTCCCATTGAAATAATCGCTTTCTCAATATGAACAATCGCGCTTTTATCCCATGGCTGAATAAGAATACTTCTAGCATCAGGAATAGAAACGTTAGCGATATTTTTTAGAGGTTGTGTCACTCCATACATCTCAACATTTGCACCTTCCACAAGCCCTGGACTCGCACGTCCGATTTGAAGTCTTGAAAATTCTTCCTTCAAATGCGCAATAACTTTTTCAAACTCTTTCACAGCATTTGAAATTGCTTCATCTGTAGTCATAAAAAATTTGTTAATTAATAATTTTAATTTGTAATAAGTGTTCCAATTGTATCTCCTTTCACAGCCTTTTCAATATTGCCTTTTTTCTCAAGATTAAAAACAATCATCGGCAAATTTCCATCCATACACATACTTGCACAAGTAAGATCCATTACTCCAAGTTTTTGCTCAAGTACCTGCATAAAAGTCATCTTTGTATATTTCTTTGCATCCTTAAATTTCTTTGGATCTTTGTCATAAACATAATCAACCTTTGTCGCTTTTAACAACACATCACATCCGGTTTCAAGAGCCATCAACGCCGCAGCAGAATCAGTAGTGAAAAATGGATGACCAGTTCCTCCAGCAAAAATCACGATTCTTCCTTTTCGTAAATGTTGTTCTGCACGTTTTTGCACATAAGTTTCAATAGCCTTTTCACAAGGGAAATTCGTAACGGCACGAACATCGGCACCAACATATTTAAGCGCATCCTCAAGCGCCAAAGAGTTCATACATGTTGCCATCATTCCGATAGAATCAGAAGTGACACGATCAAGTTTCAAATGTTGAAAATCTCTAAATCTCCAAATATTTCCACCACCAATTACAATTCCAACTTGTACCCCAAGGTCTTGAAGTTTTTTTATATCTTTTGCAAAACCCATCACAATTTCTCCATCAATTCCAGAATCAAGATCTCCTTTAAAAACCTCACCTGAAAGTTTCAATAAAATTCTTTTGTATTTTAATTTCGGCATTCTAATAAATTATAAATTACATCTTAAACAAAATATAAGTAAGCGCTATCCCAAGCGCAATTCCTATGACAAAAATCATCGGAACTTTATGTCCACTTTCTGGTTCTTCTTCATCATGAGCATTCGCAATATCCGCCAAAAGATCAGTCGAAATAATAACGTCATCATCAGAATGTTTTTGGACAATATCCTCGTATGCATGCGACGCAATAAGGTTCACAAATTTATCAAATTTAATCTTCACTTTGTCATTAGGCCTTAGAGATTCCTCTTCGGCGACAGAAATAGAAGAAGCACCAGATTCTTTGACAACTTTATTCTCAGACTCTTGAGCAATAGTTGTTCCCCTACCTATGCGAAATTCGACGTTATCATCCTTCACACGTTTTCCTCTTAAATCAATGATGTCGTCGTCGTTATACATAAAAGATGTGTTAATCTCTGTTTAGACTAACACATCTTTTTTATAAAGTGAAGAATTTTTACGCTATACGACAAGATTACTTTTTGAACAATATTGAGGTAGCATTACCTACAAGATTATTTTTTGGATCGTATACAAACGCGATAACTGAGTGATTTCCTTTTGCAAGATCTGCAGGCGCTTCAGCCTTAAATTTTCCTTTTGCATCAGCAATCACAACAGAATATCCAACTATACTTTTCCAAGTAACATATACTACAGTTCCAGGCGCCGCAGCTCCTTCGATAACCTTAGGAACTTCACCTTGTTGAACATTGATTCCAGCGGCCGAGATAGCATCTTTATTTGCCGGATCAAGATAAGGATAAAATTTGTAGATATAAGCCTTAAGAAGATACTGAACAATATCAAATTGTGGCTCGGCAACTTTATCTGCATCAAGAACTGAAACCGCAGCATAATCAACATCCGAAACCCTACTTCCAGGAGGATTCATCTGAATTTTATTTATTGGCGGCGCAATATTTATCCCATTAGAAGGCAAATTCAAAGTGATTCTACTTCCAGGAGGATTCATATCCCCAAATCCCATTACAGGAGCAACCGGAACTACTGTCGAATCAACTTTAATGTTTTTAACAGCAATAACTTCCCCTAAAGCATTCGTCGTAGTCATTGAATAACTACCATTCACAAGAGCAATTCTAGGCTCATAAGTAGCAACTCCATTGTCATCAGTTATTACAGTTTGAGAATCAACAAGTTTATGATTGTCATCGTAAACTTTAAATTCCAATTTATTATCTCGAACACTACTTAAATCTTCTCCGGGTTTAGGTTCAATTCTTGTTTTCAAGAAAGGCCTATCTCCAACAACCTGCGCAACAGTTGCATCTCTTGCAACAGTTTCAGGAACAGCAACGATAACTGCTTGTCCAGGAGCGACGTCACCATAAACAGTTTTTTTGACAGCCTCCTTTTTACTAGTTTCATCAAAAGCAATCTTTCCTGTTTCTTGAACCTCAAATGCGTCATCAAGTCCATTTCCATTTAAATCATTTGTAGTTTGATCCGTCGCAGCAGCAATCTGAATAAGTTTTCTTGCCTCTTCTTCACTTGTAACCGTAGCCGTTTTTCCGCCTCCAAGATTAACCTCAAATATTCCAGTTTTTGCTATCTCATCACTCAAAGAATTCGTAATAGTATTTTTCACTTCAGCAGTATACGTACCAGTTTGCACAACGACTTCAGGAGAACTTCCTGATCCAGAATTTGTTTGTTCTGAAGAAGTAGAAGTAGAAGATTGATTCGATGTTTGCTGATCTGTTGTTGTTTGATCTGTTATTGGGGCTTGAGTCGTAGTTTGATCTGACACCGCTTTCTCAGCTGGAGCTTGTTCTGTCGTTGGAGCAACAACCACAGGTTTTTCCGCAGCCTTTGCCTCTTTCTCCGCCGCTAATCTATCCGCCTCAGCCTTCGCAGCCGCTTTTGCCACTTCTGCAGCCGCTAACCTATCTGCCTCAGCCTGTGCAGCTTCCTCCGCCGCCTTTTCCGCAGCCGCAACTCTATCAGCTTCTGCTTTTGCATCAGCCAAAGCCCTTTGCGCCGCTCTCTCTTCAGGAGTTAGCGGAGTATAAGGCACATTAAGAAAAGATTCATCCGGTGGAAGCCAATCCGGTGCAGGCTCAGTAGTCGCTGCAATCGCTGTAGCAACAGAGTTAAACAAAATAGTACCGACTAAAAAACCGGAAACAAATTTAAAGAAAGATTGATTGATATTCATTTTTTATTTTTATAAGTTTACTAATAACAAATTATAGCATACTTACGCCAAAAAATGAATATAATTTTACATCATATCCTCCATACCGCCACTCTTTTTTGCCTTACAGCATCCATCCTTTTCTTCAGGAATATCGCAAATCGCACTCTCCATCGTAAGGAAAATTGCCGCGACACTCGCAGCATTTTCAATAGCGCTACGAACAACCATTTTTGGATCGATGATTCCAGCCTTTACCATATCGACATATTCATCTTTATCAGCATCGTAGCCTACGCCATCTTTTGAATTCAAAACTTTATCAATCACAACACTTCCCTCTTTCCCGGCATTTTCAGCAATTTGTCTTAGTGGAGCCGACAAAACACTTTTTATGATATTGATTCCAGTAGTTTCATCTTGAGAGTCCCCTTTCAAATGTTCCAAAGCTTTTCCCGCAAGCAAAAGCGCAACTCCCCCACCGGAAACAATTCCTTCAGCAACAGCCGCACGAGTCGCATTCAAAGCATCTTCGATTCGAAGTTTCTTTTCTTTAAGTTCAAGTTCACTAGCCGCACCAACCTTGATAAGTCCGATTCCTCCGCCAAGTTTCGCCAACCTTTCGTGTAATTTTTCTTTATCAAAATCAGAAGTTGCTTTCGACAACACAGCTTTGATTTCCTCAACTCTTTCCTCTATCATCTTCTTCTTTCCCTTCCCTTCGACGATAGTAGTATGATCTTTGTCAGACACAACTTTTCTCGCTTCTCCAAGATGTTCTATCTCAACATTTTCAAGTTTAAGTCCAATCTCATCACTGATTACAGTTCCTCCAGTCAAAATCGCAAGATCTCTAAGCATATCTTTTCTTCGTTCTCCAAATCCAGGAGCCTTTACTGCAAGGATATTGAAAATTCCACGAAGTTTATTTAAAACAAGTGTCGCCAAGGCCTCACCATCAACATCTTCAGCGATAATAACAATTTCTTTTCTTCCACTTTGTGCAACTTTTTCAAGCACAGGAATAAGTTCCTGAACTGAAGAAATTTTCTTATCTGTAATCAAAATTTTCGCATCATCATACACGGCCTCCATTCTTGAATGATCCGTCACGAAATATGCAGAAATATATCCATTATCAAATTGCATTCCTTCAACAACTTCTTTCTCAAGACCCATCGTCTGAGATTCTTCAACCTGCACAACCCCATCATTTCCAACCATTTCCATGATCTCAGCAATAAGCTTTCCGACCTCTGCGTCCTGCGCAGAAATCGTCGCCACCTGTTCAATCATTTCTTTGCTGTTTCCGACATCTATAGCCATTTCACTCAACGCTTTTGTAAGATGTTTAACAGCTTTTTCGATACCACTTTTTAGTTTCATTGGATTTGCACCGGCCGTAAGATTTCGAAGACCTTCCTTGATAATGGCTTCCGCAAGCACAGTCGCAGTAGTTGTCCCATCTCCCGCAACGTCATTTGTCTTTGTCGCAACTTCCTTCACCATTTGTACTCCCATATTTTCATACGTATCCGGAAGTTCGATTTCTTTCGCAATAGTCACACCATCATTTGTGATCAAAGGTGAGCCATATTTTTTGTCCAAAACCACATTTCTTCCTTTAGGTCCTAGAGTGATTTTTACAGCTTTTGCCAATTTTTCAACACCAGCTAAAAGTCTTTGTCTAGCATCATCCCCAAATTTAATTTGTTTAGCCATGATCGTTTAAAATTTAATTTATAATTATTTAATTTTTGCAAAAATATCCTCAACAGAAAGAATCAAAACCTCTTTCCCTTCAAGTTTCACTTCAGTTGGCCCATATTTCGAAAACAAAACAATATCCCCAACTTCAAGATCAGGAGCAATCACAGTCTTTCCGTCACTAGTCGTTTTTCCTGGTCCAACAGCCAAAACTTTACCCTTCATCGGCTTTTCTTTCGACGCACTATCCGGAATTATAATACCGGAAGAACTAACCTCTTCTTTCACAGCTTCCACAACGACATGATTTCCCAAAGGTTGAATCTTAGACATAAATTTAATCAATTAACATATAAAATTAGCACCCTGTATTATAGAGTGCTAAAATTCTAAGTCAAGATAAAAGGATAGCCTATTTTCTAACTTTTACACCGCAAACTCTTCAGCTCTCGTCTCTCTTACCACATGAACCTTCACTGGATTTGGGCTGTGGAAATCTTTTTCGATTCTACGTGCAATATCGTGAGACATCTTGATTGAACCAAGATCATCCACTTCATCAGGTTTGACGAAGATTCTGACCTCATTTCCAGCTTGTACCGCAAACACTTTCTTCACGCCATCAAAAGTGTTACAAAGAGTTTCAAGTTCAGTAAGTCTTCTGATATATGTATCAAGATTGTCTTTACTTGCACCAGTTCTAGCATTTGAAATAAGATTCGCGGCCTGAACAACTTGTGCCTCAAGACTCTTTGGTTCTGGATCTCCATGATGCGATTCAATCGCATGAACAACCTCTTCAGGAAGTCCAAATTTTCTAGCAATATCAGCTCCAATTTTAGCATGATGACCTGAAATTTCATGATCAACAGCCTTTCCAATATCATGTAAAAGTCCGGCCTTCTTACAAACAGCAATATCAGCTCCAAGCTCTGAAGCGATAGCAGAAGCCAAGAACGAAACCTCCATCGAATGTTTCAAAGCATTCTGTCCATGAGTAACTCTGAATTTCAAACGACCCAAAATCTTGATCAAATTAACGTGAAGTCCAGTGACTCCAGTCTCAAGAACAGCTTTCTCTCCAAGCTCTTTGATAAGCATATTTACATCTTCTTTTACCTTCTCAACAGTTTCCTCGATTCTCGCAGGATGAATACGTCCATCCTCAATAAGTCTCTCAAGCGCAACCTTAGCGATATATCTTCTAACCAAATCAAATCCAGAAATAACGATAGATCCAGGAGTATCATCAACAATTACATCAACTCCAGTGATTTGTTCAAACGTATTAATATTTCTACCTTCACGACCGATAATACGACCTTTCATCTCATCACTAGGCAAACTAACGATAGTAGAAGTCGATTCAGCCGTAGTTTCAGCCGCACATTTCACGATAGCCTCAGCCAAAATCCATTTTGCTCTTTCTTTAGCTTTATCATGAAGTTCCTTCTCAAATTTTGTAATCTGAGTAACGATATCTTCTTTAGAATCTTCTTCAACCTTCCTTATAAGAAGGTCTTTTGCCTCTTCTTTACTCATATTTGCAACTTTCTCAAGCTGAGCCGCCTGAAGTTTATAAATCTCCTCAACCTGATCTCTAAGCTGACGAATAGACGTAATCTTCGAGTCCATCTCTCCTTTAAGCTTATCAACCTCATCTTCCTTTTTATCTATAGTAGACTCCTTCTTCAAAAGTCTTTCCTCAATTTCATTCAATTGAGTTTGTCTCTTTCTTTCCTCTCTTTTTACTTCATCTTGAAGCTTGAAAGCCTCATTTTTAGCCTCATACAAAAGCTCCTTAGACTTGTTTTTGGCATCATTCATGATTTGCTCAGCCTTAACAACAAGGTCTTTATTCATCACCTCAACTGTCTTTTTTCTGTACAGATATCCTCCGTACCCACCAAGGGCGACGCCCACAATGGCAATTAAAAATGTTCCCATATCAATAAAAGTTAGATTATTTAATCCTTACTTTTAGTCATTATGAGTTTAAAACACTGAAAATCGAAACAATACCTAGAGGTCCTAGGATATCAATATTGGTCTATTTTTGATCTCTGTAATCAAGTTAATCATCGTAGTTTCTGTTGTGCTGAAGGCATTAAAGCAGATCAGTCAAAATGTTTTATTCTAAACCCTGTAAAACTTAAAGCTCGGACTTAATATTTAAATAAATTACTTACGTCAAAAGTGTACTTGATTGACCAGAAATGTCAAACAACTTTCAAAGAGACTTTAGGAAAATTTCATAAAAATTTAACAAAAATTTAATCTTAAAATGTTTAAATAGATATAATTACAAAATATTTTTAATTTTATCAAATCCATATGAAAAATTTACACCACAAAATCTCGAACATAATTTTCTCAATAATAATACTATTCTCAATTTGGCAAACACCCCTGAGTTTAGGAAACTCAATAATCACTCCTCAACCAATTTTTGACACCCAACAAACGTCTACACAAAAACAAAACAGACCGAGTAATAAAATTATTCAAAAATCTCAACCCCAAAAAACTCAAAAAAATAAAAAGACCACACCGAAACCCAAAAAAATTTCCGTCAAGAAAACCACAACTTCCACCAAGACAACAAAACCCAAAACAGTAAACCAGAGTAAAAACACGACATCAAAAACCGTCAACTCAAACTCAAAATCAACGTTACCAAAAAATTGGGAGCGTTACATAACGCCCCCAATAATAATCATCGCTTTAATCCTAGTTTCTATTACTTCAAAAGATCGAGCTTAGCCATTGTATTGTATATCAACTGAGCCGTGTCCCCTCTCGTAATCTCATAAAGTGGCATATATAGAGTTTTTCCAGAAACTATTCCAGCCTCCTTTGCAGCACAAGCATATGGAGCCATCCAACTACCGACTTCAACGTCAGTATATGGAGCAACCGTCACTTCTTTACAAAGAGGATATTCCATAGCCGCAAATATAATTTTCACAGCTTCAGCCTTTGCAACATTCTGTGCTGGCTTAAAGCTACCATCCTCATATCCTTTCACCCATCCTGATTCCTTTGCATAACATGCAAATGCAGCAAACCATTCCGTTTTAACATCTGTGAAACAATTTTCAAGCTTCTTTCCAGCAAAATCAGCTTCAACAGCATTAGATAAGATAGCCAAAAATTCAGCACGATTGATTGTATTTTCAGGTTTAAAATTACCATCAGTGTATCCAGCTACAATTCCCAAATTATACAAAGCCTCGATAGCTACTACATTTTTGTGGTTAGAAGGAACATCTTTGAATATTTGTTTTTTAATGTCTTCTTTAGAAACTTCTCCAGTAGAAACATCATCATCGCTAGAATCGCTTCCAACAACTGAAGAATAAGATGATTTCAAATAATCATTCGTAGATCCAAAGAAAGAACCCATAGCGTAACCAGAAACAGCTACGAAAAGAAGAAGAAGAGCCAAAAACCCTTTTGGAATATCCATTCCGGAATAAGAATGTTTAGAAGAGATTTCTTCCATTTTTTTTTCTGAAGTTTTAGGATTTAAGATCCTTTTTGGAGGAATACTTTTACCTTTTTGAAATGATTTTGCCATAATAAATTATTAAATTATTTTTTTAGTAGATTTTTATATTCAAATTCATAGATATGCAAGAACGACATTAGCACAATCAAGATCAGTGGTCCAATCACAACACCTTTAAGCCCCATCGTCACAACTCCACCCATCACGACCAAGAACATCATAAGAGGGTAAGTCCGTGTATTCCCACGAATAAGATAAGGTCTAGCAATATTATCAACAGTTCCCGTAACAAAAGTTCCCCACGCAAGAAGGAAAATAGCAGAATAATAATCACCAAGAATAAAAAGAATAATAACAGCCGGAATACCTATCATCGCAGTTCCAACAACAGGAATAAGTGAGAAAAAAGCTATAGCAGTTCCCCAAAAGATAGGATTTGGAATACCGGCAATCATAAATCCAACACCGCCAACGAGTCCCTGAAGAATAGATGTAGCAAACACACCAAAAACTACAGCCTTAACCATATCTTTTATTTTATAAAAAAGCTGATCTTCATACGAAGAAGGAAGTGGACTTAACTGTCCAAGTCTTTTCACAAGAGAATGACCATCCTTGAAGAAATAGAAGAGACAAAACAAAAGAACGATCAATCCAATCATAATTTCAGAAATACCCTGCAAAAAAGAAGCAGTTTGCGAGACCAAGAAACTACTCAAAGACTTAGCTATTTCAACTATATTCTGCTTCAAATCCATCCCGTCAACATTCACCAAAGGTGAAATCATGACCTTAAGATCATAGAAAAAACCACCTTCTTTCCACTGCAAATATTTATCAAAAACACCAGAATTTATTTTCAACTGAATAGCCTCATAGGTAGAAAAAGCCTCACCTGTAAGGAAAACAATAAAAACAGCGATAGGAATAAGAATAATCAAAATAATCAAAAGACAAGAAACAAGACTCGCAACTCTCCCCCATCCTCTAAAAACTTTCACCAATATCTTGTGCACCGGATTAAAAGCTATAGCCAAAACAGCCGCGACAAAAATAACAGTAATAAAAGGGGCAAGAATCGTAATCATGTAATAAAGTGCACCTAAAAGACAAACAAGCAGAAAATATCCCGGAAGTTTATCTAATATAAGTGCACTATCAGATGTAAAGTGAAACGATTTTCTTTTTATCATGCTAAAAATATATAACACTATTTCCCTTAGTGCAAAGCAAAAACTTTACAAAACTAGATCAAAGGTTCTTCAAAAACAGGAGCGCCCTCTGGCCCAAGATTATCAAACTCACCGGCCTCATCCCATTTCGCCAACATTTTCTCTACATTCTCACGTTTTTCACAATACATGTCACGCGAATTAGCGATAATTTCCTTGGCATTAGAATCTTTTATTTTTGGAAGATTCAAAGTTTTTCCTGAAAACGCCTCACGAATTTCTCCACTAACAGACATTTTACAATAAAATTCACGAACACCGAGATTTATAATATCTCGTTCTTTGAAAATAGGATTGTACTCAGCCGCAAGCGATCCCGCATCATCAGCACCAACTCTAAAACTAATAATAGAACCTACGTTACCAAAAACCGTTTTCTTAACAACGTCAGACAATTGTCCCATGTACTGATGCGCGATCGTAAGATTAAGTCTATATTTTCTCGCCTCAGACAAAATTTCCGCAAAAGTATCCGTCGCAAAATTTTGGAACTCATCAACATATAAATAAAAATCCTTTCTATCTTCCTCTTTCATATCAGCACGACTCATCGCAGCCTGATACATTTTTGTGATAATCATGGCTCCCATAAGTCCACTATTTTCCTCACCAAGAAGACCTTTTGAGACTTTCATGAACAAAATCTTCTGTCCATCCATGACCTCCCTTATATTAAATTTATTTACAGGTTGTCCGATAATATTACGAATCATGTTCGTCGCAACGAACTGTCCAACTTTATTCAAAAGCGGAGTAATGGCTTCAGCATCAAATTTTTCACTCCATCCGGCAAACTCTGAAACCCAGAAATTTTTCACGACATTATCCTTAATCCTCGAAACTATATTCTGTCTATAATTTTTATCAGTAAGCATTTTCAAAATCGAAAGTACTGTCGTGTTTGGACTATCCAAAAGAGCAAGAACCGTATATCGAAGCACATGTTCGAGCCTATCGGTCCAGTTTGATCCAAAAAGTTTTTTGAAAATTTGAATAAACCCAATCGTAACCTGCATTTTATACGCCTCATCTACACTCTCCATCGGATTGAAAGCAATCGGGAAATTTGTATCCGCAGGATCAAAATAAATTACATCTTTTATCCTATCCTTAGGCACAAACTCCATCAAGTTATCGACAAGATCTCCATGCGGATCAAGTACCGCGACACCTTTTCCACTTTCAATATCTTCCTTAATCAAAAGCTCAAGAAGTTTCGATTTTCCTGAACCGGATTTACCAACTACATAAAGATGTCTTCTTCTGTCTTCACGTTTTATTCCAAAATCATCGAAATTATTATGATAATTTGTAGTTCCAAAAACACTCACTTCCCCACTTCCGGCCTTCGGTAAATCTTGTGGTGCCTCAGATTTTTTCGCAAGTACATGCACAATATGAGGAACGACATCAGCATTTGGCAAATGATAAATCGTCGCAAGTTCATCAGGACCGACAATAAAATCATCAGCAAAACTTCTAGCTTTATATTCTTTCAAGAAAGCTTTTTCATTCAAATGAACAGACTTGAAATATTGAATATCAGTTTCATTAAACTGGAAAAAACTATTCACAATCGCATGAAGTTTTCTGCTTGCCTCCTCTTTAGTTTCGCTTACATATCCAGCCCTCATCGTTATTTTAAATGGTTCTTCTTTCGATTTATGAACAGCTTGTTCAGTTCTAATATTTATAACACTATGTTCATCTTTCACCCTAACACGATCTCTGATACTGAAAAGTTTCTTAAAAGCATTCCATCGAAGAAGCCATCTACGTTTCAACAAATACCATGCATCCTGAACTACAGGTTCAGTAACGATTTGGAACCAAACTTGTTCCTTCGTAGCAATCTTGGAAATAACTGAAAAAAGTCTACTCAAACTATCTTCATCAAAATGAGAATAAGTTTTGAAAGGATAAACATCACCCATTTCGAGAGTAATCCTCTCTCCAGCCAAAGCCATTTTCTCAGGATTGTAATTATCGACATAATCATTCACAGGTTTAATCTCACAATCCGGATAAGTCGAATAAAAGAAACCTTCCATCGTCTCATAAAGATCATCAGGAACCGCACAAAAGAAATACGTATATTGCTCATATCCAAGCATCTCAAACGATACTTTATGAGCATGCAAAGTGTTATGTAAATTGATCAGAAACTCCCGGAATACCGATTCCTTTTTTTTCTTATCATCACCCTGTGGCACTACAATCTGAAAATATTTCATTAAACTCTATTTAAACTAGTCTTAAATTATAGCATTTTGAAGCTAAAAAGTCAACATGCCACCGAACAAACTCACCCACCAATATACCAGCCTAAAAATACAACACAAATTTTTAATAAACTTCCTTCAAATAACATTTTTCACAATACACTTTTTCTTTACGATCTGGTGAATACACAGACCTGATTTTTTCGCCACAACTAGAGCAATTCCTATCAAAAAGTTTTTTTGGATTTTTGAATTTCATAAGATCTTTTTGTCTACAATCAGAACATTTTTTTGAAAGAGAAACTTTCATTTTTCTCGAAAGACTAAATTCCAACGATACAATTTTATAATTTTTACCACATTCACTACACGAAAAAACAGACTGAAGTACATCATCTTTCGTATCTTCAATTCTATCCGGCAAAACGGACTCCGACTTCAAAAACTCTTTAGGATCTATGTCTTTCCACTTCCAACCTTTACTTAAAACTTGATCTTTTGTCATTGGGAAATAATCATTCGCAACAGTTTCATTATATGCAAAAGGAGAAATCGATATTGGAAAAAACTCACCATACTCTTTATCAATAATCATTTTCTCGAGGATTTTAGCTTTCATTAAATCATATTCTTCTTTTGAATACTTTTTATTCAAAATACAATTACTAACTTTCGAATGAATTCCATCACATCCGAAACAATCAGTCGCATAAAACCCTCCATACAAATATTCACTTTCAGGGCTTAAAACAGTACAAAAACTGAATTTGGACATATAATTACTATCACCACCACAACTCATTTCGTAACAAAATTGGATATTTTTATCATGCATATTTATGTCCATGGAATCTTTTACATCTTCACATTCAACAACATATTTCGAATCCTGAACATTGAATCCATCGAAACACATTTCCGCATTTTTACAGTTTTGAATGTAATCACCTGAAGATTTTTCGCAGTTCAATTGATTCTGATATTTTT
>Ga0172368_10001336_pt1 | contig 34108 bp, 39 predicted proteins | sample Lak11m_FD_114540 | JGI IMG/M metagenome (GOLD analysis project Ga0172368, IMG submission 114540) | Freshwater microbial communities from Kabuno Bay, South-Kivu, Congo - kab_022012_11m | ecosystem: Environmental > Aquatic > Freshwater > Lake | place: Democratic Republic of the Congo: South-Kivu... | reverse complement strand
TTGGTTGCTTCTGTATTGTTTAATTGTTTTCCGTTTCCATCTTCCAGAGTGAAATGTAACTCACGGAGTCCATCAATAAATCCTTCTGGAGGGAGTCGTGTTCCTTCAATGGGTTTAACCAGATTTGATCCAAACATGACGAGTGCATCTCCAGTATTTTCTCGTCCGTGTTTTGTCGCACCGTGCCAATCAGAAGAAAGATGGATCAAGTTTCCTGGTTTTGCTATTTTGACGCGTATATGTTCAGGATCCCAATTTTCATTGATGTATGCGAATATTTCAGGCATTGAAATAATTCGAAGGCTGTCACTCAATTCTTTTGCGCTCGGTGGTCTATTTAGAGAGGTTTCAGTAGGTCGTTCGTGTGCTGGTCCGCTCATAACTTGGTAGATTGTAATATGCTTGTAGAAATAAAACAACTATGGGATTTTTTAGAATAGGACGGCGTGAAAATTCATTGTAGGAGAAATAATACAAAGAACATTCCACCAATAAGAAGGATTTCATACGCCAGTGCAATCATAGGAAACGTGTAGACATGTAACAAAAATTGGGATTCAAAATCTTTTGTGAATCCGGTGGGCGATTTAAGTTTCGTAATAACAATGTCCGTTGTGAGATCGGTAATGCACGGCATGAGAAAAAGAATGAATGTGTAGAGCTGAAAAAATAGTGAATGGGGTTTGAGATCTCGTAGGATAAACGGGTATATGCCAAAGAGGTAAGTGCGGGTGATATACATAAAAAAAAGTGAAATCAGTCCGAGTGCAATGCTTTTTATTACGGTATTTTTTGTTATTTTTTCCCAACGAGAGTAAATAATAAATATTTTTCCTATAGTCCAGAAGCAATAGAATATAAAGGTAATCATGGATAAAATTTCTATAATGAATTCAGTTTTGCACCCTTTGGATGTTGGATAAGATACGCACTTGCATACGGGTCTCCTTTGATGAGGTTACCTAAATAGGTAACCATAGCTGGTTTTTCAAACACCGTGAGAATGCTTGTTGCCTTTTGGTATTCCTCTCTGTTCCCTGGAGCCGTGAATTTTTTTGCGTCGATGTGGTCATGATTAGCTGGATCAATCAGTAAATACTTGCCATCAGTAAGGCGTTTAATAACTTGGGAATGGCGTTGGGCGCCCACCTCCATAAGTCCAGATGGATAGGTATCTCTATCATCAAGAATGTCCAATAAGTCCTTGGCATCTTGTTCTGCTTCAGATGGCGATAATTTGCTTCCGTCTACGCGTATGTAATTTGCGGAACGGGGATTAGGGAATTCTGAGCCTTGGTAGATGGAGGAATAGAGATTTATTATATCTCCGTCTGGTAAACCCTGGAATAAATAGTCTGAATCTGGATAGGCTGTCGGGTTAATCATTAAGGTACGTAGTTTCATTGCGTAACTTCGTGCTTCAACAACAGTCATGGGGGGCGCGCCTTGTGCAGTTTCGCTTTGATAGGTCTGTTCAATGGCAACAGTATTAAGAAAGCTGGCTAGCACACAATCGCCATTATTTATTTGGACAACCTGTTCACATGGTCTGGAGCGGCCATCAATATAAGGTAAGGATACAACTCGAACATTGTTCACCTCGTCTATCGGAACCTTTCGGATACCGTCATGAAACGGTTTTGGTGCTTCTAATTTTCCTGGTGGTATTTTCAGTATTGTCGGGTGTAGGGGTTTAATATCTAATCCAGAAGGTGCTTCAGGCATATGTATAAAGTATATCATTTCATATATCACGAGATGCATATTTCGGTCACAAATATATGAATGTGCGAGGTGAGAATGTTCATTCAGGCTATTTATTATAATTTTAATAAGGCGTTTGGCTTTGTTGAAAACAGTTTAATAACATTTATGAAAGCAATGCAATCCAGCAAGTTATGGAAATAGAACTGATACATTTACACTAGGGTATAATAGGTATATGGCAAACACGTTTCAGCTCAGAAAGAAAATTTCCACTGACGATGAGTGGATTGCGGAAATTGCGAAAAAGTTGTGGGGATCTGTTGAGATTATCAGTAAAGAGCATGTATATAATATCCTGGATTTGCCGAATGTTGTCGGGGTACTGGATGGAAAATCTATGGGATTTGCCACGTATGTCAAAGAGGGGGATGGATGTGAAATAGTGGCACTGTATAGTGCGGTAGAAAACCAAGGTCTTGGTTCTGCACTTATTGAATACGTGAAAGAAGAAGCAAAAAAGGACGGTTGCAGTCACGTGTGGCTTATGACGACAAATGACAATATTCATGCCTTACGGTTTTATCAGAAACGGGGGTTTGTGTTTACTGCGATACGGATAAACGAAATGGAAAAACAACGGAAACTGAAGCCTATTCCTTTACTTGGTAACGACGGAATTCCTCTACGGGATGAGATAGAATTAACGATTTATTTGTAGTGTATTCTTAGAAGAAGTATCTTAACAGAGATATTTTGACGATAGGAGACTTATTTAGTCTCAACAACAGAAAAGTATTAAAATGATATACACTAATATAGTATGTGGACATGTTCTACATGTGGAAGAATTTTTGAGAAAGTAGGACAACCTCATAGTTGTCATACGGTTTTTTTAGAAGAACATTTTAAGAATAAAGAAAAAGCGAAAGAATTGTTTGACTTCTTGGTTAATACCATCAACAAAAAGATTGGTACATGTAAAATTATTTCTCTCCCTTGTTGTGTTCATCTCTTCGGCAAATATGATTTTCTCGCTGCGCTTCCAAAAAATGATAGACTGGAAATACGATTTGCATTAGATAGGAAACTGAATAGTTCCAAACTAATACAATGTGTACCAATATCTGCTAAGGATTTTAAAAATTGCCTTGAGGTAACGAACACAGATGAAATTAATCAAGAACTCATTACATGGTTAGATGAATCGTATCATTTAAAGGATACGTAGTATCGCATGTTATGCGATTACAGTTACTCAAGGATTACGGGCTATTTTCAATAGAATCTTAGACGAAATTTTTGAAATAAGTTTAGTCTGTGCTCGCAGATTTTCCGGTTTTCTCTAACTCTTTTCTTGTTCCCTTGGGATCCTTTTTATTAAGTTTTTCTGCTTTTAACAAAGCCTCATGCAACTCATCTCGAGGAATGCTAAATTCGTCCCCCGGATCAATTTGCAGTTTCTCTGTTTTGCCCATACTTCCGCAAAGTATAAAAGGAAATGGCTTTAAAAGCAACCTTGTACCCCCAGCCGGATTCGAACCGGCGGTCTGCGCCTTGAGAAGGCGCCGTCCTAGGCCGCTAGACGATGGGGGCAATTTACTTTCCAAATTGTATCAATAACTACTTGACATCACAAGGGAAGTTCGTTAGACTTTACCATTGTTCTAGGTAATTGAAACGAAATTATTAGCTCCTAAAAGCCCATTGACGACTCGAGGGAGGTTTTTTTTAAGCTAAAAAATATGGACAGACCACTACTAACAAAAGAGGGACTACAGGAACTACAGGCTGAATACAAAGATTTAGCTTCAGTGAAGCGGTCGGCTGCAGTGATTAGGCTTTCTGATGCTCGGGAACTTGGAGATTTAAGTGAAAACAGTGAATACGCATCAGCAAAGCAGGATTTGGCTTTTATTGACGGTCGGATTGCAGAGCTTGAGGAGATCCTTCACGGAGCCAAAGTCATCACATCACACCCAAAAGGACTTGTAAATGTCGGGTGCAAAGTGACTATTCACGTCAACGGCAAGAAAGAAATATTTCACGTAGTAGGTGAGTGGGAAGCAGATCCATCAAGTAAGAAAATCTCTCATTCCTCACCTCTTGGGAAAGCACTCATGGGCAAAAAGGTCGGGGAGATTGCAGAGGTTGAAGCACCAGCAGGGAAAATCCTCTATAAAATTCTCGGCATCGAATAGTAACGGCATTTTTTGTGATAGAATAAATCATATGCCGACACTCGACGAACTTCGTTCAACCAGAATCAATAAGCTTGATGCGCTGCGGAAAAAGGGCATCAATCCATATCCATCAAAAATTATTCATGCGCATAGCATTATAGAAGCTCGTGAAAAAGTTGGAGGGGATGTAGCCATAGCAGGGCGAATATTACGTCAGCGGGGTCACGGAAAAATTGTTTTTTTTGATCTTCAGGATGAGTCTGGTCAGATTCAGGTTGTTGTCAAGGAAGATGTGTGCAAAAAGGAAGCATTCCAACTATTGTCTTTATTGGATATTGGTGATTTTCTATCTGTCCAAGGAGAGGTGGGGAAGACTCAAGCAGGGGAACTATCTGTGTTTACGCAAGATTTCCAATTAATCACCAAGGCAATACTCCCACTTCCGGACAAATGGCATGGATTTACTGATGTAGAAGAACGGTTTCGGAAACGATACCTCGATACTATTTTGAATGCGGATGTGAAAGAACGGATAGTCCTTCGAAGTAAAATCATTGATGGAATCCGTGATTTTTTGACGAACCGCGGATTTTTGGAGATAGAGACCCCGACACTTCAGCCTATTTACGGCGGAGGATTTGCTCGACCGTTTTCTACCCATCACAATGAACTCGACGCTGATTTCTATCTTCGTATTTCAGATGAGATGTATTTAAAACGGCTTATTGTCGGTGGATTTGAGAAGGTGTTTGAAATAACGAAAGTGTTTCGGAATGAAGGAATTGATCATGACCACAATCCCGAGTTTACGATGTTTGAAGCGCAGATTGCCTATCAGGACTATGTGTATGGAATGGATATTATCGAAGAAATCATTGAATCTGTAGCAACTCGCGCGCTCGGAACAACTGAATTTATGTACCAGGATATCAAAATGAGTGTGAAGCGTCCGTGGGATAAGTATTCGCTCGTTGGTTCGATTGAAAAATTCGTTCGTGTCAGCCCATTGTCCTGGAAAACAATTGAGGTAGCGAAAAAGGAGATTCAAACGCTTGCAATTGAAGAGAAAAAACTAAAGTCTTTAAAGACAATGAAAACAATTGGGGAATGTATTGCGTTTGTGTTTGAGGAGTTAGTTGAGCCGAAACTTATCCAGCCGACTATTATCTATGACTATCCCATTGAAGTGTCACCGCTTGCAAAAAAATGCGATGATCCCCGGTTTACCCAACGGTTTGAAATGTTTGCGTTTGGGTCAGAGTTAGGCAATAACTATTCAGAACTGAATGATCCAATTGATCTTAAGAAACGGTTTATGGATGAAAAAAAGCGGGAGAAAGCTGGTTTTGAAGAAGCACACCAGACGGATTATGCGTATCTTGACGCAATTGAACATGGGTTTCCACCGACATGTGGCATTGCTATAGGTATTGACCGGTTAGTCATGCTTTTAACAAATGCGAAATCCATTAAGGAAGTGATTCCGTTCCCAACGCTTCGACCGGAAACACAATGAAAACACTACTGGTTGCGACCACAAACCCCGGAAAACTTGCTGAAATCCAGGAATTTTTATCTGACCTACCAGTCAGACTGGTGAGCTTGAAAGATGTCGGAATCACCGCTCATGTGGAGGAAACCGGAAAAACATTTGAGGAAAATGCCTTATTGAAAGCAACACACTATTCAAAAGATTCAGGACTTCCGACAATTGCCGATGACGGCGGGCTTGAGATTGACGCTCTTGGCGGTGAACCGGGAGTGAATTCTCATAGATGGATCCATAAAGACAGGGAAGATAAGGATGAAGAGCTTATCCAACACGCGCTGTTTCGTTTGAAAGATGTCCCCATGGAAAACCGTGGGGCGCAGCTGCACTTGGTGATTGCGTTTGCGACACCCAAAGGAAAAACATATACAAGTGAAGGATCCATCCGTGGGGTAATTCCGTTTAAGGATGCGCCATATAGACGGGAAGGATTTCCCTACCGGTCACTTTTATATCTGCCGGAGCTGAAGAAATTCTATAACCATGACGAGCTTACACAAGAAGAAAATACAACGTATAACCATAGGAAAATAGCGGTTGAGAAGTTAAAACCTGTTATATTGAAGGAATTGACATAGTCCATCATTGTTGGGTATACTAAGCTTCTTAACAAGTAAATAAAAGCGTTATATATCGAACATTCCCTCGATAGAGCTGCTTCTCGAAAACATGCTTCGGGCATGGCAAAGAGAAGCCGGGCATTCCCGTTACAGATGTACTCAAGCCTACAGGTTGTAGGAAAGAAAAGTGGCACCACGGGACACCTCGTCTTTTTACAAAAAAAGGAGGTGTTTTTTTATGGCAAAAATATATGTTATCCGTCATGGGGAATCAATAGCAAATACAGAAGGGATTTATCAGGGACAAACCTACGATACTAGTTTGTCGCTCCTTGGGATAAAGCAGGCTACGGCTGTTGCAAAACGGTTTCGTCGTGAGAGGATTACCGCTCTCTATGCAAGTCCCTTAATACGGACACAACAAACAGCTAGAGAAATTCTACGGTATCATCCAACGCTTCGCGTTCAAACGGAACAAGCGATTATTGAAACAAATCACGGACTTTGGGAGGGGAACCGTGTGGCGCGTATTAAAAAACAATGGCCGAGTGTATATAAAACCTGGATAAATAACCCAGTTGATACAGTCTTTCCTGATGGGGAGAGCTATAAGGAGATTAAGACCCGCGTTACTTTTTGGTGGGCACATTTTATTAAACAGGTGAGTGGAACAACTATTGTTGTGACGCACGATAATATCATTCGTTTGCTTCTTATTCACCTGATGAACATGGAAGGAAATGCCACTTGGAAGTTTCAACTACAGCCAACAGGGATAACAACAATTGATTGTGCTGGTACACCGATTGTTGTTTGTATTAACGATACCAATCATTTGGAGGGGATAGAAGCTAATCTTGCAAATCATGCGCTTTAGCTCTATCCTAAACATATGTTAGATATAAATTTCATCAAAGAAAATCTAGATCTTTGTAAAACCGCGGCAAAAAACAAAAACCGAGAGGTTGAATGGGAGAAGATGCTAAACCTTGACGAAACGCGGAGGAAGTTGACCAAATCCGTTGATGACCTTCGTGCCAAACGCAATGAAACGAGTAAAAAACCCATTGAAGAGGCGCGGGAAGAAGGGAAGCAGATCAAAGAATCCCTAAAAGGTCTTGAAGAGGAACAGCGAAAAGTTGAAGAGGAACTGCAGGTGCTTCTCATGACCGTTCCCAATGTTCCCGATACGTCAGTACCAGTTGGAAAAGACGCGTCAGGAAATGTCGAGGTGCGGAAGTGGGGAGAGATGCCGGTTTTTGACTATACCATTCGTGACCACATAGAACTAGCAAAAAAGAATGACCTTATTGATTTTGAGCGGGGGACGAAAGTTGGAGGATTCCGGGCATATTTTCTGAAAAACGAAGCAGTTCTTCTTGAGATGGGGATTCTTAATTATACGATGCGGAAACTGGTAGAAAAAGGGTATACGCCACTTATGGCGCCGTCACTAGTGAAGGAGTTTACCCTATTTGGGAATGGTCAATTGCCGTGGGGAAGAGATGAAGTATATCATCTTGAAAAAGATGATATGTATCTTGCTGGGACTGCGGAAGTACCGGTGACTGCATATTTCTCTGACGAGATGCTACTCGAAAAAGAATTACCCAAGAAATTCGTTGCGTTTTCTCCCTGTTTCCGAAGAGAAGCGGGAAGTTACGGAAAAGATACGAAAGGGGTTTATCGGCTGCATCAATTTAATAAGATTGAACAAGTAATTATCTCAACAAATGATTCGAGTAATTCTCTTACTCTTTTAGAGGAATTACTCGCAAACGCAGAGGAAATCCTTCAGGATTTGGAACTTCCGTATCGGATTTTGTCGATGTGCACCGGAGATATGGGTGAGCCGCAAGTAAAAAAATATGATATCGAGACATGGATGCCAAGTAGGAATGCATACGGAGAAACCATGTCGGACTCATTTATGGGAGATTTCCAGGCACGGAGATTGAAGATTCGATATCGAACAAAGGATGGGAAAATGGTCTTTTGTCATACACTCAACAATACAGCAATTGCAACACCAAGGATATTGATTCCACTTTTGGAAAATTATCAGCAAAAAGATGGATCTATTCGTGTACCGAAAGTTCTTGTTCCCTTTGTCGGGAAGGAAGTGATTGCTCGGTGAGTAGTATTCTTTCGTATCTTTTGCCTCAGAAGCTTACTGAGTGTTCATCGAAATACAATAACCATATTCGTGTGAACGATGAGTATGGGATGCGGAAACTACTCGTAAATGGTTCAGTGCAGTCAGGTCGGTATATCCAGTCACTTTGGAAAGGCGCGATAAAAAAGTTTGGGATTTCCAAAGACCTTGCATGGAAAAACATATTGGTCTTCGGGGTTGGCGGTGGGACGGTCATTGACATATTGCATGAGAAGTTTCCAAACGCACGTATCACTGCTGTTGATATCGATCCAATGATTATTGACATTGCAAAGAAATATTTTTTGACACGTGATTGTTCATATATCCGTTTTGTGTCCGCTGACGCAAAGGCGTATGTTACGAAAACTGAGAAACAATATGACTGTATTGTCATCGACATCTTTATCGGAAACGCGGTACCTGATTTTGTAAAAACAAAGGAATTTATTGGAAATTGTAGGAAAGGTTTGTCACCAAATGGGGTTCTTCTTGTTAATTATCTGCAGGACCGCGAGTATGGGGAAAAGTCAAAGGAGTTTAATAGGACGCTTCAGAGCATATTTTCTAGGGTTTTGGATTACCGGCGTGCAAACAACAGATTTTTCAACGCATCCATAGTATAATTGTCCCATGCTAAATTTCTTAGGTAAATTACTTGATAGCAATGAAAAGGAGATTAAAAAGCTCCGTCTTATTGTTGAGAAGGTCAACAGTCTTGAACCGGAAACGAAAAAACTGAAGGACAGCGAATTTGTCGGAAAAACAGGAGAATTAAAGGCACGTCTATCAACAGGAAGTACGCTTGATGATATCCTTCCTCATGCATTTGCCTTAGTCCGGGAAGCTGCACTGCGCACAATCGGGGAACGCCACTATGATGTCCAGCTTATCGCATCATCTGCACTCCACTTCGGAAAAGTAGCTGAACAGCGGACTGGAGAAGGAAAAACATTATCAGCAATACCCGCGTTATATTTGAACGCTCTTTCTGGTCGAGGAGCGCACCTTGTGACGGTAAATGATTATCTTGCCCGCAGAGATGCCGGCTGGATGGGGCCGGTATATCATTTCCTCGGCGTGTCGGTGTCAGCAATTATCTCAGAACAATCATTTCTGTATGACCCGGAGTACGAAGACAAGGATGCAGGAGATTGGAGACTGAAACATTTGCGGCCGGTCACAAGAAAAGAAGCATATGCAGCTGATATTACCTATGGCATTAACAGTGAATTCGGATTTGATTATCTTCGTGACAACATGGTATCTGATGCATCGCAATTGTCACAGCGAGGGTTCCACTACGCAGTTGTTGATGAGGTGGATTCGGTTTTAATCGACGAAGCGCGGACCCCGCACATCATTTCAGCGCCGGATAGTGAGGCAACACAAAGGTATTATGAATACGCAAAGATTGTCGATAAGCTTACCCCAACCATTGATTATGTCATTGACGAAAAATTGAGGACAGCTCACCTTACGGATCATGGAATCATGAAGGTGGAAAAGGTCATGGGACTTGGCAATATCTATGAAGAGGATTTCGAAACAGTCCATCATCTTGAAGCGGCTTTAAAAGCGCGGACATTGTTTCTTAAAGATAAAGAATACATCGTTAAAGACGGGCAAGTCGTCATTGTCGATGAATTTACCGGGCGGCTTCTGACAGGACGAAGGTTTAGTGAAGGAATTCATCAGGCAATTGAGGCAAAAGAGGGAGTTGCGATTCAACAAGAAAGTAAGACTTTAGCAACTGTTTCGCTTCAGAATTATTTTCGTATGTATGAGAAACTTGCCGGCATGACAGGTACTGCCGCAACAGAGGCAGAAGAGTTTAGGAAAATCTATAACCTGGATGTTTTGGTTATTCCGACACATAGGCCAATGGTTCGGAAAGACCACCCGGATAGCGTGTATAAAACCACTCGGGCAAAATATATGGCAATAGCGGGTGACATCATCGAGTGTCATAAAAGCGGACAACCGGTACTTGTGGGAACAACATCTATTGATAAAAATGAAATTATTAGTGAACTATTAAACAGAAAAGGCGTTCCCCATCAACTTCTTAATGCGAAAAATCATTTGAAAGAGGCTCTCATTATTGCTGAAGCAGGGAAATTCGGAGCAGTAACAGTAGCCACCAACATGGCAGGACGCGGCGTTGACATTATCCTGGGAGGCTCAAAACCAGAAGAGGTGATGTATGCGTCCAAAAAAGAATATGAAAAAGCGCAGGATGCATGGAAAATCGAACACAAAAAAGTAACGGATGCAGGAGGGCTCCACGTCATAGGATCTGAGCGGCATGAAAGCAGACGTATTGATAACCAGCTTCGTGGTCGAGCAGGCCGTCAAGGAGATTCCGGTTCTTCGAGATTTTACGTGTCACTTGAGGATGATATTATGCGCCTTTTTGGCGGAGATCAGGTAGCCAAACTCATGACCATATTCAAGCTTCCAGAGGACGTGCCACTTGAACATCCGATGGTGTCGCGGTCTATTGAACAGGCACAGACAAAAGTTGAGGGATTTCATTTTGACTCCCGGAAACACTTGGTTGAATATGATGATGTCCTGAATAAACATCGGGAAATTGTATATAGTCTTCGAAGACGAGTTCTTCTTGAAGAGGCGCAGAAAGATCAGATACTTGGGGATCTTGAAAATGAAATAACGACTTTGGTAAGTGTTGCTAAGCAGGAAGGGACATTGGATGTCGGAAAAATCACGCAGGAATTTGCAACCATTATTCCCTTTGATAGCGCTTCCCAGGAACAGCTCAAAGCGCAACTATCACAATTTCCAGGAGATGCGGATGCAATAGACTTTCTGAAACGCCTGAGCCGAGATATGTATGAGAACCGTGAAAAACAAATTAGCCCTGAAATTATGCGGCAAGTGGAACGGTGGGTGACACTATCGGTTATTGATAACTTATGGATGGATCATCTGGATGCCATTGATGATTTACGAGAGGGAATTGGGCTTCGGGGATATGGACAGCGTGACCCGTTAGTTGAATATAAAAATGAGGCATATTCCATGTTTGAACGGTTAATGAACGCAATTAGTAGCGATGTGGTCCATCGGATATATAAAGTACAGGTACAGCTTCCACCTGGTTCAAATCAGAATAAATCAGTTGAACTTCCAAAGGAAACAAAAATTACGAAAGAAGCAAAACGTGCAAGAACAAACGAAGAAACACATGCAAAACCCATAGTCAAAGCAAAAAAAGAATTAGGACGTAATGATCCGTGTTGGTGCGGAAGCGGTAAAAAGTGGAAAAAATGTCATTATCCGAAAACTGGATAATGATAAACTAGTAAACAGGTATGAAGAAAAGATTAAGTCTCTATCATTTCATGATAGTGTTAACGTTATTAACGGTTGGATTCATATTTTTTTCATATCAAATAGTAAATAAATCAAAAGTAGATACAAGTGCCAGAAATAAAACAACGCCGTTGGCATTAATTAATTATGTGCCAAATTTTGAAACCCTTAGTTTAAATGATTTACCAAATTTCGTAGATTATCGGCAGTCGTATCCATATAATAACAACTTACTGATTATTGGGTACAATAAAATAGTTGAATATGATCAGAATAACAAAAAGATTATTCGTTTAAATGACACAAAAGTTTTTAATTGTATAAACCAGTCTGCTTTAATAGGAACCGATTTATACGTTAGTTGCTATATCTCCCAAAAATTTCCCAATAACAGTAGTTTTCCATACTCCGTGTTGTATAAACTTGATCTTATAAATGGCCGCGTTGTTAAAACCTATTTTGATGAAATTCCTCCTTTACCAAGTCCTCTTGATGCAATCAGAACTGAAAACAACCTTCATGGACGTAAAGTAAATATGTATCTGGCATCACAAGATTCTATTCTTTGGATGAGTTCTTGGGATGGGGTTGTGAGAATGGATACAAAAACAAATCAAATGAAAACATATTCTATTCAAAATATTTTTAATAATTCTCGGTGTTTTCCATCGGGAATTTTTAATGACCAAGGGAACATCACAGTGCTTGCAGGCGGCTTCGCAGATTGTGACGGTAGTATTTCAATTTATAACAGCAAGGATGATCGATGGGAAGATATCACCATAAACTATGAAGAATATAGCAAGAAATGGAAATTATATAAGGATAGTAATAAGCTTTCGGTTACGTTCCCAACATTTTTATCAATTTCCCCAATTATTAATGAGATGTATTATTTATTAGCCTCGGATGGTGTGTATTCCTTAGTTTCTAGAGAGTTTCCAAAGAAAATAATTGAAAGCCCCGTATCGATTCAAAGTGACATAAAATCATATATATCAGAAGATAAAAGATTTATACTTTTCATCGGAGAGGTAGGGAGAGGGCCAACGTTCGAAGTTCCGTTGGTGCAATCCGTACTAGATGCGTATTTGATTGATTTACAAAAATTAACAATAACTAATTTGATGAAAGCAGATGAATTTAATACTAAGACTAATGAAAAAATAGATAATATTATAAGTAAGATAGGGAGTGCTTATAAGGAAGAAAAAAACGGGGTACTTTATTTTAAAGATAGTAAAAATAATCAAACACTCATTACAATAAATTTATTAAAAGCCAAATTAACTATTGGCGATTAAAATGGTACTCTGTATTGATAGCAATTCAAGAAGTGTCATTATCCAAAATTATCTTGATATATTTTACTGATTACGAAAAATAAAGTAGTCGTCTCTTTCATTTATTATATAAACAGTGTATAACTTGTATCGATGCAACGAGTTAATTCTGCATTGACTGCCATATCGCCCCTCGATGGGAGATATCGGGAGAAGTTGAACGAATGTTCTTCGTATGTTTCAGAATATGCTCTCATTCGATATCGGGTTATTGTAGAGCTTCGATATCTGTATTTTTTTGTTACTTCAATTCTTCATAAAAAAATTTCAAAAACATTGATTGACCGTATTATAAACGCGTTTGATGAAAAAGAAGCGGAAAAAATAAAAGCATGTGAACGGGTGACAAATCATGATGTTAAAGCAGTGGAATATTATCTTCACGACGTATTAAAACAAAACAATATTCCGTATGGAGCATATGTCCATTTTGGGTTAACGAGCGAAGACATCAATAGTATTGCCTATGGCCTCATGATCAAAGACGTGCGTGATCATGTGCTGGTGCCGATCATCGTGATATTGGTTAGAAAACTTTCAGATATGGCACTACGATACAAAGCAGTTCCCATGCTCGCACGTACACATGGGCAACCAGCAGTTCCAACGACATTTGGAAAAGAACTTATGAATTTTGTTGTACGTATTGCCCGTGAGAAACATGAACTCACGATGTTACCAATAGAAGCCAAGCTAACTGGCGCGGTTGGAAATTTTAATGCCCATACCATCGCATTTCCAAATATTGATTGGATAAAAAAATCCCAGAGTTTTGTTCATTCATTTGGACTACAGTCAACGATCATGACAACGCAAATCGTCCCCGCGGACTCGATGGTTCGGATATTTCAATCTCTTGAACGAATGAACTTTCTATGTATTGGATGCGCAGAAGATATGTGGCGGTATATCAGTGACGGATACGTTGTGCTCGATGTTAAAAAAACAGAGGTTGGGTCGTCCACCATGCCTCAGAAAGTTAATCCAATTGATTTCGAAAACGCAGAAGGGAATTTGCAAACAGCTAATGCTCTGTTTCGTTTTTTTGCTGAAAAATTTCTTATCTCGAGACTGCAACGGGATCTTTCAGATAGTGTTGTGAGGCGCAGTATCGGATCAGCATGTGCATATTCAGTTCTTGGATACAAATCACTCCTTCAGGGGTTTGAAAAAATACGCCCTGACGAAACAGTGATGAAACGCATGCTGATGGAACATTGGGAAATAGTTACCGAGGGAGTGCAAACAATTCTTCGGATGTCAGGGGATACAAAGGCGTATGAAAAAGTGAAGAATTTTGCTCGGGGGGAAATAGTTACAGAGGCATCTCTTGAGGCGTTTATTTCCTCAATTTCTGTTTCGCGAGCAACTCAAAAAAAATTACGTACTATCACACCACGTTCGTACGTCGGATTATCAGTACAACTTGTTGATCTTGCGTATAAAGACATGAAAACAAAGGGGGATTTATGAGAAAAAATTCATTTGCTTTTTGTGGTGGAGCATATGGTGATGAGGGCAAGGGACGGATTGTTGACGAGTTTGTCACGACGTATGGAAAAAAAGGTTTTGTTGTTGTGTACCGGGATAATGGAGGGGCAAATGCAGGTCATACAGTTGAACTTGCAAATGGCAAACGAGTTGCTTTTCATCAGTTGCCTTCTGGAATTTTTAATAAAGCAATTGTGATTCTTGGGAAAGGCATGGTTATTCATCCGGGGGATTTACTCGAGGAAATTGCTTCTGTTAAAAAAATAACAAAAACAGAGATGCCGACCATCATGATTGATGAAATGGCTACAGCGTCTCTTGATACACACCGTGCCTTTGAGGCAGCACTGAAACAGTGGCAAACAGGTGGAAAGGGTGCAACAGGAAGAGGCATTGCCCCAGCATATGCAGATATATTGCTTCGGCATCCGATCCGGATGCGGGACATTGTATCAAAAAATGTTGACGTGCTTATGAAGCATTACAAGTTATATACCGCTCTCCTTTCTGGACTCGGAAGCGATTTGTCATCGATGCCAGTGCCAACAATTAATGGGACAATGATTCCTGTTGGTTCTAAAGTTGCGTTTATTGAACGAACATGTGAGCAAGGAAAGAAATTAAAGAAATACGTGCAGGATATCACTGCATTTGTTGAGAAATCTTGGAAGAATCCACGATACGCCTATATATTTGAAAAAGCGCAAGCAATTGGTCTTGATGTCCGGTGGGGAGTGTATCCGGATGTCACCGCATCAGATACGACGTTTGATGGAATCCATGCTGCATCTGAAGGAACGATTGACCCAATGGATATATCCGTGCGAGCAGCAGTTATCAAAGCAACCTACATGAGTAGTGTCGGGACGCGAATACTTCCAACAACCATGGAAGAAACACTCGCTGGTCGCATTCGGGAAGATGCATTTGAATATGGAGCGACAACGAAACGTCCTCGTGGAATTGCATACCTCGATATTCCCGCGCTATCGTATTTTGCGCGTGTTGGAAAGATCAATCGTTTGGTGCTCACACATATGGATATCGTATATCCGGATACAGCAATAAAGATCTGCATTGGATATACCAAAAATGGAAAAGCCGTTTCGTACCGGCCCGACCAGGAATATTTATTGACAGTCAAACCGATCTACCGCGAATTTGAACCTTGGGATAAGAAAGAGATTCAACATGCAAAACAATTTACGGATATTCCAAAAGAAGCAAAGCGATATATTTCATTTCTTGAAAAAGCAATTGGGATTAAGGTATTGTTGTTTACAACCGGTCCTCGTCGTAATCAGACGATTACTCGTACCTGATGGCATCTATCGGAGAGAGGTCTGCTGCTTTTTTGGCTGGAAATACGCCAAAAAGAATGCCGACCCCTGAAGAGACTCCAAGAGCAATGCATACTGTCATTAGATCGATATACACAGGGAAAAAATTTCGTAATATAAGAACGACAATAAATGCAATAAGAAGTCCAAGCGCTCCACCGAGAGCAGATAGAAGGACGGATTCCGCGAGGAATTGATAGAGTATGTCTGTTTTCAGTGCGCCTATTGCTCGTCTGATGCCAATTTCCCTGATACGTTCGACAACCGATACATACATGATATTCATGATTCCGACTCCTCCGACGATGAGCGATATTGCAGCAATTGCGACAAGAACGGAATTGAGGATGCCGAATATAGAGTTGATAGTGTTAAGAATTTCCGTTTGTTCCATGACGGAAAATTCATCCTTTTTATAACGTTTCAAAAGGGTTTTTGTTGCATCTTGCTTGACTCCACGTACGACTGTTTCATTGGTCGCTTTAATATAGAGCATCATGTATGTTTTTGTGGGATTAAAACTGATTGCCGCGGTATGTGGAATATAGAGGTGTTCATCAACACTTGGAGCTCCGAGGCCTCCTCCGCCTTTTGCTTTTGCAACCCCGACGATTTTAAATACCATTTCTTTCATTTTCACTGTTTTTCCGACTGCGCCTGTCACCGAACCAAAAATTTGTTCAGCCACTTTCGGTCCAATGACCATTTTTTTTGCCCCTTTCTCTACGTCACTTTTTGTAAATGGTACACCATGCTCGATAACAATATTCATAACGTCAAAGACATCTGCAGTAGTTGCCGCAAACTCATATGTTTTTGTATCAATGCTGCCCTGTACTGCAGCATAACCCGAAACAAACGGAACAACAGCCGCAACATTTTTTACTTTTTTGAGCGATTGCACATCCTTATCATCAAAACGAAGTTCGCTTGTCATGCTGCTTGCCATTCCTCTGGAGGTATTCCCTGGCATGGCGTACAACGTGTTTGTGCCCAAACTTTCAAACTGCTGTTTTATATACGCCTTGAGCCCTAATCCAAGCGCTATAAGAAGGACTACTGAGGAAACACCGATAAGTATTCCTAAAGACGTGAGGAATGTTCGGATTTTGTTCCTGTTGAAATCTTCAAACGCGGATTTGATGATGAAAAGAAAATAGGTCATGTTATTTTTTGCTTGTAAATAGTTTTCCGTCGCGGATATATAGTTTCCTTCGGGTTCGGTCAGCTACATCTTGTTCATGAGTGATGACGACAACAGTCACGTTATCTTCTTTATTTAATTTTTCAACGAGATCCAGGATTGCATCCCCATTTTTCGTATCAAGGTTACCGGTCGGTTCATCAGCAAGTATGACCTCCGGTTGCATGATAAGAGCACGCGCAATAGATACTCGTTGTTGTTGTCCTCCGGATATCTTATTTGGGAAGGATTTTTCTTTTCCTGATAATCCGAATTTTTGAATTAATTCCATTGCCCTGTCTTTTGGGTTAAAGGTGAGTGTGCGCCTCGCGTAGATGGTCGGAAGAATGATATTTTCCATGATTGTGAGTTTATTGATGAGATTAAACTGTTGGAATACAAACCCGATGAACTCATTTCGCGCATTAGAAAGCTCATTGTCTGAATACTTGGATATGTCTCGGTTATTTATGGAGATCGTACCTTTTGTTGGATTATCAAGGAGTCCCATGATATGCATGAGCGTGCTTTTACCGGATCCGGAGGGTCCGAGGATTGCGGTATATTCCCCTTTTTTGATTTCAAGGCTGACGTCATCTAAGGCTTTAAATACTTCTCCTGAGATGTCGTACTGTTTTGTGACATGAGACAGTTTAATCATAGAGGATATCACCCTCAGCAAGACCGCCGGTAATTTCTGTCATATCGTCGGATTCAATTCCGAGCTGCACGAATTGTTTTTCTTTTCCTTTACGTGTTTTTTTCATAACATAATTTTTTCCGCTTTCATTTTTCAGAAACCGAATGGGGATTGCGAGGACGTCCGTTCTTTCAAAAAGGGTAAAAGTTGCGTCCGCGGTCATTCCAATCCTATAGGTAAATTTTGAGTCAATTGGGAACCGGACATCAACTTCATAGACTGTGCTCGTTTCTCCTTCTTTGGGGGTAAGTGCAATGGAATGGACTGAGCCTGTGATGTGTTCGTCGGGAAATGCGTCAAACACAATATCAGCAGATTGGCTGGCTGTGATAGTGGATACCTCTGTCTGGTCAGGAAGTACTGAAAGATACATAGATTCCGGGTTGACAATGTCAAACTCGGCTTGTGTTGGTGTGATGTTGACTCCTGAAATTGGAGTTCCGACTTTTGTGACGATACCGTCAATGGGACTTACCAGAGTTGCGTATTTGAGTGCGATGCTTTTGAGCTCCACATCAAGGACAGCACTACTTAAGTCAAATTGGGATTTTTGGAACGCGCGGTCAATATCCCTCCGTTGGTTTTCCGATAAGCCCCAATAATTTTGTGCAGGACTTTTATATTCATCTTTTGTTTGTTCAAAATCCCAGCGGGTTTTATCGTAGGTGTAGAGATACTTTTCCAATGTTTTTTGCAATTCCTGCTGATCAAGTCCTGCGATTGCTTGATATTTGTTTACCTTGTCTCCTTCATTGACGCCGACCCAGGAAAGGAGTCCTGAGCTTTGGAATCGGAGGGTTATTTTTTCTTTCGCATCGAGTTTTCCTGTTACCGTGAGCGTTTGTTTGATGGTCTCTTTTTTGACAATGTGTGTGGTTTCTGTTGTAGCTTTTTTTGATGATGGACCGAATTTATTCCATCCGACAACAACAAGAATAATGAGAATTGTGATAATCCAAGTAATTTTATTTTTTAACAGTCGTTTCATATGAAGATTGTATTATATCAATATTGACTGATTGACAAAAGATGTTAATTTCTGTAAAACCATACTACTATGAAAAAATTACGTCTCAAATTTCTTAAAAACAAAAACCTGTTCTCTTTTATTGTTCCTGTTCTTATCATAACACTCCTTATTGGAGTAGTCATCGTAAAAATGAATCGGGATAAGATGGTTGCTTTGAAAACAAAGACCATTCCGGAGATTATCACAAAACTGACCGGCGATCCCACAATTAAGGTCAAGGACGTGAAGAATCTGAAAAAGATAAGCGGACTGTATCAGTTTGAATTGGACCTTGATATGAACGGTACACCACGAACATTCACATCCTACATCACAAAAGATGAGAAAATATTTTTTACCACGGGAACTGTTATAAGCGAACTTGGGAAAGAACCAGCCGCAGCACAGCAACCGGCGCAAAAAAAGCTTACCTGTGCAGATGTGAAAAAAGCGGACGTAGTTAAAGAAACAGCGTTCATTGTAGCCAATTGTCCGTATGGTTTGCAGATGCAGCGCGTGATGAATAAAGCTATAGGAGAACAACCAGCTTTGGCAAGTGTATTTGATGTCAAGTACATCGGCGCGATAGAGGGCGGTAAAATCACATCCATGCATGGTGATGCTGAAGCACAGGAAAATTTGCGTCAGATTTGTATTCGCGAAGAACAAAAGACCTTGTATTGGCCATATGTGTCTTGTTATATGAAAGAAGGTAAAACAGATGCATGTCTTTCGCAAGCCGGTGTGAATACTGCAAACCTTACTGCATGTACAGGTGATGCCAAGCGGGGACTTGCCTATGCACAGAAAGACTTTGATATCGGAACCAAATTTAATATAGGAAGTTCACCAACCTTACTCGTGAATGATTCACAAATAGTTTCCGAATTTGATTTCGGCGGTCGAACAGCAGATGCGCTGAAGCAAGTTGCCTGTTGCGGTTCAACAACAGAGGGAAGCTATTGTTCAAAGGATCTGACGAAAGACGAAGTCGCAGTTGCCTTCTCTTTGACAGAGGCAGCAGCAGCTGGTGCCGGAGCAGCAGCAAATTGTGCACCAGCAAATTAAGAGTAATTAACGGGTGATCCGAAGGTGAGTAATTGCAGCTTCAGTGACGACTCGGCCACGGGGAGTACGTTTGAGAAACCCAAGTTGCATGAGGTACGGTTCAAGGATTTCCTCAACCGTCCCAATATCTTCTGATATGGTTGCTGCGAGTGTCTCAATGCCAATTGGTCCGCCATTATGTTTTTCAATAATTGTGGTAAGAAGCCGTCTGTCTGATGCATCAAGTCCAGCCTCATCAATACCCAAAAGAATAAGAGCCTGCTCAATGATATCTGCTGTTATAGTATCAATACCCGATACTTGTGCCACATCCCGACTTCGTTTTAACAGCCGAAGCGCAATTCTTGGTGTGCCACGACTCCGTTTAGCAAGCTCTGTTTTCGCCTTTTGGTCAATTGTGATATGGAGTTTTTTTGACGCCCGTTCAATGATGTGTTCTAAGTCCGAGGGTTGATAAAATGAAAGCCGTTCGATAACACCGAATCTGTCCCGCATGGGTGATGATAGGAGTCCTGCGCGAGTGGTTGCGCCTACGATGGTAAATGGTGGAAGATCAAGTCTTAGAGTCCGAGCAGAAGGCCCTTTTCCAATAATAATGTCCAAGGCATAATCTTCCATCGCAGGATACAGCGTTTCCTCAACAAGCTTATTAAGCCTATGGATTTCATCGATAAATAGGATGTCGTTTGGCTGGAGGTTTGTTAGTATTGCAGCGAGGTCTCCTGCTCGTTCTATAGCAGGACCTGAAGTTATTCTAATGTTTGCCTTCATTTCCTTGGCAATAAGGTGGGCAAGTGTTGTTTTCCCGAGTCCCGGAGGGCCATAGAGGAGGATGTGCTCGAGGGCCTCTTTCCGTTTTTTTGCAGCAGTGATGGCAATATGCAGGCTTTTTTTTATGTCAGTTTGACCATAGAACTCATCCCATGAAGATGCGCGAAGAGATGTGATAATTCGTTCTTCCTCAGGCGGAGCTGTGTCAAAAAGGACATCCTCTTTCTTTTTTTGTTGTTTCATATCTTCGTATCTTACTTACCTAATAACTTAAGAGCTTCGCGTAGTTTTTGTTCCAACGAGACTGCTTTTGCTGGGATTTTTTTAATGATGGCAAGTACTTCGTTTTTGATAAATCCCATAGAAAGGAGAGCGTCCATAAGTTGTTTTGTTTCACCGTCTGTATCATCCCGTAGGTCAAGGTCACTGAGACTCCCGAGTTTGCTTTTGAGTTCTATGATGATTTTCTGCGCATTTTTTTTACCAAGTCTGGGAATTGTGGTAAAAAATTCCACGTCACCACTTGCAACTGCTTTTTTGATTGCATCAGTGCCGCGTTCACAAATAGGAAGTGCTGTTTTTGGTCCGATTCCTGAAACCGTGATTAGAAGCTCAAAAAGCGATAGCTCTTCTTCGTCGGGAAATCCATAAAGATCAAAAGCATCTTCCCTGATATGGGAATGGATGTAAAGAAGTGTTTTTTTACCAGGTGTTAATGTTTTTGCATATTGGTTTGTTATGTAAACAGCATAGCCAACATCGCCAACAAAAAATATTGCCGGATTTTTGCGAAACGTAGATGCAATGCCTTTTAGTGCGCCTATCATATGAGTTTCTGTTTCATGCGATACGAAAATGCATGGGTGAGGGCAATTGCCAAAGCATCCGCTACATCATCTGGTTTTGGAGTCACCGTCAGATGCAGTTGTCGGGTCACCATATATTGTACCTGCTTCTTATCTGCTTTTCCATCTCCCGTGATACAGCGTTTTACCTCAAGCGGGCTATAGGAAGCCGTCGGTGTTTTTTTAAGTGAACAAGATAAAAGAAGCACGCCGCGTGCTTGTCCGACTGCCATGGCGGTTGTCACGTTGGTTGCAAAAAAAAGTGATTCTATGGCAACCACATCGGGTTTGTACTTTGAAAGGAGTGATGTAACTTCCTTATGGATATCCACAAGTCGGAGATCCGCGTGTTTATCCTTGTCTGTTTCAACTATGCCGTAGGCAATGGGTTTTGGTCCGGTTGAAAATTCTTTGATAACACCCCACCCGACACGCGCAGTTCCCGGATCAAGCCCCATAATTATCATGGTACAGTTATAGCACATTCTCTTTTGTTTTTCTTGCCAAAACCGTATACTAACAATCAATGCCGCTTATAGTGAAATTTATCATCTCTCTTGTGTCTACCTTGATGGTTGTTGCGGGAACGAGTTTGGTGTGGCCAAAATTCACAAGTTATCCTCGTCCCGAGCCGCTTACACAAGTTCGGAATATGGTCCTTACGACGGATATTGGAAAAAATATCGCCCAGACGCTTGGTGTCCAAGACGAACAGGCAATACAGCCTATTGACGTTGGGACAGTTGCGGGAGCTGCAATTTCATCAGCAGCAGCTGATGTTCAGCAGAAAGCAAGTAGCGCGGTAACACGGGAAATCATTGTCCAGATAGTGAAAAAAATTGAAACATTGGCACCAGGAGAGCAGCAAGCAATTAAAGAACAAATTTGTAAATAGTATGAACGAAGAACTAAAAATACGCGCAACAGAACTCATTGAAAAACTTCGGTTAGACGAGAAACGCAAGTTTCATCGTGAGCTTGAGGCTGCAAGCATGAAAGAAGACTTTTGGAAAGAAACCAGAGAGGCAGCCAAAATCATGAAACGGATAGCGGAGCTTGCAAAGGAAATAGATGAAGGAGAAATGGTGCAACTTCTTCTTGATACAGGAGAAGAAGAGGATCTTGCAAAAGAAGTCAACAGACTCGAATTTGCAACGTACTTATCCGGTTCATACGATCGCGGTGATGCAATATTATCCCTTCATGCAGGACAAGGCGGAACTGAGGCCATGGATTGGACATCGATGTTAAACCGCATGTACCTTCGGTTTTGTGAACGAAAAGGGTGGGAAACAAATGAAGTGGATTTTACTCCAGGAGATGAGGCAGGGATAAAAAGCGTCACCATTGAGGTCGCTGGAGCGTATGCGTACGGATTTCTCAAGGCAGAAAGTGGTGTACATAGGCTCGTTCGTCAGTCTCCTTTTAACGCAGACAACCTCAGACAAACGTCATTTGCCATGGTTGATGTGATGCCAGTTGTTGAAGAATCCCAAATTACCCCCATTCGGGAAGAAGACCTTATTTGGGATTTTTACAGATCTGGAGGGAAAGGCGGTCAAAACGTCAACAAAGTGTCCACTGCTGTTAGACTAACGCATAAACCGTCAGGGATTATAGTTACTTGTCAAAGCGAGAGACAGCAAGGGCAAAATCGAGAGTACGCATTGAAAGTGCTTCGGGCAAAGCTGTGGACACGTGAAGAAGAAAACCGTCAGAAAGAACAGGCAAAATATAAGGGCGTGTATAAGACGCCGGGATGGGGGAATCAAATACGGTCGTATGTCCTTCATCCATATCATATGGTCAAAGATTTACGTACTGAGCATGAAACATCCAATACAGACAGAGTGCTAGATGGAGATATTGAAGATTTCATAATGGCGTACTTGAAAAAAAATGCATAAGCCGTGATAATGGAGGAACTATGGAAAAAATCGACCCGCTAACCAAAACAAAAATTATCAATACAGCGCCGGTTGTGAATGAGGAACAAACAATGAAGAAACAAATAAAAATCATCATTGGTGCAGTTTTTGTCCTCATGATTGGTTTAGGGATTTTCACTGGCTATATGATTTCCGGGAAGAAACCAGCATCAAAGGGGTCTTCCTCAACAGCTGCAGCTGGTCCAACTGCAACAGGGAAAAATGTGTTTGGGAGCGCGGATGCAAAAACATTCACAGATAGCGCAACTGGTATCCTCGAAAAGGATGGTATCAATGGCGAAGGAACACATAAATTAATTCGTGAGGGAGGACCATCGCAAACAGCGTGTCTTGTGTCATCAGTCCTCGATCTTGACCAATTTGTCGGTAAGAAAATAAAAGTGACTAGTAAAACAATGGATCCAAAAAAATGTCCATGGTTTATGGATGTTGGGCGTATAGAAGTTTTAGAGTAATGAGATGATTCGATTTGATAACGTATCAAAATATTTCGGAGGGACAAAACCTGCTCTTTCAGGGGTATCCGTTGAAATACCAGACGGGGATTTTGTTTTTCTTATTGGCCCGACTGGTGCCGGAAAAAGTACGCTTCTCAAACTCATCATCCGCGATCTTGTTCCTTCAGAGGGGAATATAACCGTTGATAATTGGGATATTGGGACTATTCCCCAGTCACAGATTCATCTTCTCAGACGCCATGTCCGCATGGTATTTCAGGATTTTAAACTTCTTTTTGATCGGACGATTTTTGAGAATATAGCAGTCGGCATGGAGGTCTTAGGAAAGCCCAAGGATGAAATTGATAAAGGAGTTCGCGATGTGTTGGAACTCGTGGAGCTTTCAGATAAGGCAGATGTATTCCCAGCGCAGATATCAGCAGGAGAGCTACAGCGGATAAGTATTGCACGGGCAATTGTCGGAGGACCGAAGATACTCTTGGCTGACGAGCCGACAGGAAATCTTGATCCCGAAACAAGCGATGACATACTGGATATACTTAAAGAGGTCAATAGAATGGGAACAACAGTAATTGTTGTCACCCATAATGCGACACTTGTTGATAAAAATAAAAAGAGGACCATCACGATCAAGGAGGGAAAGATAACGCACGACGAAATAAAGGGAAAGTATCGTTTAACCAAAAGGAGTCACCATGAAGAAAAACACTAATTCCATTTGGACACACATGCGAAGAAGTCCATACCAGACGCTCGCGGCAGTGCTTACGATGTTTTTGACATTTCTTCTCGGAGGAGTATTTGCAATTACGACCGGTACTTCATTGGCTATCCTTCAGTATTTTGAAGGGAAACCACAACTTACGGTCTTTTTTATGGAAAAGGCAGGAAAAGCTGAAGCAGAGGCATTGAAAATAAATCTTGAGAGAACAGGTAAAGTTGCATCCACTAAGTTTGTCTCAAAAGAAGACGCGCTCGGAATCTATAAGGAACAGAACAAGAACGATCCATTGCTTCTTGAAATGGTGACAGCTGATATCCTTCCAGCATCCCTTGAAGTAACGGCAACAGAACCGAAATTTTTGTCTGAACTAGAACCCATGATTAAAAAAGCAGACGGAGTAGAAGAGGTAGTGTTTCAAAGAGATGTCGTTGATGCGCTTTTATCTTGGACAAACGCAATTCGGATAGTCGGAGGAACCTTAGCCGTCCTTCTTGCTATTGATTCTCTTTTGATTATTATGACCGTCATAGGGCTTAAGATTGCTATGAAAAAAGAGGAGATCGAAATACTGAAACTTATCGGCGCGTCACAAAGGTATATTCGGAAACCGTTCATAATTGAGGGCGGAATTTATGGTGTCGTCGGCGCGTCTTTAGCATGGCTCGTCATCATTGTACTTATTCTTATATTTAGAACTCCGATTCTATCCTTTTTAGGTGTTATTCCCGGTATCAACACAATTCTTATGAATCCATTGTCATCAATGACACTTCTTTCCATAGGTGGATTTCTTGTCGTTCTTTCTGTAACGGGATTTCTTCTTGGCGCAATCGGAAGTTTGATAACGATCGGCCGGTATATTAAATTTTAACGGACGCTTACCTTTCATGAAGACAATACTCGTCATCATCATGAGTGTGTTTTTGGTTTTTCTCCCGACGTCGAGGATACGGGCCCAGGATACTGGAGCAATTAACTCAACCATTGAGGATCTGAAGTCGAAAATTTCCGAGCTACAGGGACAGGAAAATTCACTTTCCAAAGAAATTACCCTTATTAATTCAAACATTGAATTGTCCACACTCAAAATACAGTCCATCCGTTGGGCAATAGGTAAATTATCGTTTGAGATTGATGAGATTGCAGACAAGATTGAAAGGCTGGAGGATTTGTTGACAAAGCGGTTGGAGTTGGTTCTGTATCGTGTCCCGGAATCATATAAACGGAGTGTAACGCCGAATTTTGGCACTATTTTTTTAAGTCAGAGTATTTCAGATTTTATATCCAGAATTAAATATATTAATAGAGTGAAGCAAGAAGATTTTCAAAGTTTAGATTTACTCAAAAGAACACAGAATAGTTATGAGGAACGGAAAGCGCTCCGTGAGAACAAGCGCGCTCAACAAGAGGTGTTGAAAAAACAATTAGAACAAGAAAGTGCAGCCTTGGACCGACAAAAAAGAGAAAAGGAAATATTTTTGGCACAAACAAAAAACAGCGAAGCAGTGTATCAGCAGCTTCTTGCGCAAGCTCTTGCTGAGCGGCAAGCAATCGAGGCAGCGCTCATTAACTCAGTGAAGGTCGGACCCGTGAAGAAAGGCGACCCCATAGCACTTGTTGGGAATACCGGATATCCTGGTTGTTCAACCGGTGCTCATTTGCATTTTGAAATTCGGAAAGGCGGAACATGGGTTAATGCAGAAGACTACCTTAAGGCAAGAGATGTCTATGATGACCAGAATGGGGGAAATAGACCAATTGGAACAGGATCTTGGGACTGGCCGCTTGATGGATCAATCATTGTTACCCAGAGGTTCGGAAAAACCCCTTGGTCTTGGCGGTATGCGTATAGCGGGGGAATTCATACGGGAGTTGATATGGTCAGCAGTACAACAACCGTGATTCGTGCACCGCAGGATGGAACGATGTATTCATCAAGTGAATCATGTGGAAGCAGCATTATTAAGATTAAATATATAGAACACAGTGATGGGATAGTCAGTTTTTATTTACACGTGCAGTAATGTTCGTGAAAATATATGTCTGCCCGAATGCTTCAATATGGAAGTGTTGTGGTATTATTTTTTTTGACTCATTCCTTTGTATTTGCAGCAACATCCGTTTCCTTCACAGGTCTTCCGACAACTGTCGACGAAGTGCAGGAATTTGAGACTGATGTGACACTTATATGTTCCGGCTGTTCCAGCGATTCATATCTGCGTGCTGTATTTTATCCTAGCGGAAGCAGTTATTTTGGATATACACAAAATAATAGCGGTACGTGGGTGAACGCATCAGGGGGAAGCTGTACGGAATATTTCAAAATTGCATCATCTGATTTAATTGAAGGAAGTTGGAGCGGAAAATTGAAGATGAAGCCTGACAATGCCAATTCCTTTTATTCAAGGCCCGGTGAATATCTGTTTAAGATAGGAAGGTATACAAATAGCTGCGGTACGCCGACATGGTCTTCGGAAAAAATAATTACCATCACAGGTCCGACAGCTACACCGACTCCACCTAACCCCACTGCAACAAATATTTCTTCTCCAACTCCGACGCATACCGCTAGCCCTTCAAAAACTCCGACTCCGACTGTAACGCATACGATTATGCCTATGAAAAAACCAACGTCAACTCCTGTTGTTAGTGTTAGGGATACACAAAGTCCAACCAGTATTCCTAGCCCGACTGGTGTGGTACTTGGAGATCAGGATGTTCAGACGAATAATAAGCCGTATATTATTGCGCTTCTTTTTATATCTGTTGGATGTGCGCTCCTGGCAACTGTGTTTGTTATAAAAAATCGTCTATACTTGAAGAAATGAAATACATTCGTTTTTGGTTACCGGTTGGGTTATGGATGGCAGTAATATTTGCATTTTCCTCACGTCAAAAAGTTGCAATAACTGATTCCTATATTCTCAGCTTTTTGTTTTTTAAGACGTTACATCTTATTGAATATTTTGCGTTATATGTGCTGACCTATCGAGCGCTCAGAAATACCACAGCTCACAAAATAAACGCGTGGATTGTTGCATTTGTCATTACGTGTGTTTATGCAATCTCTGACGAAATCCATCAGCTGTACGTGCCAACACGGGAAGGGAGGCTCCGTGATGTTATAATTGACATGTCCGCAGGAGCGCTCGCATGGATAACACTCAAACAATTACTACAGCATCTTCCCAAGAAACTCAGGTACGTGGCGAACAGTTGGCAGCTTCTATAACAAAAGCCCAAAAAGAGGGGACAGATATTCCTCATATTGTGTGTCTATATGGGGAACTCGGAGCAGGGAAGACAGTGTTTACCCAAGGTTTTGCAAAAGGATTAGGACTCCCCTCCCGTCTGGTCTCCCCTACGTTTATTATCATGAAGCGGTACGGTCTTGAAAACCAAACCAAATATTTTTATCATGTCGATCTGTATCGGTTGCAAAAGATAGAGGATATCCAAGGATTGGGGCTAACTGAAATATTTTATGACAAACAAACAATTGTTATTGTTGAATGGGCCGAACGGTTAGGAAAACTCCTTCCAAGGGAACGGATTGATGTCCAATGGGAGAGGGTTGTTGATAACACAAGAACAATACATATTTCCTATGTCAGATAACGCAAATATTGAACAAGCGATAAAGGTAGTGCAATCAGGCGGAATTATCGTATTTCCGACGGATACAGCATTTGGGGTCGGTTGCAGGATAGATAACGAGGACGCAATTCATCGGATATTTCAGATACGGAATCGTCCTCAAACACAGGCATTGCCGGTTCTTGTTTCATCAGTTGACCAGGCACTTTCCTACTTCACTCACCCATCAGATATTGTGCGACATCTCATGCAGACGTATTGGCCGGGTGCACTCACGATTGTGGACGTTTGTAAAAAAAATATGGTACTCTCCCCTATTCGGGGAGGCGGAGATACAGTTGGCTTGAGATGGCCAAACCACATGGTCCCGCAACAGATAATCAAAGCTGTTGGGGTGCCGATTGTGGGACCTTCAGCTAATATCCACGGAAAACCGACACCATTTAGATTTGAGGATCTGGATCCAGATTTTATCAAACTCGTTGATTTTGTTGTTTATGGCGGTTGTAACGGTCTAAGCGCATCAACAGTCGTTGATTGCACAATTGATCCATACACAATTATCCGTCAGGGAGCGGTTATCCTATGAAACAAGCTACTCTCTTAATTATTGATACCAGAAATAACGGAAAGACGGTCATAACGCTCGTTTCAGATGGCAAAAGCATAAAAGAATCTTTACAGACGGATCACACACACTCACAAGCAGTCTTACCACTTATTGAGAAGTTGCTTGAAACACACAATGTGTCGCTTAAAGATATTACACGTATCGAAGTTCCTGTCGATGCAGGCTCATATACCGGACGCCGTGTTGGAGTGGCGATTGCTCAAACATTTGGAATGCTTCTTTCCATACCAGTCAACGGCAAACCGGCTGCGGAATCGGTAGATATCCCGTATGACACGAACAAGTGGTAATTTATTTCCCGAGTGGGTATGATAAATATATGTACCGTTTCTTAAGGCATTTCTTATTGCCGCACCATTCAAATAACCATCGTGCAAAAGCGCTTCATATAGACTCTCTCCTCTGTTATGTATTCCTGTTTGCCATATTGAATTTCGGTATCAGAATTATCCATAGGGAATTTCCGAGTGTTCTTGGATATGCAACCGACATCCGGGTCGATGCACTTCTTGCGGGAACGAATGCAGAAAGGGTAAATAACGGATTAAGTCCATTACGGTTAAATGGAACACTCTCCCAAGCAGCTGCTGCCAAGGCGCAAGATATGTTTGCCAATAACTATTGGGCGCATAATAGTCCGCAGGGAAAGACACCATGGTCCTTCATTGTTAATTCTGGATACAAGTACACCATTGCTGGAGAGAATTTGGCAAAGAATTTTTCAACAAGCGGAGGAGTGGTATCTGCGTGGATGGCATCTCCCTCTCATAGGGAGAATATCGTAAAATCCGGGTATCAGGATGTTGGGTTTGCTATAGTCAACGGCGTATTAAATGGTGAAGAAACAACACTTGTGGTCCAAATGTTTGGGGCAGGAAGTGGACCTATTGCAGAGGCTCCACCGGTTAAAACAGTTGTTCCTGAAGTTGCCGCGGTTGAGGTAAAACCAATTCCAGAAGTAGTGCCGCAATTAGGAGAGGAAATAGAAGAAGTAATCGTTCCGACTGCAAAACCAGTAGATGTGGTAGCTGCTCCAGTGTCACCAGTCAGTGCTGTGTTATCAAATGCGTTTAGTTCGGTCACGAAAACCCCAATGTTTAATATCCCGACTGTTACCAGGGATATCGCGTTTATGTTTATTGGTCTTATTATAGGTGTTCTGGTTTTGGATGGTCTTGTCGTGTCTCGAAAGAAAATCGTTCGTATTGCCGGTCACAACATTGCGCACATTCTATTTTTCCTTACATTCTTTGTCGCGCTTTCAATGGTTCAGCGGGGAGCACTATTATGAAGCTAAAATATGTAAATTTTATTGTCCTTGCAGTTATTCTCGCATCAGGTATATTTACGTTTTGGACTGCTCAAAACGACAGAACCATACAGATGTTTGTCGGTATAGCAACATCTATTACCTATGTTCTCTGGGGAATGATTTACCATGCGCTTGAAGGAGATTTGCACTTGAAAGTTGTGATAGAATACAGTCTCGTCGGACTCATAGCGGTTGTATTACTTTTGACCATACTATGGACATAACACAGATTTTTCGAAAGGAGCAGGTATGCAAGGGTTAATTCTCGCAGGTGGGTTAGCTACACGGCTTCGGCCCCTCACGAACGTGACAAATAAGCATTTATTACCGGTGTATGACAAACCGATGATCTATTACCCCATCGAAGCCATGCAGAAAGCAGGAATTAAAGAGGTGCTTCTTACAACAGGCGGAGAGTCAATTGCACAGTTTGCGAATCTCATTAAATCAGGGGAAGAATTCGGGATGCGTATGTACTATGGAGTGCAGAATAATCCCAAAGGCGGTATTGCTGACGCAATTGCCCTTGCTGAGGAGTTTACTCATGATGAGGCGCTTTGTGTCATATTGGGGGATAATATTTTTGACCACAACCTGAGGTCGGCTGTCGAGTCATTTGAAAAACAAGGAGTTGGCGCAAAGATATTCGGCATTCACATGGAAATGGATGCAAAACATTACGGCGTTATTGAGGTTGACGATACGGGGAAAGTGTTGTCTATTGAGGAAAAGCCGGAACATCCCAAGTCAGACATCGCACAGACTGGTATTTATATGTATGACCAGAAAGTGTTTGAGTATATTAAGAATCTATCTCCTTCAGCAAGAGGTGAACTTGAGGTGACGGATTTGAATAACATGTACCTGAAGGACGGTAATTTGACGTGCGATATCATCGATTGGTGGGTTGACGCTGGAACGTCATATGATGAGCTTTTGCGCGCAAATAATCAGGTTGCCCAAAAAATGAAGAAGGGAACGATATGATCGATGGTGTCATGGTCAAAAAGTTAGTGCGGCATCCTGATGAACGGGGATATTTTGAGGAAATTATCAGGGTAACAGACGATTTTTTTAGCGAGGGATTCGGACAATTGTCCCATTCTTATATGGTTGAAGGCGTTGTAAAAGCATGGCATGTCCATACGACGCAAATTGACTGGTGGTTTGCGGTAACAGGAAAAATCAAAGCAGTTTTGTATGATAAAAGAGCAGATTCCCCGACGTATAAAGAGATTAATGAGTTTGTATTGGGTGATGAACCAGACAATATTGTCCTGAAAATTCCAGCTGGAGTGGCTCATGGAATGAAGGTTTTAATCGGTCCCTGTCACTTCGTCTATGCAACGGGCAAGGTCTATAACCCACAGGAAGAAGGAAGGATTCAGTATGACGATGCGGAGATTGGATACGATTGGGTACAGGGAATGTTGATAACAAACACCAAAATTACCTAATATGAAATTACTTGTCACCGGCGGAGCAGGGTTTATTGGTTCAAATTTTATTCTGTATTGGCTTAAAACACATACAGATGATCATATAGTAAATTTGGACAAACTTACGTATGCAGGGAACCTTGAAAATCTGAAGGACGTTGAAAAAGACCCAAGATATTCGTTTATCAAGGGAGATATCGTGAGTCATGAGGATGTAGCTCATGCAATGCAGGGAGTTGACATCATTGTCCATTTTGCTGCAGAAAGCCATGTGGATAGGTCAATTTTGGAAGCGGCTCCCTTTGTTTCGACGAACGTTATAGGAACACACGTTCTTCTTGAGGAAGCGGTAAAACAAAAAATCAAGCGGTTTCATCATGTATCAACAGATGAAGTGTTCGGGTCGCTTGGGTTAGAAGACAACAAGAAATTTACTGAACAAACAGCGTATGATCCGCACAGTCCGTATTCCGCAACAAAAGCATCATCAGACCATTTGGTTCGCGCGTATTTCCATACGTATGGTCTTCCGGTTACCATAACCAATTGTTCGAATAATTATGGACCGTTTCAGTTTCCTGAGAAATTCATTCCGCTTGCCATAACCAATCTCATAGAAAACAAAAAAGTACCGTTATATGGTGATGGACTGAATGTTCGGGATTGGTTATATGTTGAGGATCATTGTCGCGCAATTGACGCAGTTTTAGAAAAAGGCGTAATAGGGGAAACATACTGCATTGGTGGAGTGACGGAAGACATCAATAACCGTACGGTTATACAGAAAATTCTTACTTATTTCGGAAAGGCCGAAAACGAAATTGAATATGTGAAAGATCGTCCGGGGCATGACCGAAGGTATGCAATTGATTGGTCAAAAATTCAAAATGAACTTGGATGGAAACCAGCATACGATTTTGACACCTGGCTTCAAAAGACAATCCAGTGGTATAGGGAACATGAAACGTGGTGGAAAAGCATAAAAACAGGCGCATACCAGACGTATTATGAGAAACAATACGGAGGGACACATACGTGAACATCATAGGAACGGGTTTGTCAGGACTTGTTGGTTCGCGGATAACTGAACTCCTTGCCTCTTCGCATTCGTTTGAAAATTTGAGTTTGGAAACAGGGGTGGATATCACCAAGTATGAAGATATAGAGAAACGACTTACCGCATCAAAGGCCTCTTGGGTATTTCATTTTGCAGCGTTTACGGACGTACAGGCAGCAGAAAAGGAAAAAGACAAAGGAAACGAGAGTATTACATGGAAAGTGAATGTTGAAGCAACAAGACATATTACCTCTGTGTGTCAAAAGCTTGGGAAGCGCGTTTTATATCTTTCGACTGACTATGTGTTTGACGGGACACAGGGTCCATATAACGAGGATGCTATTGGAAATCCTCAGGGGTGGTACGCGAAAACAAAATATGAAGGGGAAAAAATCGTGAAAGAATTGGCTGATTTGGGGCTTGTGGTTCGGATTGCCAATCCGTATCGTGCGCATCCTGTAGGGAAAAAAGATTTCATGCATAAAATTTTAGACCGTCTTCGGGAAAACCTTCAGGTAACGGCTCCTGATGACCAGAAAATGACAGCAACGTATATCGATGACTTAGCCCGCGGTGTTGAAAAACTGATCTCGATAAACGCAACAGGAGTGTATAACATCCCTGGAGCAGATAGCTTTTCTCCATATGATGGCGCCATGACCATAGCCAGAGTGTTTGGAACAAGCACAGAACATATCTCAAAGACCTCATTTGCTGAATATTTTGCAAACCGTGCGCCAATTCCGCAATATGGGACACTCACGTATGATAAAATTGAGTCTCTTGGTATACCGCTTCATACATTTGAAGAGGGGCTTATGGAAATTAAGAAAATAGAGGAACAGAGCATATGACCATTTCATTTATCGGACATGGGTACGTTGGTCTTGTAACGGCTGCTGTATTTGCAGATTTAGGAAATACTGTGTGGGTTGTTGGAAGGACAAAGGAAAAAATTGAAAAATTAAAACAAGGGATTGCGACGTTTTATGAACCCGGACTTGCGGAACTTGTTAAACGGAATGTTGATGCAGGAAGGCTTTTGTTTACTCTAGACTATCATGAGGCTGTTACGCCGTCAGAAATCATATTCATTGCAGTTGGAACCCCTCCAAAGGAAAACGGTGAAGCTGATTTAACGGAGGTATTTAATGCGGCGCGAGAAATTGGGAAGAATCTTGTGGGATATAAAGTGATTTCGGTGAAAAGCACTGTACCGCCGGGAACAAATAAGAAGGTTGCTGCAATTTTGGATGAGGGTAAACCATCGGGTGCGTCATTTGCCATAGCCTCAGTGCCTGAGTTTTTGCGTCAGGGACAGGCAATTGCCGATACCATGCATCCGCAGCGTGTTGTTATTGGAACGACGTCAGACAGGGCGCAGAAGCTTCTTGTGGACCTTCATAAACCAATTAATTCAAAGATGGTTCTTTGTAATGTTGAGACAGCTGAGCTTATAAAATATGCAGCCAATTCCATGTTGTCGGTTAAGATTTCATTTGCCAATGCCATGGCATTTCTTTCTGAAAAAGTGGGTGCTGATGTTGAAAAGGTGCTTGAGGGCGTTGGTCTTGATGTGCGTATCGGAAGAAGTTTCCTGTACCCAGGAGTTGGCTATGGAGGGAGCTGTTTTCCAAAAGATGTGAAGGCCCTTATTGCCATCGGAAAAGAATATGGGTATGATTTCACACTTCTCAAGGC
>Ga0172368_10001335_pt1 | contig 34120 bp, 37 predicted proteins | sample Lak11m_FD_114540 | JGI IMG/M metagenome (GOLD analysis project Ga0172368, IMG submission 114540) | Freshwater microbial communities from Kabuno Bay, South-Kivu, Congo - kab_022012_11m | ecosystem: Environmental > Aquatic > Freshwater > Lake | place: Democratic Republic of the Congo: South-Kivu... | reverse complement strand
TATTTCAAATCGTATACACTATGCGATGTCTTTCGGTAATTTTGCATAGCGCTAAATTAATCAATCTAAAGACTTCGCCTAAAGGCGAGGGATTTTCTCCCATTCCCCGAAAGGGACATTAATGTTTCACAATGAGCTTTTTCGTCTGGCTCCTGATGCCGTCGATCATAAGTGAACAAAAATATACGCCATCGCATAGGTTACAAATATCAATGATGACATTTCCGGTACCTGGAGGAAATAATTGTGTTCGAACAGCAACACCTTGCATATTCTGAATCAGGATTGTTCCCATGGAGGCCGGAGACATTGAAGAATAGATCCCTGTCTTCTCCGCGGCCGGATTGGGAAAAATATTCAGGATCCCCCCTTCTCCGGCCTTTACTCCTCCAATACTTACCGGGAAAGTCTGGTAACGGACGGTAACACTGACTGAATCATTCGTATTTTCCTGATCAAAGAAAACCCAGCGAACGACACTTTCCCCAATGTAAAAGTTATTATATGCCATTTGGGCATAAATCCCTTTAAAACCTGAATAGGTTTCACCAGACCCTATAGTTTGCGCATTGTAAGAAATGAAAACAGATGGCACATAACAGAAATTTGCCCAACATATAAATGTCTGGGTTGAATCAAGCAGACTCAGTTCGGTTTTTTTACACAAAACATTGATTGCATCGGCGCTTGTGTTTTTAACATCAAAATAAGTGAAGAGCGTATTGCTGTCAGGAGTGCCGGCCTGAATGATGGTGAAGTTGGGAACAATCTGACCAAACTGGTTCGAAAGGCTGAGACTTTGTGAAAATCCACCGGATCCGGCGATCATATATATGGAAACGAATAGAAATAGTGTTTTCATAAACCAGAATTTTAGTTATTGAGTAATCTTATACAAAAATACATATTTAATAATTGCAAATGATCAGCAAAGTGAGATACCAATCTCAATTATAAAATCATCCGGATACCTTTTTAAAACTAAGACAAACAATGATCCCATTCCCGGATTGTTTGTTCCGGATGGTTATTTCGGCCCCGTGTACTTCCATGATTCGTTTGCATAAATGCAATCCTAATCCGTAGCCACCCGATCTTTTAGAACGGGAATCATCGACCCGGTAAAATGGCTCGAACACAAAAGGTAATTTATCCTCAGGAATTCCATGGCCGAAATCTTCAATTTGAATAATAATTTCTTCCTTCTGATCAAAGACTGAAATTTCAATTTGTCCCTTGCCGGCAGGTGAATATTTTATCGAATTTTCGATAATATTACGAAGCACTATCATGATCCTGCCTTCATCAACCTTTATCTTCAATTTATCTGAAACCGGATTTACTTTTAATTTGTCTTTTTCTTTTTCAAAGGATGAAAGGGTTTTTTGAATTAATTGCAAAATAAAAACATCCCTGAAATTAAGAACATTGTCATCATTCTTTAACCGGGCTGTTTCGAGAATATCGGTTATCATCATTTCCATTTCCCTGATGTCTTCAATCACTGAATTTTTCTCTTTTGAATCAGGCATCATCTCGATGGCTAGTTTTGAACGTGTGATGGGAGTCCTTAATTCATGACTTACATCCAAAAGAAGCTGCTCTCTCGCCTGTATCATTTTTTTAAGCGCGGCAGTCATCGAATTGAAAGCATCCGCCAGCCTGCTGAATTCATCGTGGCCCTTAACAATGACCTTTTTATCAAGATTTCCTTTCTTTATTTCATTTACGGCATCAGTTAACCGTTTAACAGGGATTAAAAAGTGATGGATGATCGTCGCCGCGATAATAAATACAATAATCACAAGAAATATTAGAAGCAGAAGGAAAAAATGGTGAAGCCTTCTATCCACAGATGTTGACATAACCAGATCTGAAAATCCAAACAGCATGATAATAATTGAAAGAGCCAGTATGATTAATACCAGGGCAAGCTTTACCAATACCGATCCACTGATAAATTGTATCTTATTCTTCATAACCAATAAATTTATAACCGGAACCCCATACTGTTTTTATGAAAGAAGGATTTTTAGGATCATCATTCAATTTGTAGCGAAGCCGGCTTATTAATATATCAATGGACCGGTCAAATGCAGACCAGTCAACACCATGTAAACTATCCATGATGTTATCCCGTGTAAGAACTTTCCCTTTTCTCTGAATGAGCAAATACAATGCATCAAACTCCAACGTAGACAGATCGAGATCTTGACCATCGAGTTTTATGATTTGTTTTTCGGGATATATTTCAAGACGACCTATTCTCAGATCCTCCTGTGTCACTTTTTCACGTGAAGATCTTCTTAAAATAGTCTGTATCCTGGCAACCAGTTCACGGGGTTCAAATGGCTTGGGCAAATAATCATCGGCGCCAAGCTCAAGCCCGACGATCCGGTCAGTAACCTCGCCTCTTGCAGTTAACAGGATGATCGGAATTGAGTGTTCTTTGCGGATTTCCCTGCAGACAGTGAATCCGTCCATGTCAGGCATCATTACGTCAAGGATCACTAAATCGGGCAACTCCTTTTTAATTTTATCGAGACCTGCGTGTGGATTGGTGAAGGTAATGATGTGATACCCGTAATTTGAAAGATAATTTTGGAGCAGCACATTCAATTTTTCATCATCATCAATTACGAATATTTTGCTTTTCACGGTTTTTGATTATACAAGGAATAGTTACAAATGTATTCAATTTATTCTTTTTGCAATGCCAGGATCGGGTCCAGACTGGCTGCTTTCCAGGCGGGATACACTCCAAAAACCAAACCGATCGAGGTGGAAACAATAATTGAAAATACTGCCATTTCCCACGAAATACTGGTTTGCCATTGAGTTGTTTTTCCAATAGTAACCGATAGTATAATGCCTGAGAATACACCAATAACGCCCCCTGTGATCCCCAGCATCATTGCCTCGGAAAGAAATTGTTTAAGAATATCACTTTTTCTGGCGCCGATAGAAATCCGTAAACCGATTTCGGAAATTCGTTCACGGACAGAAAATGACATCACGGCTAAAATACCAATACCTCCTATAAGCATGGTAATACCACTGAGCATAGCCGTCAACCAATTAAATGAACTTAGTGATTCCTTTTCAGCTTTTATCGCATTCAGTTTATTCTCCAGCGTAAAATCGCTTTTCTTATGGAGCAGGTTCAAATGGTGACGATCCCTCAACAAATTCTCTATTTCATTTTCCGCCGCGTCCATCTCTTCCCTGGTTTTAGCCTGGACAAAAATCCTGCTGAGATAGTCAACATTTAATACCCTTCGTAAGGCAGTTTTAACAGGAATAAGTACGACATTGTCCTCATTGCTTCCTTCAGGACTGACACCCTTCGGATCCAAAACACCGATCACCTCAAATGGAATTTTTCCAATATACATCGTGGCACCTATAGGGTCTGTTGTCCCAAAGAGGCTTCTTTTAATATGATCGCCAATAACAACAACTCTTTCCATTGCTTTATCTTCATCACTTGAAAAAAACCGGCCCTGACCGACATTAAATTTTTTTATTTCAGGATAATCTTTTGTAACACCCTGTAACATTGTTTTTGCAGAAATATTACGATATTTTACCGAAGCTGGTTTTTCCGCGGAAGGGGCAATCTTACCGACTGATGAACATCCGTTCAGAATCGCATCAGCATCATCCACGATAAGTGTTGTAACCTGTTTGACTTTCTGTTGCCTTCCGATCACGCTGACTATCTTACCCGAGTTTACGATTATAAGGTTTGTGCCCATATTTCCAAACTGCTCCGAAATCTTAATTTCAGCACCCCTGCTCACCGAAGTCAATACCATAACCGTCGATATGCCAATTGCCAGGATGATTATTGCAAGAAATGTCCGTATTTTTTGCAACAACAAGGCCTTCCATGACAACCTGATATTTTTAATAAATTTCATAGAACCGCGTTTAGAAAACCGGGCAAAAATACTCTTTGTAAAAACTAATGTTATTATTATGCCAATGCTTTCACAGGATCAAGACTGGCTGCTTTTCGTGCAGGAATTATTCCTGCAATAATACCTATAAGCACCGGCAATAATACACCAAAGACAATTGTTTGCCACGGAATAAAAAAAGCATATCCCAACTTGGCAAAGAGGAACCAGATGCCGCTCAAACCTACGATCAAGCCGGTTATGCCACCAACCAGTGAGATCAAAACAGCTTCCGTCAGAAACTGAAATAAAAGATTATTTGAACTTGCTCCTACCGTCTTTCTTAATCCTATTTCACTGAACCTTCTTGAAACAGACATCAGCATCACGACAGAGATAATGATGCCACCCAGAATCAGGACCACTCCCGAGATCAAAGGCAGATAAAGGGAAAATATTTTATTCATTTTTTGCATCATTTCTTGTACCTGCACCGGAGTGATTATCAGGAAATCATCTGATTCGCCCTCGTTTATAGAATGCCTTTCTTTTAGAACCACTGATATTATATCGGTGGTCTCCCCTGTCTTTGTGCCGTCCACTTCCAGCTTGGCACTCGAGATATAATCAACATTGGTAAGCCGGCTCATCAAGGTTGTGATAGGTACAATTACCTCCAGATCAAGATCATTCCCGTGAGGATCCGTTCCTTTTTCTTCTAAAACTCCTTTGACCATGAAAAGCACATTGCCAATTCTTATTTGTGCGCCAACCGGATCTGCATCACCAAATAATTGTCTGGCTATCTTCGGGCCAAGTAACGCGACTCTTGCAGCACTCTTTTCATCCGCTTTGGTAAAATATTCTCCGGAGGTTACCGTCCGGTTCCATATCGCTTCGCCTTCAGCAGAGCGCCCTAATACATCGGTTGAAATATTTCTGCCGCCCGAAATTATTTCACATTCCGGTAAGGCCTGAACAGGATCAAAGCTTACCACACCAGGAACTGCATTCAGTATTGCCTCCAGATCTGCAATTTTAAGTGTGGTAACCTGGCCTTTTGCTCTTGGTCCGCCCTTCTGAATACTTTTACCGGCCATGATAAATATATTATCGGAGCCGAAAAAGTCTTTTACTTTAGACGAAATTTGTCTTTCCGTACCCAATCCCATTGCAAAGGTCAGGCTTAATAATACAACACCTGTCATGACACCAAGTATCATAAAAAATGATTGCAATTTATATCGAAGCAGGAATTTCACGCCGCTTCCAAATATCCTTTTATACATGATCATATTTTTTTGAGTTTGCAAATTATTGATCCACCAATGCCAAATTCATCTGTTCTGTCGCTGCATTTCTCCGGTTTTCAACCAAACGATCTTCAGCAATTCTGCCATCCCGGATCCGGATAATACGATTCGCATGTTCCGCGATATTTTGCTGGTGAGTTATTAAAATTACGGTCTTTCCCGACTTATTTAATTCCTGAAGAATACCGACTACTTCCAGCCCGGTCTTTGTATCGAGATTGCCGGTCGGTTCGTCACCGAGGATCAATTCCGGGCTATTTACCAGCGCCCGGGCAATAGCAACCCTTTGTTGCTGACCGCTTGACAATTCATTCGAGCGGTGTTTAATTCTGTCGGACAGGCCAACCTTGTTCAATGCTTCTGTTGCCAAATGGCGGATATCCTTAATATCTGTATAAATCAAAGGCAATTCGACATTTTCAACCGCGGTAGTTTTAGGCAAGAGATGAAATTTCTGAAAGACGAATCCAAGTTTTTTGGAACGGATGGCTGCACGTTCATTTTCAGTGAGGGTACTTACCTCCCTGTTTTCAAAATAATATTCACCCGAGGTGGGCCTGTCAAGCATACCCAGAATATTCATCATAGTAGTTTTTCCGGAACCTGATGTGCCAATAATGGCGACAAATTCACCTTTATTTATGGTAAGACTTACATGGTCCAAAGCGGTCACCTGCTGACTGCCGGTTTTACCATAGACTTTTGAAATGTTTTTCAACTGTATCATAGCAGATCTTTTAAATTATTTATTGATAATCACTTTCTCATTAATTTTCAAGCCGCTCAGAACCTGTATGAACGCCTTGTTTTTAACACCTGTCGTAATTTTTTTCATTACAGGTTTTTCATCTTCAAGAACATAAACAACGGACTCCCCGTTTGAAGTGGTGATGGCTTTTTCCGGAATCGCGATGACATTACCCAATGAACCCATTGAAATATTTACATTCGCGGTCATTTCCGGACGAAGCGTTTTACCCTTTTTATCAGAAATCTCAATGATTACATCATAATTAACCACATTATCCAGGATCTCTGCCATAGGATACACAGAAACAACTTTCCCTTCAAACACAACGTCAGGATATGTGTCAACAGTAAACCCGGCATTCTGACCTGCCTGTACTTTGCCGATGTCAGTTTCATCTACATATGCCTTTACTTCAAGGCGGCTGGTATCAATGATCGTTACAAAAGTGGGAGCCGAAAACATGGCTGCCACGGTTTCACCTTCCTGAGTGGATACCGATGCAACCACACCGCTGACGGGTGCCATAATACATGTGTAATCAAGCTGAATTTTTGCATAATCAAGATTGGCTATTAACTGCGCCATCTGAGCCTGTGCAATATCCTGGTTTTTAACAGCTAAGTCGTATGTCTGCCTCGATGTATAATCTTTTGCCAAAAGAGCTTCCTGCCTCACCTTTTCCATGGATGCGTATTTCAAAGTAGTTTTAGCATTTTCAAGATTAGCGAGTACCTGATTATATTGAGCAGTAAGCTCCAAATCATCAATTTTGGCCAGAAATTCCCCCTTTTTTACTTTTTCACCAACCTTGACAAAGAGCTTCTTAACGATGCCTGATGCACGTGATCCTACACGAACTTCTGCTCCTACCTGGGGTTTTACAACTCCTGTCGCCAGTACTGTGTTATTCAGTGTTTTTGGTTTAATTACAATGGTTTCATATCGTTTTTTATCAGGATCACTGCTGCAAGAATTGACAAGGGTAAGTGTCAGCAGGATCAATAATGCAAGATGATGTTTTTTCATATTTATTGAATTATTTATTTGGTAACGCCCAGTGTCCTTTCCATTTGTACCTTTGAAACCTGGTACATATACCACGCATTGACATATTTTTCTTTTGCCCTGAAATTGTCAACCCGGGCATTTGACAATTCAAGCATTGAACTGATGCCCTGCTCGTACTCTTCCATAATTATATTGAGATTTTCGTTTGTGCTTTTCAGAAGCGTTTCAATGATGCCGATCTGAATGTAACTTTCATGATAGGCCAGGTATTGATTATTTATTTCTTTACTGATATTTAGCCACAGTTCTTCTTTCTGAAATAAAAGCGCCTGACCCTGAATTTTTTCAATTTTCACCTGGGAATTTTTCCGGTATCCATTAAAAATATCCCAGGAAATTGTCAATCCAGCGTTCCAAAAATCACTATTTACAAATGCCGGATCATAGTACAAGTTATAACCGGCACCCGCGCTGATTTTTGGGAACCTATCCGCTTTTATCGACTTCAGATAAGCTTTCTGGTATAAAAGCAGATCTTCCATCCTCTTTAATTCAGGATAATTGTTTTTTGCAACTGAAAAAAGCGTGTCCTTCCCGATGTTGGAAAATTCAATGTCAGGGGTGAATAATTCATCCTGAACCTTTGTATTACCGTTAATATTCAACCCGGTCAGGCGCACTAATTCATTGCTTGCTTTCAGGATATTATTCTCATAAATTGTGTATATGTATTTTGCATCCGCAACATCGGATTCTGCTTTGAATATGTCGCTGTTTTTACCAATACCGATTGCTCTTTTTTCTTTAGCAGCATTAAGGAACAAATCTGTTTGCTCTGCATTGGACCTGGCAATTGCCAAAAGTTTTAAATACTTCAGGTATTCGAAATAAAAAAGCTTGATCCGGAATATCACATCTTGTTGCAGAGCATTATAACCTGATAATTCAGCCTGGTAAAGCAATTCTGATTGCTCCGCAATCGCTTTGTTTCGGCCATATTGCCAGATGAGCAGATTCGCATTGATGTCATAACTTATCGTGTTGTAGTTATTGCCCAATTTATTCTGATTGGTGAGGTAGTAAGAGGCGGTGGTGGATAAATACGGGTATTGGGATGATTTTGCTGAAGCTATTTCTGCACTTTTTATTACCGTTTTAGCAAAACCTTCTTTGATAACTGGAGAAAAACCGAGCGCGGCATTAATGCACATTCTGAGATTTAACGTTGCAGTCGTGTCAGACTGGCCGGTTGTTATTTTGATATTCGCAATAATGGAAAAAGAAATAATTAAAATTTTTACTGGAAGTTTCATTTTGTCGTTTCATCAATATTTCGACGGCAAAATAACATCCTGAATGTGTTCAAATCATTTCAGAATTGTAACAAATTGTAACAACTTGAAAAACCTTCCAACGGCTTGCTAATCCCAAACTTTGTACTTCGTCAATCGTACATCGTACTTCGCGTTGAAATTACTTTTCGGAGTTGGCTCAATTTAAGTGCGGATGATCGTTATTTAAATCAATTATAAATAATTTATCTACCTTTGCCAATGAACCAACTCCTGATCTCAAACCATGAATGATATTGATTCCGTATCAACAGATGTGTTAATCATCGGAGGCGGGCCGTCCGGCCTGGCCACGGCCATACATTTAGCGGATACATTAAAGCAAAAAGGCCAGAGCCAAAGAATATTACTGATCGAAAAGGGAAGTTCGATCGGAAGCCATATCCTGTCGGGGGCAGTCATTAAACCTGACGTTTTTAAAGAATTGCTTCCCGGAGTGAATACCTCAGAAATTCCATTCAACGCTCAGGTAATAAAGGACGCCACTGTGTTGCTTAGTGAACATGAAAGTATCACATTACCGTTCCATGTCCCGTACATGAACAATATTGGCAACTATACCGCTTCTTTAGGACAGATATGCAGGTACCTTGCGGATAAAGCCCGGGAAAAAGGTGTAGAAATATATACCGGTTTTGCAGTCGACGAGATACTGTACAAAAACGGGAAAGTGATTGGGGCAAAAACCAAGAATACCGGTGTGGATCATCACGGGCAACCGTTGGAGAACTTCCAGGAAGGGACCCGGGTTGAAGCCAGGATCACCATTTTTGCCGAAGGGACACGGGGCAGTCTGGCCAAAATGCTGATCAAAAAGTTCGGCCTGGACAAGGACCGGAATGAACAGGTTTACTCCCTGGGATGCAAGGAATTATGGTCTGTTCCGGAAGGTAACATTAAGGCTGGTCAGATTTACCACACCATGGGCTATCCGCTCAACAACGATGAATTTGGCGGAGGCTTCATATACGGATTAAACGATAATAAAGTTGCCATTGGCCTGGTCGTAGGCCTTGACTATAAAGATCCGTCGTTCGACGTTCATGACGCGATGCAGATTTGGAAGACCACTCCTTTTGTTTCAGGGATCTTAAAAGGTGGTAAATTAATTGAATACGGCGCCAAGACCCTTCCCGAAGGTGGATATTATTCCATCCCTAAATTGTATACCGATAATGCCTTAATCGTTGGAGACAGTGCCGGCCTGCTTGCCATGCCTGCGTTGAAAGGCGTACACCTGGCAGTCACATCAGGGATGCTGGCTGCACGAACCGCGGCCGATGCCTTGTCAAACAACGACACTTCAGAAAAAGGTCTGCAGCTATATGAGACATTGATAAACAGCAGTTTGATCCATCGTGAAATGTATCCCGTACGCAATTTCAGGCAAGGATTTGCAAACGGATTGATTTTGGGAGCATTGCATTTTGGAAGTCAACTCATAACCGGCGGCGCAGGATTCTTCGGGAGGCTGAGATCGCATGCCGATTACAAAACCACACTGAAACTGAGCGAACTTAAAAAGAAGCCGTTTAAAGAGCGGTTTAAAGGCAAACTGGAATTCGACAAGGTTTTAACATTCGATAAAGCAACCGATATTTATTATTCGGGTGTACATCATGACGAGCAGCAGGTTGTGCATCTTCATCTTAATGACCAGGAGAACTTCAATGCTGTCAACATCGGTCAATATGGAGCTCCCGAGCAATTTTTCTGTTCATCGGAAGTTTATGAACTCCATACGAACAAAACCGGCAGGCAGGAACTCAGGATCCATGCTGAAAACTGCATGCACTGCAAAACCTGCGACATTAAATCGCCCGGCGATGGAATTACCTGGGTTGTGCCGAATGGTGGTGACGGACCGGAATTTCAAAACATGTAACAATTAATAGATAATTCAGCAATGGCTTTGACGATCATAAGTTTAATCAAGCAGGTTCCGCTTCCCAGTGAAATGAGAATGGGTGAAGATGGATTAATGGACCGCACAAAGGCAAAATCGATCATTAACATCGATTGCCAGTTTGGCCTGGAAGCCGGGTTGCAGCTCAGAAAACAACATCCCGGATCAAGGCTGATCGTTTGCTCGATGGGCCCGGGATCGTTTGAAGCCTCTCTCAGAACAGCTGTTTCGATGGGCTATGACGAAGCATACCTTTTATCGGACCGGAAACTAGGAGGCAGCGACACCTATGCAACGGGCCTTGCGATCTCGACCATGCTCAAGCATCTGGGTTTCACGAAAGATTCCAGGGAACCGTTTATAATTTTAGCCGGCAGGCAAACCAGCGACGGTGATACGGCTCACGTTCCATCGCAGGTGGCTGAAAGCATTGGTATCCCGCAAGCCACATTTGTCGAACGTGTAACAGCCGACGGCAACGGCAACGTCATTGCAAAAAGGATCATAGAAGGTGGTTACCAGATGTTGAAATTACCCCTGCCTTGTGTTATTTCATTGACCCCGACCGGAATCCCACCCCGCAAGCCCTCGTTAAGCGGAGCCATAAGAGCCCGTTCTTTGAAAATCACGACTTTCGGAATTGTTGATATTGGACTGGGAACCGAAAAAATCGGCATTAACGGATCCCCGACAATTGTAGTAAAAGTTGTAAATATCGTCAGTGAGCGTCCGCCAATCACCATGTCGGAAGGACACGATGAAACTTCACTGGTTGACAGTTTGATTGCCAACCTGAAAAAAGGCGGGAATGTCCTGGAGAAGAAGGAGAAGGCAGCTAAAAAAGATATTGAACGCCCCGATTTCCCAGAAAAAGACTTCAGGGATGGTGCAAGGGGAATCCTGACCTGGGCAGAGGTTACAAATGGCAAGATATCCAGGCCTTCGCTTGAACTGCTGACCCCCGCCCGGAACCTGGCAACCCAGTTAGGCGACAATACCAAAGTAATGACCTTGATGATCGGAAGAAATGTTCAGCCATTGGCCCAAACGCTGATTGAACATGGCTCAGATGAAGTAATACTAGTCGAAGACGTGAGGCTCGAAGAATACCTGGTTCTCCCGTTCTCATCCATTTTTGCACAAGTCATCGGTGAAAGAAAACCGGAAATCGCCCTTTTTGCCGCTACCACCTCCGGACGGGAACTGGCACCCAGATTAGGAATGAAAACCGACAGCGGCGTAACGGCCGACTGCACCGGGCTTGATATCGGCGAATATATTGATAAAAAAGAAAATGTGATCTACACGCCCATTCTTGAATCCCGGCGACCTACATACGGCGAAAGCAAGCTTGCCACGATCCTTGGTTTTGTTTGTCCGCAAATTTCAACCGCCCGGGCCGGGACATTTGAAGTTCCCATACGGGTTGAAGGAAGGCAGGGCATCGTTTCGCATTTCACCCCTGTATTAACGGACAGGGAATTTATTGTTGAGATTGTAAAAACGGAAAGAGGCGAAGGCGGGCTTCAGAATATTTTCGAAGCCGATATAATCATTTCAGGTGGCAGGGGAACGACAAACGACAATTTAGGTCTTGTAAAAGCGCTCGCCGACGCATTGGTTATCCAGGGGATCAATGCCGAATGGTCAAGCAGTCGCCCGGTAGTTGACGAAGGTATTGCCGAGTATGCCCGGCAAGTCGGGCAAACAGGTAAAACCATTCGTCCAAAAATATATATTGCCATTGGTATATCAGGGGCCATTCAGCATATTGCCGGAATGAAGGAATCTGAAAAGATTATAGCCATTGATCACAATCCCAAGGCCCACATTTTCAATCATGCCGATTTTGGCATTGTAGGTGAATACCAGGACATTTTACCGGAATTGATCGAACGGGTGAAAGGTGGATTTACATTTGGCGTTAATCCAGCGTCCGGCGGACCGAAAACCATATAGAATGGGAAGTACAAAGTTCGAAGGTCGAACAACGGCTGGCTAATCCCAAACTTTGTACTTCGTCATTCGTACATCGTACTTTGCGTTGTACCGCACTAAATGTCAGAAGTCAGGATCGGGGGGGACCAGTATACCCGGGGTTGTGGATTTCACAACAAGGTAAAACCTTCAAATCCTATGATCATTTTTACCGGTTTCTATCCCGTTTTCATCGGGAGTTCTCCATGGTCAAACGAAGAAAGCTGTCCGGCCCTGCCATACCGGTATATCTTTGCTGCATCAAACAAAATCATACAAAACAATGAAAACAACAACGACAATCTTAGCCACATTTTTTACACTCTCAATAAATATTCTCTTCGCCACAAATGAAGGAGCCCCGGCAAGTAACGAAACTCGTTCATTCCACGCCTCATTGGCACCCAGACCTCCAATAGAAGCTACATTTGAAGATATGAACGATGTAATTGCCCATGCTGTCATTCTTTCTCCGGTAACTCCCGGTGAAGCAGATTTCTCAGATGTTATCCCTGATATAAATATTGATATTACGACGCTGGCTCCTGTCACACCAAGCGAAGCCGATTTTGCTTCAGAGGATGAGACAGTCAATACCAGGGTGCTTGCCCCTGAAACGCCCTCTGTTGCTGATTTTTCAGATGGGATCTAACTCATAAAAACAACTTGTTCTGCTCGTTGAAGCCGCTCCACCAGGGCGGCTTCTTTTTTTGTATTACGCATCAGTAATTTCCTGCTCCGCGCATTCATTGCCGGGTCGATTGCTGCTGGTGACAAAGTGCAATTTTTTTGGATTTTCGCAGTATAAACCATATTTTTACCACCTGGGTTTGATCACAGGATGGATGATCCTGTTAATCTTACATTACAGAAGTAACTGACATATCGAAAAGTAAATATATATGGGAATGAGAGATAAAAAATCTGCAATTTTGCAAATCCTGACAAGGCGCGAATCAATTCTTTTTATTGTTCTCATTTTGGCAGTACAAAGTCTATTTGGCTGGTTGCTGGATGAACCTGCTTTCACTTCATTTTCCCCTGATTACATTCCCATCGCACCTGCAACGGCATTGATGTTCCTTATTTTATGCATGGTTTTCTTTTCAGATATTTACTTTGGGAAATACCCCTTTGCAAAATTCTATGCAAAATCATTGACCGTGTTGACAGTATTGATCTGTCTTGAAATTTTTCTTGAACGTGTTTTTAGTTTCCCATGGGACATTGAAAATGTTTTCATCAGAAATCCTCAATTTCTGGGGACTGTCCCAACAGGGCATATGTCGCCCATTGCTTCGTGGTTGTTTATTTTTATATGTCTGGGAATTTCAGGAATCAGGCAAAACAACGCCACCATGATCAAATATATTGGCGGCGGGGTTTCATTAACGGTACTGGTTGCGTCTTCCGTTTTTTTGATCGGATACCTGTATAAGGCGCCTCTGCTCTACGGCGGTCATATTATTCCTGTGGCTTTACCTACTGCCATTTGCTTTTTGTTGTTCAGCATTTACCTGCTGCGTGTATATGAAGTCCGCTATTGGTCTTTCAATCTGATCAAAGAAAATGCTATTTCGCGCCGGCTCCTGAAAACGATGTTGCCCATTGTAATTTTCATCGTTGTTTTGCAAGGCTTTTTAATAACAAACTTTTCAATCAATCACGAGAACGCAGTATTGAATGCTTCCATCATATTATTGGTTGTGGTAGCCATTACCATTGTTGTGGTGATGAGAACTTCTCTGAAAATGGGCGCCAATCTCCTGAGAGTTGAAACAGAGTTAAGGAACAGCGAAGAAAAATACCGCCTGCTTGCAGATTCATCACCGGAGATGATTTTTCTGATTGATCAGGATGCGCAAATCAAATATGTGAATTCGGTTGCTGCTGAATATTTACACCTGGATGCTCAGAACATTATCGGCAAAAACCTGACCGAAGTTTTTCCACCGGATGTTGCAAATGCACATTTCAAAAGGATAAAGAACGTTTTTGAAAGCAAGAATAAATTTCACACAGAAATTGAAGAGGTCCTCGCGAATGAAAAAATATGGATCGATGTACAATTAGCTCCCGTACTGAACGAAAGCGGGGAGGTCGTAGCGGTACTTGGTCTTTCAAACAATATCACCGAACGTAAAAAACATGACGAGGAGCGTAAGCTAGAAGAGAAGCGCTTGCAGATACAATTGGAATTACATAAGATGATGGATGCTCCGCAAGACCAGCTTCTGGATTTTATGGTTGACGCGCTTACCAAATCCAGCACAAGCCAGTTTGCATTCATTGGAACCATGGACAAAGCCGAGGCCACATTGACCATCCACGCGGGGTCCATAAATGTAGTAGCGGAATATGCAATTCCATCCATGCCATTGCAATTATCTATAAGTGAAGCGGGATTGTTGGGTGAGTGTGTCAGGGAGCGAAAACCAGTCATTGTCAACGCTTACGCTGACGCCCCCGGGAAAAAAGGGATCCCCGCCGGTCACGTACCTATAGAACGATTTATGGCAGTGCCCGTTTTTAACAATGAAAAAATCGTTGCTGTAGCCGCCGTAGCCAATAAGGCTGACGACTATACCCAAACGGATATATCAGCACTAATTCACCTGACAAATATGCTTTGGGGCATCTTCAATCGCAGACAGGTAATGGAAGCATTGAAAGAAAAATCCAGAGAACTGGAGTCATTAAACAAACATTTTCTCGGAAGAGAGCTTAAAATGATTGAACTCAAAACAGAAATTAACGAAATGCTGGTCAAATCCGGTCGCGAAGAAAAATATATAATTCATAGCAGGGAGACACAATGAAACAGGCATTTTTGGTCAATGCCGCTGATTTGGTCTATGCCCCGGACACGTTCCTTGTCCTTAAATAAACTGACTCTTTCTCGAAAGAAAGAAATGTGCAGAATCAACAATTGTACTTGTTAGCCTGTTCAGTGGCGAACTAACCGACGGTGGGAGCTTCTGTTTTCCCTTTCATCCCGAGCACCCAGCCAATTACTGCACCGACAATACCGGTTACTATGCACGCGGTGATGACATCCGCGATCATTGCACTTACCGTCATCAGGTTCATCATGGAATAGGTGGCAAGGTCAAACGACAAGGAGAAGCAAAAACCCATTAACATCCCGGCTGTAAGGCCCTTAATTAATGTTTCAAATTTTGCCCAACGCTGAAATATGAAGGCAATAAGAAATGACATTACAAGGCCGGAAAGAAAGATCAAAATGATAAAGGATCCTGAATCCATATCCTTCATAAGACCTTCATAACGGGTGGTCTGGGATTCCATGAATCCTGCAAGAAGAATACCGTAGATCAGCCATCCAAGCAAGAACTGGACTACCGATCCTGCAACAGTCGCGAGAAGTAGTTTTTTGATCATGTGATTTGGTTTTAAGGTTAATTTGGTGTAAATATAATATAAAAACTGGTTCATTAGACCACCTGGCGCCAATCTACACTGTCCACTCTGTATATCTGTTAGGCCATATGGTTAGAAAAGTTTCACCAAAATGGAAAAGTTACTATAAAAGTACTTATCTTTGTACCTGTTTAGTAACTTAAATATCGATAAAATGAAAGCAGCAAACTTCACTGAGTTCAGAACGAAACTCAAGCAATACCTAGACGAAGTAGAGAAAAACCATGAAACTCTTATAATCAAAAGAGGGACAGGTCATGGCGCCGTTCTTTTATCTCTGGATGAATTCAATTCAATTCTCGAGACTGTTCATTTGCTCAGTTCTAAGAAAAATGCCGACAGACTTTATGAATCTATTAATCAAATGAAGTCAGGGAAAACAGTTCGTAAAGAATTAATTGAAGAGAAATGAAAATTGTATTTTCAAAAAATTCTTGGGAAGACTATATCTCCTGGCAAACAGAAGATAAAAAGATCTTAAAAAAAATAAATGAGATCATAAAGGATATTCAAAAAACTCCTTATGATGGAACTGGAAAACCGGAACCACTAAAGTATGATTTAACTGGTTTATGGTCTAGAAGAATTGATCGTGAGCACAGACTTGTTTATCAAATAAGTGGTGAAGATCTTTTAATCTATAGTTGTAGATATCATTATGATAAATAAAAAACCACGTGGCCTAAATAGGACTTCGTGTGGCACAAAGTGCCCAGCATGAAGTCCACGTTGAACTAAATGCTCACTATCCCAAAATACCGTATGCGCATAATCCGCCGGGGAAGAATGTGAAGAGAAAAACTGAAATGTGTTGTATCCGCTGATTGCTTATGGCCACACAATGAGTGTATTGACCAAGATACTTCACAATGGTTCAGGACTCCCAAAGGGCGGCTCACAATCAACCACCCAGGGTTTGCGCCACAACTGATCTAACAAATAAAGCCTCTTTCATCTGGTCTTCTATCCAGAACGCCTGCTTTGCTGTCTGCCTTTTCGGATGGTGCCGGTTTCGAAGCGGATGGGATTTTTGGCACAAAAAAAAACTGTTGGATCCTCTCCAGCCGATCAGACAGAGAATGTGATTCAAAAAATAATTTTGGGTGAACTGGAATCTGAGTTCCGGGGAATTCTTATGGCTACAGCCAACATAGTTAAAAATCTCGACAAATCGTTCGAGCGCAGGCTTCTATTCAAGATTTTCTTTGAATAACCAGACACCCACACCAAATCGTTTTTCTGGAAAGACAAAATTTCGATGCTGAGTGAAGATGAGTGTCTTTTATTATCTGGTCGGTATGATTTATCAGGTGGACAGATTGACAATGTTTGTAAAAAGTTCGTGCTGAAACATATTTTAACTGGGAATCCACCTGATTTGAAGGAGATTGATGAATACTGTCAGGAAGAATTTTTGGATAAGAAATCGGAACGACGCAAGATTGAGTTTACGATCGGGGGCTACAATGAGGAAAGTTGATGTAATTGAAAAGTTCAACGAACTGGATTGCTAAGTTTTCGTCCTGAAACAATTTTTCCGGACTAATAAGTCCATGATTGAGAAATCATTCTTGGATATTTCACGGTACTATTCTACTTTTACAACGGAATAACCCCCAAATAATACAAGTATGAAAATGAAGGTGAAAATAAAAATTAAAGAGAAAAGTTGGGTATCATCACCAAAAAAAGTCTCAAAAGCCGAACTATCAGAATCTTATAAAATCAGCATCCAGAATTATTTTCAGCCACTGGTTGATGAGTTTAAAAGGCAATACATAAAGAAAAATCCCAACAAGGAATTTAATTATCTGATAGATATATATTCCAAATGGTATCAAAATTATTTTTACCTGTGTGAGAAATTCAAATCTGAACATCCAGACAGGCTGGTGGATGAATTTGAAGAGAAATTTGTCAGGATGAAATTTACAGGCGTGAACCAGTTTGAATTTGCATATTTTCGTCATACCGGACAATGGTTTTTGGTTGCGGATGGTCTAACTATGGAGGATTGCAGGGACATGATACTATCAAATCCCAATTTTCAACCAATGTTCTAATACAACTTTAGGAATGAATATTTCAGAACATGATAAAATTGAAGCCGTTAGAATTTCCGAGATTATAAACAAGATCGACAGGATTGACAATGACTATTTCCATGTGATTACCGATGAAATGAATCAGTATCAGCCATTTCTGTTGTCAATTCTGTTGGGATACGGATTTGACCTTAAACCAGAAGAGCATGGTGAAATTATTAAAACCGCTTTCATAATTTGGGAATATTTCAGGGAAAACAAAAATATCAGGAATAAGAAATTGACTGAACAACATTTCGAAAGAATCATGAAGAGAAATCTTGGAATGCTTAAATACCTTGAAGGCGAATCTGATCCGGCGGAACTACTCAATATCACCGCTTCTGACTTAGATCACCTTAAATCAAAAGCTCTTTTGACTGGAATATTTTACAGATTTAACACACAATCCATTCTCATGAAAATGGATTCAGGAACAAGAGGAACTATCCTGATTGGCATGAAAAGTATCATTGAATGTTTTGAGGAAATTGGAAACTAAAAACATGTACTCCAAAACATCATCAACTATAAAATTAACCTCCTGGCTGACTGTGAAAATCTAAATCGTTGGAATTAGTTGTGTTGGAAAGACTACGATTGGTAAATTATTGGCTGATTATCTGAACTTTGCATTTTATGATTTAGATACCGAAGTTGAATCTCCTGTGCCCTGCTTCCTATTCACTAATAAACCTATCATCGGGCTTATCATTCATTTCAGAATGTCAGGACTTTATCACAGTCAACCGTCCATTGAGCAAATTCTTTCATATTGCTTAGTTTGACTCCCGCAATGAATGGAATTTTATCGATTCCACGAGCCTCTGAGCAACCACCACAACTTTTTATTTCCCCTCCTCTCTGGATTACCGATTTCAGCATTCGTTCAACGTTATAGTAACCGGTCGGTGTTGTCTGATTGGGCAATCCGCAGAAAACAGCATCAGCGAGTAAAAAGATTTTTACCTCAACTTTATCCCCGTGTTCTTTTTGTAAGGTCATGGCCATTCTCAATGCATTATATGCTTTCTCAGTACCGTAAGGGGCGTCATTGATAATTATAAGTATCTTCTGCATGGTAGTAAAATTTATTGGTTAAAACGTCAGGATTTTTTCATTGGATTGAATCATTTCGTAAAGGTCGCTCAGAGTAGAAACCGGACAGAGGTCAGAACCTTCCGTTTTTCGAAGTTGCAGGCAGGTTCCACAGGCCATGATTTTCCCTTTGTTTTCGGCAAAATTATTCATCATCTCAACGACATTGAATTTTTTATCTTTGATTTCAGGGGCTTCAACTCCTTTCCCCAGAAGAAATACAGAAACACTGTCGCCCTGATTAAGCGAATAATTTCCAAATCGAAAAGCATTCCAGACAGTTTCGGGGTCATTTGAAGAAATTACAATACCTATCTTAACCGGCTTTTTAGTTTCAGTCGATTGCGTTTTGCCATAATCCGAATTTGTCTGAGATTTTACATAAGGTAATAATAATCCGGTAAACAGGATTAAAATGAATGTTTGTTTCATAGCTGATGATTTAAATTGTAACACTGACGGAGTAAATTTTATTTGAAGTATTTGCTTATTTGATTCGGCTAATTAACTCGCTTTGTTTTTGGATATTCTCAATCAATACTTCCCTCATGATCCGACAAGCTGTGGCAATCCTATCGGTCGATAATTTAAAAAAGACATTCTGTCCTTCTTTCCTTTGCTCAAGAATACCATTAGATACCATTATCGAGAGGTGTTGCGATAAATTGGATTTCAGAACCCCAGTTTCAACCTGTAATTCACCAAATGTCAATTCCTTGTCATTGAGAATCTCAATGATTTCGATTCTGATGGGATTCGCCAGTCCTTTACAGATGTTTGAATGCAGTGTGTAAATCGATTTATCCCTCATGTATATGATTGGTTTAATAGTTTATTAGTTCACAAATATATAAACTAATTCGGTCAACAGCTAAAAAATTTTTTACATCCCCTTTCCCGGAAGTGTCACTGCTAAGGAAATCCGTGTTATCAATCTAAAACAATCCAGAAAACGAAAAAGGTCAGAATAATATTTCGCATAGAATTGCTCACTGGTTTGTACTTCTCATGTACACATGGATACTTAAAATGTATTATATTTGCACTTTTAGGAACCAATTATGTGATTCACAATACATTTTATGGAACGTAAGATTGAAAAGAAGCTTGTCGACTGGAAAAATAGCTCATCTCGTTTGCCATTGATATTACAAGGTGCGCGGCAAGTCGGTAAAACATACAGTTTGCTTCAATTCGGGCGCAAGTATTATAAAAACACGGCCTATTTCAATTTTGAAAGCAGTAATGAATTACATGCCATATTTGACCGGGACCTCTCTCCCTTACGGATTCTGAGGGAACTTTCTGCCTATACTTCAGAACCAATGATTCCCGGGGATTCACTTATTATTTTTGACGAAATACAAGCATGTGAAAGGGCTTTGACATCCTTGAAATATTTCGCCGAAGAGGCTCCGGAATACCACCTTGCCGCGGCCGGCAGTCTATTGGGAGTATCGATAAACCGTAAGGATCATTCCTCCCCGGTTGGTAAGATCCAATTCCTGACGATGCATCCATTGGATTTTGAAGAATTCCTGCTTGCACGAGGGAGGGACCAGGCAGTGTCGGTCATTCGGGATTATTATGAAAAGAATGAAGTTTGCAGTCTTCACGAAACCTTCCTGGACGATTACCGGATCTTTATAGGTGTCGGAGGGATGCCACAGGTGGTCAATGAATTCATCAGAACCAGGGACTACAATATGGTTATGGCAATGCAGAAAAACATCATTGATGCATACATTGCTGATATGGCAAAATATGCCGGACATTCAGAAACCGTGAAGATTATTGCAGCTTTTAAAAGTATCCCGTCTCAACTTGCAAAGGAGAACCGGAAGTTTCAGTATAAAATCATTAAAAGCGGTGCAAGGGCAGTTCAATATGAATCGGCTCTTGATTGGCTCTCTGCTTCCGCAATGGTAAATAAATGTACAAAAGTATCCCGGGGACAAGTACCGCTTATTGCTTATGCAGAAACTGCTTCTTTCAAAATATATATGGCAGATACAGGACTTTTGTGCGCCGGGTATGGTATCTCTCCTGAAGTATTTCAGAGTGAATCGCCAGCCTGGCGAGGCATAAAAGGAGCACTTACGGAAAATTATGTCGCATCAGCGTTGGTTTCTAATGGATACACTTCGTATTACTGGGAGTCGGAAGGGAAGGCTGAAATTGATTTTTTAATTCAAACTCAACAGGGCGAAGTTATTCCGGTGGAAGTGAAATCAGCAGAAAACGTCAGATCGAAAAGTTTGCTGCAGTTTATCTCCAGATACAATCCCCGATTCTCAATAAGAATCTCCGCAAAGAATTTTGGTTTTGAGAATAAAATTAAATCGATCCCACTTTATGCGGGTTTTTGCATTGATTATTAAACCCGGCCGGGCCATCCTTTTCTGCAAAGAAGTTTCAATAAATATCTACACCGACATCACCACCTTAAACCCTAACTCCGAAAATTATACGTATTATAACTTAAGTTAATATGTTAAATGTCAGTATGTTGAATGAGCTATTAGTAAATTTTGGTTTCCATAAGATACGTATTATATCTGCAGTTAATATAAATTGATTATCAGATTGTTATAAACATGATCCGTATAAAGGTTCTGAGTTAGGGCTTAAAGTGCCGGCGTGATAAATATTTTATATTGCTAACCAATTCAAAAAGCTTATGCGTTACGAATTCTCCAAGCCAGAAAAAAAGATCGTCCGGCAGGTCATTGAGACCGTACTTCATCTGTATTAAAAACTAAATGCAGGTAGTTATTTACAAGAGATTGTCCCATATTGTATTTGTTACGCCCTTTCAGGGCTTTTAACCAGATTCTTGTTCCTCGTCGATGGGCTACACCCATCGTTAATATATTTCGCCCCGTTCGGGGCTATGTTGAACATATGCATGATGGAACTTTAACCGCTTCGAGGCACCGTATTTTTCTCATAATAATCCCCGAAACTTCAGTTATAAGTAGATCCTTGATAAGTTTTCATAACAATTGACCATGGGTTTAAGTATTCATTATAGTGGCAGTTTCAATCCATCTGCTTCCTTACAGGAAATGATTGAAGAAGTAGTGGAAATTGTTAAGGTGTATCATTGGCAGTATACCGTTTTTAAGATGGAAGAATATTTATCCAGGCTTATCACGCGTATAAACAAGAAGGGATGAGCGCGTATAAGCACCTTCATAACCACGATCTTGTCGGCAATTTACTCAGGAAAAAAAATATTGATGTAGCTTGGTTATATCCGGGAGTTCCATTCTGATCTCATTTCTAAATGTAGAATTCGAAAAATGTGTAGTTTTGACCTGAAATCCGGATTAAATGCTGTTATTCCTGTCTCTTCTAGGTATCTTTCTCTCGGTGATCCTTTTGTATTTCAATGCAAGGAAATACACCTCCTCCATATACCTGGGAGCCTTTTTTTTCCTGGTAAGTCTGTACGGTTTCATACAATATTCCATACTCTATTCAAAATCAGTCGTACTGGTCAGCATCGTTTTTATAAATCCCGGATTTCTTACTTATCTCATCGGGCCCATGCTGTACTTATATGTGCGGAGCGTTCTGACAGACCAGGCACGCCCTGTAAAGAGCGATCTCGGGCACCTGGTGCCGGCGCTGATCTTTCTTTTGGCTTCATTACCTCACCTTTTCACCTCCTGGTCGTACAAGACCGCACTGGCCGCCAGGCTGATCGAAAACATCAGCAACCTGAAGGTGATCAAAGCCTCTTTGCTTTATGATTTCATCCCCGTCGGCATCATCTTCATGAGCCGTCCTGTCCTGGTCGTGGGTTATGCCACCGTGTCGGCGGTTCTTTTTATCCGATGGCTGAAACAAAACAAGAACTCCGAAGTGCTCTCACATCAGCGGTACATGGTACAATGGCTGACCGTTCTTCTGGGATTCCTTTTCATCCTGGCAATATGCCAGCTGGTCCCGATAACCGGAGCTTATATGACCGGGGACCTGGATTTTTTCTTCGCGCTGGAGGTGTTGCAGCTGATTTCGGGAATCGGGCTTGCCGGGTTGCTGATCTCCCCGTTCTTTTTCCCGGCCATCCTCTACGGGATGCCACGGGCCCGGACAGTCACACCGCACGAACGCAACCCTGGGACCCCGAGGGATGTGTTCTCCGCCGAAGGCCCTGCACGGCCGAAGTATGGTTTCGAATCCGATTACCTTGCCGACATCCGCGACAGGGTGGAACGATGCATGGAGGAGCTTCAGCCCTACCTGAAACAGGAATGCAACCTGGCCATCGTCTCAAAATTGACAGGGATCCCTTCGCATCACCTGGCCTATTACTTCCGTGAAGAGAAAAAGCAGCCGTTCAACGAATACCGGAACGAATGGCGCATCCGGCACGCCAAAAAACTGATCCGCGAAGGAAAGTCGAAGGAGCTGACCCTGGAGGCGATCGGGCTGCTGTCGGGCTTTTCTACCCGGAACACGTTTTACACCTCGTTCAAAAAGGCGGAAGGTATCTCCCCCGGCGAATACCTAGGCCGTTGAACCTGTACCCCGGCATCACATTACCATTGCGGTTCTTCTGACCAGGACAAGGCCCGGTACGACAGGCACGCGGGCGAAGTTGCATCATTTTTCAAAATCAATACACCTCCGGTGCCGGGAAATTTTGCCATCGCCGGGCGAACGTTTATTATTGCGGAAAATTCCTGCACTTACCAACCAAACACACATCATGAAAAAGAAAACACTTCTGCTGGCGGCTACCCTGCTGTACCTTACAAGCTTAGCCCAGGATGCCATGAAAGATCCCGTGAAGCAAGGAAAACGGTTCTATGCCGGGTTATCCTATTCATACCTGTCGGTCGACATGAAGCTGCAATCGCTATCACTGAATTCCGTCTGGTACGGCTCCGACCAGGGGACCAACGATCTGAGCGACGGCGAGATCGACACGATCAACAATTACGTCGACCGCACCTCTCATTACAATGCTCTCGGCATCGAGGCCGGCATGTGGTTCATTGACCGTCCCGACCTCAAATGGAAAATGGCCGGCAACCTCTTCCTGGGTATTGCCGGGAATGTCACCACCGTGTACAACAAGACTTCGGGGATCGAGGAATATTCGTTCAATTCCGGGTTTTCAAAACCCTGTGCGGGGATCGACCTCAATTTCGGATACCAGTTCAATAAATACTGGGGACTTTGGCTGAGGCCCGGCGTGACTGGTATCATGGGCAAGATCACCGACATAAGCGACCGTTCCAATGCAGAGCCTGATTCACTGAACTTCAACCGGTCGAAGGAGGACAACTTCCATACGGTATACCTCCGAGGGAGCCTCATGGGCAGTTACACCATCGGACCCGTCACTATTTTCGCAGGGCCGGGGTATTACCAGGTATGGACAAGGCATGACTACAAACGCACCTACACACAGTACGGTACCGGCGACATCATCCAGGAAAAGGCAACCTCGGTTATAATTCCGGACTATCACATTGACGTCAGCCTTGCCGTATCCTGGCGTATTATTGAAACGCTCACATTTCATGCCAATGCCGGGATCGGCAACGACCTGATGATCCATGCAGGTCTCGATTTCAATTTTTAACCTGAACATCCCATAAAAGATATCCGACCATGAAAAAACTATTCTTTCTCCTTATAGCGGCTCTGCCCCAGATCAGCCAGGGCCAGAACCTGACGCCGGAAGGTGTCTGGGCCGACGACAACCACCGCGACTGGAGCGACAAAGGGATCGGCACCACTTTCCTGAGCTACAACGGGCTCCTTTTTTCGTTCAACTACCAGGGGAACGGCACCCGACAGGGAGGGCATTCCTACATGTACACAATAAACGAAACAAACCAGACGACGCAGTCGGGGCTGGACAACGTAAACATTGACGACTACAAGGTAGGGCCCGACGCCGACCACGACAACCGTCTCGAGTTCAAATTCCCGGCGGAGGGTAGTTCCTATGACGAAGGCGCTGTACTCGGCCGCTCCTTCACATTCCAGTTCGACGGGCGGGCATGGTATTTCATTCACATCCGGTCGGCGGCCCAGGATGATCACGCGCCGGAGCCGTATAATGAAAGCTACGAATGTCTTGCCCAACTTCCGACCACTTCCTCGGTCAAGTGCCATACCTATTACCATACCGCCAAACCAGTCTCCCAGGTGCTCAAGCAGGGCGCCTTCCAGTACGACAGCCTGCTGTATTTCCTGGCGATTGACAAGACCAAAACCAACAATACATGGCAGATCCAGGAATTCAAATACACTTCGACTGACGGGGAGTTCGACCCGGCAGGCAACAACTTCGAGATCAGCGGGCTTTATCCGTACCTTGGCAGCCTCATTCGTCGCCTCGATCTCAGCGGCAACGAATACATGCTTGCAACGTTCTACGATCAGAGCGGGCATTTCCAGCTTGGAAAGTTAACACCCACGCTGTCGGGCGGCAAGCGGTCGTGGCAATGGACCCTGATCCTCGACCATGGGCACAGCAACCCGTTTAATGTGTCGATCGCGGCTACCACAATGGTCGAGGGAACCATCAAAGGGGGCCGGAGTGCCAGCCAGATCACCAACAAGACCGAATCGGACCGTCTGATTCTCTTCGGTGAATACCTCAAAAAGTCGAGCGACGGGAATTACAATGTCCAGTACGCCGAGTATCATTTCAGCAATGACCAGTTGGTGAAGGACGGAGCGGGGGAGGTCACACTTCCAGCTTCATGCGGACCGGCCACGGTGGCAGGCACCTGGCGTATGCACGCCGCGTTCCAGCTCAGGTCGATGGACTATTCCGGAGCCATCCCCGGCACAGATGGATATGAGCAATACATCTGGCTCGTCTATCCGGACAAGAACCGGCATTACCATGGAGTGATGTTCAAGTCTGACACCTGGATCAACGATCCCGACTGGGTCGAAAGCGGCGACTTGGATCAGGACTCCACCTACCCGGGGGTGAAGGACTGCTGGTCGCTGCTGGGCATCATAGACGGTCCGCCGCCGGTCTCGATGAACTGGGCCAAATGGGACTCCACCTGGGGATTCCCGGTACCCGCCACGACACTGGAATTCGAAAGCGATACGTCGGGGGCCACCGAATTCGTCACGCAGACCGAGCATGAATGGAGCATCGGCGAAAGCGTGGAGATAAAGAAATCAAGCAAACGAATGAAGGCTTCCCTTAGTGAGAAGTTCAAATACAGCAGCACCTGGGAAAATACCGTTGCCAATTCACAAACCTGGTCATCGACCTACACGCTTCCAATCGAGATGGAGGAGGAATCGCAGGATTACGGCTATTACATCTACTCGGTTCCGCAACTCAGGCGATTCTCCTATGCCCTCTTCCCGTGGTGGGACGACATCACAAAGCAGGAATATCCCAACATGAACTCCTTCCAGTACCTTTTCCTGACAATTGCCAACACGATCGTTCCCTACCCGGTCCTGCTCAGCAGCTACCCCTTCCATGTAAACGAACCCAACGCCAGGAACATGAAGGAGTGGAGCGAGTACGAGGGCCGATACGCAATGCACAAGGAAGCCGCCGATAACGGCCTGTTCCCCGTCCTGCACCTCGACTGGACCAATTTTTCGAATGGATCAACCATGAGCGTCCAGACGAGCATTGAAAGCAAAACCTCCGACTCACAGACTAATTCCTGGGATTTTGAAGTGGAAGCCGGGGGAGGCCTGCGGGTCCCCAAGGTTTGCCGGATCGAGACCCAGTTATCTACAGGTTACAGCGGAAGCCTTATGAACGAAACAACGACGACCTCCGAATATGGGCGCCGTATCACCGCTTCGCTGAAACCGCTCCATTTCACCTCACAGGGTGTCAACCTTTCATCCCTCCACATGAATCTCTATCTGTTCTCCCCGGAGACCAATGCGAACTGGTCCTATTTCGATAGCCTGAACGGTCAAAAGCCTTTCTACCTGGCCTGGGAGGTAACATCGGCCAGCGAGTCACTCGCTCTGGAATCCCCGGCCGACGGGGACCAATTGGGTGAGGAAGATCTCCTTTTCTCCTGGCAATCTGAAGGTGGAGAACTCCATGATTATGTGCTTGTTATTTCCAGCTCCCCGCCGATCGCTGACGTCAATACCATCTACCGGAAACCGATGGGGACCTCCACTGATCTGGTGGCAGGCGATTTCCATCCCGGGCCGGGGATGACCTATTACTGGGCTGTAAAAGGGTACAATGCCGCCGGGGACCTGGTCTATTCGCCCGTCAGAAGCTTCACAATGAAAAAGACCGGCCAGGTGAGTCCGTTTCCGGAAATGAGGACAGTGATCTGCTCCAGTCCCGGCACCCTGAGCGATCTCAGGATCGTGGTCAACCCCGTTAAAGACGGACCGGTTGTCGTGACCCTGACTGATCTCAGCGGCCAGGCGGTGGCCCGTTCGGTAGCAGCAGGCCGCGCAGGAATTACGCTGCCGTTCAACTTTGCGGGCGGAAGCCTTGCACCGGGGATCTACCTTGCGGTGATCAGCTCCGGCGACGAGCAGGTTGTCAGGAAAGTGATCATCCGGTAATTTGAAAACTGTCCGATATATTGTGGCCACCCTGTTACTGATTATAGGGGTCCTGAATACGTTGCCGGAGTTTCGTCAGGACCATGCACTGCATGCGCACCCGATGCTGGTGTTCGGCTTTTTCTATTTTCTTGCCGGGCTGGCACTGGTTATGAACTACCGGTTCGGACCGCTGCTCGGGATCATCTTCCCATTGATCGGACTCGGAGCGGCATTTTTAGTGATCGGTGTGTTGAATTGGACCACCATGCTCGCGATCCTGTTTGCCATCGAGGCCATCGTCGTGGTTTGCTGTTTTGTATTGTTCTTTCGCGGTACAAGGTGAATGGCCGGCGGCTCACCTTCAATTTCTGACCAGCACCGCTCCGGCCGCATATCATTTAAAATCAATGACCAAAAATCCTAAATCAAACCATATGAAAAAAACTTTATTCCTCATCCTGTTCCTGTCGGCCATCACCCCCCAGGTTCAGTCACAAGCCTTGATCGCAGTCCTGTTCGGGAAAAATGTGACCTCTAATACCGTGTTGATCGGGGTCCAGCTGGGAGGAAATGTTTCCTTTCAAACCAACTCTGCTTATGAGAGCCCACGGACCAGTTTCGCATTTGGCGCTTACACTAATTACCGGTTCAGTGAAAAATGGCACCTCAACACCTTCCTGACCATCAAGTCAAACCGTGGGATGATGGGTCTCGATACATCTTACGCGATCATCCGGCCGCTCGACTCCACCCTGATGAACGGGCAGCTCGACCGGAAGCTGACCTACATCGACATCAACCCGGAATTTCAGTATGCGCCAACAAAGAGTTTCGCCATCGGGATCGGACCGGTGCTCTCTATCATGACCAAAGCCCGCGATTATTACCACGACGAAGGGGCCAACAAAACACAAAATGAGTACAACATCTACAAGGAAATGAATCACATAGACGTAGGCATTTCCATCGATATTCAGTACACATTCAAACAGGGCGAAGGTTTGTCCTTGAACCTCAAATACATCCAGGGATTCCTGGATCCCTACAAAAACGGCAGCAATCCTTCTGCGGTGAGTTCGTACCTGAATTTCGGTGTCGGGATACCGGTCACAGGTCATGGGAAACAAAAAATTCCGAACAGCAGATGACGGAACTCGCCCTGCAGGTGGTACAAAGCCTCAATGTGATTATGACCCGTTTCAATACAGTTTGCATAAAATGAAAGGGGGAACGATCCAGAATTATGCCGACAAACAGCCCCGTGCCCTCTCAGATGAACAGATTTCCAAACACCTCAGCGGAGAACATTTCCATATTCGCCCGGAGTTTGATGTTTTGAAGCCCTGTAAATCATGTTAATATAAAACCCAGGCAATCCACGTTGGAAATGTATAAAATCATATCGGCTTATTAATTGTTAACGGGATGTTATCAAATTTACCCTCAGTGAAATGATAAACAGTTCCGTTGAAACTCTGACCATCAAATGAAAAGGTGCCTGGAAGTGCCACTTTTGTAAGCTGTGATCTGGGTTACGTAGTTTACGGTCAAGTGAACTGCCGTATAGGGTGAACATGTCCATCCGGTTCCCTGGACTTTTAATAAAAAACCCGAAGTAGTGGAATCAGTAGTGGCATCTGAAAGAGGCATACGTCCAATCTCCTTCATCCGGGTTAATAGTTACTCTTCACAAGGAGATAGTATGGATATACCGAATGGTTCTCCCATGCCTGGAAATGTAGTGTATCCTGCGGGAAGACTGTGTAATATTCCGTATCCGGAAATAAGGCGACCTGGTCACCGGAACGCTCGAAGTCAAAAGTTCCCAATAAAACAGGCTCAACATATCCGGGCATGGCTTTAATTACCTTCGGATAAACATTTTCATGGATAATCAATAGTATTTCCCTGGCCATGGCTGGTCCTGCTGATAAAAAACGGTTATAGGTTGCATCAAAGTTCGGACCAGCAGGAAAATTTATACTTGACATAAAGCCTTTCATGTCATAAAATGGGCTGATCCGGGGGAAATCAATAGAGGTTTGAAATGTTAAACCGATACAGGGAACCCAGTCCAGGACATTATTAACTGCTATCGCCCATCCGCCATTATTAATTTTCTGATAATCATAGGCATATTGGAGATTACCGGTCTTAGGTGCCGCAATTAAATAGGTTTTTAAACGAAAGTCGGGTGGCAGTTTGCCATCTTTTTGCAAATAACGGATATATGATGTGGCAAGAAATCCGATACCACTTCCCTGGCTGTGCCCAAGAAGAATAAAATCACGGACGCCTTTTCCATACTGTTCTTTGATCTGGCCTACGAGTTCATCAGAGATATGCGCAAGACCAAGCAACATTCCCAGATGAATTGCTGCACCCGGAAGTTCGGCTAATTTATACTCAAATGTTTTAGTCGCAGATAGTTGAATCTTTCCATTTGCAGGGACCATTGGACTGTAAAATGCAGCCGCAAAACTCATGCCTCCGGGGTCCACGATAGACCCCCTGATCGCAATCACTGCTCTGTTATCACTGGTGTTCCATATATCAAAGCGGTTCATAAGCGGAGAAATCTTTGAGCGGAAAACTTTTTTGATGCCCTCTGGTTCGGGAGTTTTAAAACCACCAATATCGGCGGAGTCATAGGCACGTTCCATTACTGGTATCAAAGAAGTAAGTTCAACTTTATTATACCCCGGAACAATGGCTGTGGGTTCTTTCTTTTCATCACAACCAGTGAATGAAAGAAATAGTACCGTAAGTGCAATAAATAAGTTTAATGATCTCATAGCCCATAGGTTTTGGTCAGGTTTCAACTTTGTCGGCTTATACAAACTTCATGTCATTCACGCCCATAAAGGTATTAAATAAATCGATTTTGTGGAACGAGGCTTATATGAATACATAAAGTAACTTTTATCCAGATTACTGTCGCGGGCTCCGAAGATTCCAAAAACAGATTTGGTTTCAAAAAAAACTTGATTATCTCATTTTTTACCTATCTGGAATCATGCTGACTGCATTATTAATAATTCGATCAGTCCCTCGAAAAACTTTTAACCTTAACATAAATTAACATTTGTTTTATAGATTTAGTCTTAATATAAATTATTTTTAAAAGGTTAAAGTCAGATTGGTACAATCAGGCATCAGTAATCCTTTAATGTTTCACTTAAAAATAACAAAATGAAAAATACAAATACGATAATGAAGAGTAAAATGAAAGTTGTATTCTTATTTTCATTACTGCTAATATCAGCGGTATTACCATCTATGAAAAGCACAGCTCAAAATGACTGACCTTATGCCGGGCAAAACCGAAACAATACCAGACACAATGAATCGGAAAGTAAAATTACACCGGAAAATGTTGCCGATTTGGTTGTTAAATGGGAAATGCAAACAGGCAGTGATATTTCTGCAACGCCCAGTGTTGATGGTAATGCTATTTATTTCCCCGACCGGGGAGGCAACCTGAACAAAGTCAACAGAAATACCGGAGCCTTAATATGGAGAGTATCTGTTAGCAGCCTCATTGGTGCTAATTTCAGCTATTGTCGTATAACACCAACAATAGTAGGTAACAAAGTAATCATCGGAACTCAACTTGGAGATCTTCCAGGTGCCCGGATTATTGCCGTTAATAAAAATACCGGGGCCCCTTTTATGGATCAGCTATTTCTTACCCTCTGCTATGGATATTGAAATTTGAGCCCACTCCGAAAAGTAATTTCGATGTGAATCTACCCACCCCCTACCCCTTAGAAAGGGAGGGGCGTCGTACTCCGATAGTTATCAGCAAGATTTACAGGCATTTGCTGGAATTACCCACTCCCCTCCCTGCGAGCAGGGAGGGGTCTATTTTTAGCCATGGGAAAGTCATTGTTATTTTGAATCATGTCGAAACCCATGTTATGCAATATTTCAAAATCGCATTTTTGCTGATCATGGCTTCGCTGATGCTGTGGACAGGCCGATGGAATTGACCTTCTGAAACCGGTAATTGCCGACGAGTTTAAGTATTACATTATCAAATGAATAAGAATGTCATTCTGAATCGGCGCAGGGTGATCAAATGTTCCGGCCTGTCAAGGAAGCTACACATTGAACGATCCTATTGTTGTGAGGTTCATAATTTCCTTCTTTTACCTGCAAAAGGGGCTATATCCTGTAGTGTCATCGCAATATTTTCTTATCCTGCAACTCCCGCAATCGCCAGAACAAAAATCAACATGATAGGTTCCAATTGAAAGGAATGGAACCGGTTCGTCCCATAGTTCCAAAAGCAGGCTGTATTTGTCAGCCACATCTATTTTCCCCGGAAGTTCCACTTTGACATTGATCTTTTCAAATGCCTTGACCATGATCTGACTAATCATTTTCATGTGGTTCATATTTAGGAAATCCACCGGAGGAAATAATTTTGATTCCTTGTCCAGCCAGGAGGCAATAGGCTTCTCAGGCATCTTATCAAATTCCTCTAACTCCGGGAATTCATGAAATTCCATCGGATTTTCGATCCAGGGAGGGTCAATGCTGCTGGACAGGACCTCCTCTATTTCCTCCATAAGTTGTTTGATGTATCTGTCCATAGGTTTTTTTAAGCTTAATCGGCCAGAATTGCAAAAGGTAATACAGTCGGGAGCGACTATTTGTGATTTTTTTTCATTCAACCGTATTACTTTTTGACCTTCCGGCCGATTAATGGGAAAAATTTGATTATGAATCAGACATCGCAAAATCATTTTAACGATCAAATCCGGGAAAGAACCTTGAAAATGGCTGCCGGAGTTCGCAATTTACTCGTCAGGCGAGAAGAAAATCTCCCTTTGCTTGATGAAGTAACCCAACTTGAATACATCGAAAGCAGTAAAGCAATAAGGGCTAACCGGACCATAGTATGCTACGGGACCTTTAAATACTTCCTTCAGGATTTTGAGAAGGATGCAAAGTATAAGGTTGACCTTCATTCCATTAATTATAAGTTCTTCGACAATCTCCGAACCTATGCCTTTATCAACAGGAAAGCCAAGGAACCATTGTTAAAACGCATAAGACCGAGGTCATCCCCCTGAATCAATATGCCAGGACCATCCTTTCCAGATACGAACATCAGGAGGACAGACCCCTGCCGAAGCTCTCGGCCCAAAAGATCAACGATCACATTAAGGAGTGCTGCGAAGAAGCGGGGATCAAAGACCTGGTCAACTATGTCGACTATTCAGGAGGAAAAGCAAGGGAGCATTCTGAGCCCAAATATAAACTGATCACGAATCACACGGCCCGTAAGACATTCATCACTAATAGCATCATGCCCGGGATGAATACAAAGACCATCAAAGAGATCACTGGTCACAAAAAAGACAGTGTTTTTAACAAGTATGTGAAGATCTCCGAAGAGTTTAAGAAACTAGAGATGGCGAGGACCTGGGATAGTATTCCAATAATGGGGAAAAAATCCGGCAAAGCCCCGAAGAAAAAGAACTAATGAAATCGTAAAATTGTTTATAAACAGTAGTTTGCTCATAATTGATGTTAAAATGTTTATTAAGTTTGTAAGCGCGAAACGTATCACATTGTAATACGTTTCGCTCCCGATCACTTAAGGAACTTAAAAGAAAAATGCAGAATTATAATTATTTGGAAGACTGGATTGATGAACTACGTTCCAATGGAAAGTATTCTTTTGCATTGAGTGACGCAAAAAATCAATTTCGACACTCACCTGAAGCAATAAGACAATCCGTTAATCGGCTTAGAAAAAAAGAAAAAATAGCTCAGGTGCGGAAAGAGTTTTATGTAATTGTTCCACCTGAATACAGTGCCACAGGAATTATACCCCCGTCATTCTTTATTCCGGATCTGATGAACTTCATGGACCGGGATTATTATGTGGGTCTTCTCAATGCGGCATCCTATTATGGAGCAGGGCACCAACAGCCGCAGGAACATTTTATAATAACTGTCCCTCCGACTATTCAACCTATTGCCACTCATTCGATAAAAATTAACTTTTGTAAGAAACAGAACTGGGACAAACGCTTTGTCATTGATCAGAAAACAGAGGCAGGATATCTGAAAATCTCTTCTCCGGAGCTAACGGCTTTAGATTTGGTATTCTATCAGGATCGTGTTGGGGGCCTCAATAGGGTCTCAACTGTTTTACAGGAATTATCTGAACAGATCAAACCAAATGCACTCCGCGATTGTTCAAAATCATACAATATTATTTCCGTTGTTCAGCGCCTGGGCTTTTTATTGGAAAACGTATCGGAGCAATCTGATCTGGTTAAGCCCTTGAAAAAATTTCTTCATGATACTAAATCCTTTCCATTGTTATTAAGCACAAAAGGTCCCAAAGCCAAAGATCTGCGAATAGATAACGATTGGAATATTCTTGCCAATATAATCGTTGAGCCAGATATTTGATCCCAAGTGCATTCATTACCGCATCGATTAAAAACGCTTTATAGTTTGAAAACTCTCAGAGTGAACAATATCAGATTAATGTGGATTTGACTGTGGAAAAGACTGTGGAAAAGACTGTGGAGAAAACTGTGGAGAAAAAATTGGGAGTTTGAATTGAAAATAAATATCATCGACGGCGCGTCGGTGAAAACATCGGTGAAAATCTTAAATTTGTCAAGGCAGCCAATTTTATTGATATAATTCTCGGTACGAATTGCGAATCGAGTTACAAAGTATAAAACCATGGATGATGACCTGATAAGAACAGCAGCCTTC